>Ga0105046_10001814_pt1 | contig 33224 bp, 28 predicted proteins | sample MAT03_FD_78385 | JGI IMG/M metagenome (GOLD analysis project Ga0105046, IMG submission 78385) | Freshwater microbial communities from Lake Fryxell liftoff mats and glacier meltwater in Antarctica - MAT-03 (megahit assembly) | ecosystem: Environmental > Aquatic > Freshwater > Ice > Liftoff...
GGTCCAGGCACCTGGGAGGCCCACGTTCTTCCTCGGCAGACACCGGAGCGACGGAGACCCGGTCATCACTCTCCGACGCGCCGCGCGCTCGTGGATGCGCGCGCGGCCGGCCGACGCCACGCAAGTGGCTCTGCGCAGAAGAAGCATCCACGCCGAGGTAGACCGCAGGCAAGGGGAGACCGGAGCCGCGGCCGATGGGCAGCGGACGTCAGCGGGGGAGTCGGAGGGCTGCGTACGAGCGTCGACGTCGGGGCAGCGGGGTGGCGCCCGGACCCGGCCGAGCAAAGGCGGCCCGTGTTGAGTTGAGCTTCAGAAGGGAACCATGACCTCGTTAACAAGCGTCATCCAGGCGATGCGCGCAATGGAGCGTTGCGACGTCGTCCTTCTGCTGTGCGACGCCGCGGAAGGCGTCGCCGAGCAGGACGCGAAGATCCTGGGTCTGGCGGTCGATCGCGGGCGCGCCATCGTGGTCGGCCTCAACAAGACCGATCAGATGGACAAGCAGGAGCTGGCCAAGGCGGAGGACGACGCGCGCGACAAGCTGTCCTTCATTCCCTGGGCGCCGGCCGCAGGCGGCTTTCGCTTGCGACCGCACGCGGGTGGACAAGTTCGGCACCTTGCGCCCGCGTGTTACGCTGAAACAGAGATGTCGCGCTTTGACCATGTCATCCGGGTTGCCCGGTTGCTGCAGAAGCTCGAGGAGAGCCGCGCCGGTGGGCCGGTTCGCGCCATCGCCGAGGAGCTCGAGGTCAGCGACCGGACGGCGTACCGGTACCTCGAGGCCCCTCGAGGCCATGATTCTTGAAGGGCGCCTTTCGCGTCTATCGCGGCAACCTCACCCTGAAGCTGGACGGCGTCGAGGAGTTGCTGCCTTTCGTGCTGTCGCACGGCCCCTCGGTCGAGGTCCTAGCGCCGCCCGAGCTGGCCACCCGCGTCGCGGCGGCCCACCGCGCAGCCAGCGCTCTGTACACCGAACAGCGCCTGCCTGCGCGCCGGGCTTCCGCTCGAACACGTCCGCGACGCACTGCCAGCCGCTAAGCTGACCATCCGTGTCAGCGCTTCCGGCGAGCGTCGGGGTATGACCTCACACAAGCCGAAGCTGCCCGCCGCGATCGGGACGGAACCAGATTTGTCTTTTTTCACTGAGATCGCGCGAAACCCACGAGGGAGGTAGCACCATGGCCCGGTCGTCCAAAGTTCGCACGTCAATCACGCACCCGATTCGGGTCGACTGGCTCGATCCCCCCGCCCGGGTCGGCATGACCTTTCTCCCCGGAATGCACGACGACTCGTCGGGCGGATTTCGGTGGGAGCGCGACCTTGACGCGGATCTGGAGGCGCTACGCCAGGCTGGAACGACGGCGCTTGTATGCCTGCTCGAGGACAGGGAGTTGGTGCTGTACGGAACGAGTGAGCTGATCTCCAAGGCGAAGTCGCATGGGCTCGAGGTGCTGCGCCTGTCGATCCGCGATACGGAGGTAGCGCAGGGCATGAAGGAGGTTGATATCCTCCTCGATGCAATAGAGGCTCATGAGGCGAGCGGCGGGCGGCTGGTGATTCACTGCCGGCGCGGTCTCGGTCGCACCGGGACGATCGCCGGCTGCTATCTGGTGCGCAAGGGGCGGTCGCCGGCGGATGCGGTCGAGATTCTGCACCGAGTTCGGAAGAGCGACCGCTGTCCAGAGAACCCCTCGCAGAAGTCGTTCATCGCACAATACGCCAAGCATGTCGGGACGCGGCAACCTGCTACCGCCATTGCGCCAAGTGAGAGCGCGCCGGCGGCCGCGGTCTCGCCATGGTACGCGACAGCCCTGAGCGGGCTCCGAGGGGTCGAGGAGACTGCCACGACGAAGGGGGCCAAGGGCGTCGTTGGCGAGCTCCTCGACAAGATCGAGAGCGAGGTGGCCGCTTCGCCAGGTGGTTGCTTCACGTTCGCGGAGACGGGCGAGGCGACGCTGACGGCGGCGGGGCGCACCTTCGCGGCTGGAAAGTTCAGCACTCCAACGATCGGCGAGCTTCGTTCTCGGCTTGCCACACGGCCGGGCGGGCGGCTGGTGCTCTCGGTGCTGCACGGGGCGCATCCGCTGACCGACATCGGCACGCTGCAGGCCACCGCGCCCCCCGGCACGCTCTTCCAGGTTGCCTCGCAGTTCAACTGCCTCGAGGCTCCTGGGTCGCACATCGTGCCGGTTCGTAACTATCTCAGCGACAACACGCAGGGGCCGCGCGCGTCCGTCTCCGCCTTTCCCGGGACGTTCTTGCGGCACTACCGTGCCAGGGCAACCGACGGGAAAGCCTTCGTACAGACCGACAAGCGCTGCATCAACCTGCTGAGCGATGCGGTTGACGCGGCTGTCGCCGAGGTTCGCAGCGGGTACCTGCAAACATCGCAAGTCCATGACATGGTCGGCCTCGCCAAGGCGCTCGAGGACAACTTCGACAAGGTCCGAGTGGGCGTGCACGCTGGCGTCGAGGTCGTCTTCGGGCACGACTGGAGCGGTCCCATCCCGAACTCACCCGCGCGGATCGCCCAGGTGTTCACATCGACGATGGCCCTGGGAAGCTATGGCCGTGAAGACGGGTCGAAAGCCCTCGCGACCGCGCGCCGACAGCTCCTTCGCGCGGCCTACCTGGGTACGCTGCTCGCCGCCCTCGACCTGGGCAGCGACACCGTCGTGCTGACCATGATCGGCGGTGGAGTCTTCGGCAATCCTCACCGCGACATCTGGGACGCCATCCACTGGGCGCTCGCCGAAGCCGAGCCTTTCGTGAGCGGCACGAAGCAGATCCTGGTCAACACGCGCGAGGCCTTGGCCGAGACCGACCGCGCCCAGGTTCACTCGCGGGGTGGGGTATTCGTCGAGTTCGGCAGCGCAAAGATCGAGGTGCTGCGATGACCGGACAGTTGGCCCAGAAAGCACACGCGCAAGCCGATCAACTCTGTTCCGGAGACGGCCCATGCCCGAATCGCCCGGGCGTGCCGCGGCGGACCGTCGCGATCGGCGATCCCCAGACGACCGCCGCCAGGTTCTTCGAGGTGCTCGAGGCCCGCGACCTGCTCGGCGACGATGGCTTTCTTCGTCCCGACGTGCAGCTCGTGAGCATGGGTGACCACTTCGACTACAACCACAGCCATCCGGCGGGGGGTGGGGGCAAGCTCGAGGATGCCCAGCGCGATGGCCTTCGCATACTGTCCTGGCTCGCCGCCCACGCGCCCGACCAAGTTGTCGTGCTCCTCGGAAACCATGATGTCTCTCGCGTAGCCGAGCTCTGCGAGGTCACTGACGAACGTTTCCGCGAGGCCCGTCCGCTGGCGCGTGAGCTGGCTCCTCTGCAGAAGCAGGACCCCCAAGCCTTCCGTGCTCGCGTTGCTGTCGAGTGGGTGGTCCGCTTTCCGGAGCTGCCAAACCCTGGACTGGTTGCTCGGGACTACTCAAGCTTCACCGAGTCCCAACGCGCCTTGGTCAGGAAGCTCCTGCTCGCTGCCCGCTTCTCTCTTGCGGTCACCGCTGGAATCGGCGGCCGCCGTGGGCTCCTCACGCATGCCGGTGTCACGACCCTCCAGTTGAGTAAGCTCGACCTCGCCGACAGCAGTCCAGCGGCTGCCATCGCGGACGCGCTTGAACGGCTACTGAGTGCGGCCGTCGACCAAGTTCGTGGTGGCTGGCATGCCGGTCTCAACGCACCGCTTTCCTTGGCGCCACTCCACATTCCCGGTGCTATTGGCGCCGACGGCAGGAAGGACGTGCCCGAGGGCGGCGGTCTTCTCTACCATCGACCCCACGACCCAGGTCGCGAGGGCGTCGAGGACCCAGTGTGGGAGCGTGATCCCGAGTTGCCGCGGCGATTCCATCCCGAGGCACTGCCCATCGGATTGGTTCAGGTTGCTGGCCACACCGGCCACGCGCATTGCTTCAAAGAGATGCCAGGGTGGCGGGAGCCCGGGATGACGGAGCAACCAGGCCACCGGACACTCGCGAGCCGTAATGGAGTGGTTCGCTATCGCCGGGGGGTACATGCGGCGCTTCCAGACGAGGGCGTGGTGTATCTGATCGACGCCGAGATCCACAAGGCCGAGCGCCCGGAGGACGTCCCCATCTTGGAGCTTGGCGCCGGAAGTCTTCGCGCGAGGTGATCCGGTAGATTCGCTGAGGAGGCTGTATGGCCCGGTATCCTGTTCCTGATCGGTCCAACTTCAAACCGAACCAGTTGTTGAGCGACGAGAAGATGCCCGAAGGAGACATCGGTACTGGCAGCGCAATCCTCTCGGACGGCCGACCGGATGCAAGGACGCGCCACTCTGACTGAGTGCAGGCGCCGCCCAAACTGAAGACCGTGCGACGGGTTTCTGCTGGTCGTCCGCAAGGCCGACGACCAGCTGCACGTGTTCTGGCGAGCAGGGATTTTGAACCGCGAAAGTGGTCTGAAGGCTACCTGAACCTGGACGCCAGGGGCGTTCGGCGGGCGAGCTTTCTGGTCCGAAGGCGGCGGCCAAGAGGATCGGGCTCGAGTCGGCGGGCGGGCCGGAACCTGCCAGGGGCAGGATCGGGGTGTTCGTGCCGTGCTACGGTGCGTGTCATGGAGCGCCTTAATCTGACACTCGATGACGTGTTGTCGTCGGAGCTCGAAAGGCACGCTCGGCGCGAGGGAAAGCCCCGGGCGGCGGTCGCGAGAGACCTGATCACGGAGGCGATCCGCCGGCGCGAGCAGCTCGAGGCGCGGCGCAAGCTCGCCCGCGACTACGCCGCCGGCCGCGAGGAATCCGCGGCCCTCGCCCTGGAGCTAGAGCCGCTGGAGCTCGAGGTGATGGGTGATGAAGAGGGCTAGCCGGGCTGGCCGGGCGCCTGCCGTCACCAGGAAGCCGGAGCCCGCCGAGCGGCAGGAAGGCCTCGAGTTTCGCCGCGGTGACATCCTCTGGATCGACTGTGACCCGTCGCTCGGTGCCGAGCCGAGGAAGACGCGAACCTGCGTCGTCGTGTCCAACGACATCGCGAATCGATTCGGTCAGACGGTGACCGTGATCCCGACACAGAGCTTCACCTCGGAGCGCGCCGAGCGGGCCTACATGGCAGATCTCCGTCGTCCGCGCTCGACACTGGCCGCGGACCGCGTGGCCAACGCGTCGATGGTCATGACCTACGATCGAGCTCGCGTCGTGGGCCGCGCCGGCCGCGTCACCGCGGCCGGGATGCCGCCGCTCGAGCGTGCCCTCGCGCTGCACCTGGGGCTCCCCACGCCGGAGCGTTGACCCGTCGGCCGGCCTCGCCCCTCGACCTCGACCTGGTCAGGTCAGGTCATGATCAATCTCGGAGTCGGCTCCGCTCCGTACGAGGAGGTCTATGCGATCCCGGGCAGCTTGGAGCAGCTTCTCGAGTCGATCCACCGCGCCGTGCGGGATCGCGGCGTCGAGCAGCCGCGCCTGCGCCGGGTCGCGCTCTCCGGATGGAGCGCGGGCTACGGCGCGATCTCGACGATCCTGCAGGTGCAGCAAGGTGCAGCAGGGCCGACAGAACATCGACGCGATCCTCATGCTCGACGGGATCCATTGCGGTTTCGAGGCCTCCGGGCTCGACCCGCGGCAGCTCGCGCCATTCGTGGGCGCCGCCAAGAAGGTCGCGGCAGGACAGATGCTGTTTTCGATCACGCACTCGGCGATCGATCCGAAGGCGTACGCCAGCACCACCGCAACGGCGGACTATCTCCTCGCGGCCGTCGACGCGCACCGCGGACCGCCCGAGCCGGCACCGAGCTACCTGTCGCTCGAGTCCATGCAGGGCGCGGTGGCGGCGCGGTGGCCAAAGCGCTCGAAAAGACCATGGAGCCGACGAACTCCACGCGAAAAAGCGATCTCATCGTGCGCGGGTACCGCGGCGAGGAGCCCGAGCACCACATGGCGCACCTCTTCCAGATGGGGGCCACCGCACTCCCCGATCTGGTCGCCCGCTGGCGCTGAGGCGGCCCCAAAAGGCGCGGGCGCTCGCGAGGCCTGGTGGCGTCACGGCGGCGGCGCTGCCAACATCGCGTCGTCCCGCGCATGTACGGCTCGTTCATCATCGTCGCGATCGCGACTTCGATCGTCCGCGTGCTGCTCAAGCGGCTCCACCCCACGTGGTGGGCGCGACGTGAGTTCCGCATCGCGCTGTGGGTGTTCGTCGCGATGGCGTTCGGCGGACTGCTGCTGCGCACCTGGGCGATGTCGGCTTGGGTGCCCGGCGCGTCCGCGATGCACTCGCGCAACCCCACGTTGGCCATCCTGGGCGTCGGGATGGCTGCCCCCGGGAGCGTCGCGCTCCTCGGCCTGCTACTGACGCTTCCGCTCGCCGCGATCGTTCGAGCCGTCGTGAGCCTGGCGCTCCGCCGTGCTCCCGACGCGCTTGCACCCGCACCTTCGCCGGTGGACGAGTTGCCGACCGCGGTCCCCGCCAGCGCGTCGTTCCCCGTAGCAATCGCTGCATCGGACACCAACGCGCGCGCCATGCTGCCGCGGCGCACCCTGATCGAAGCGGCTGCCGCAACGCTCCCACTGGCTGCGCTCGGCGCCGGTGGGGTCGGCATTGTCGGCGCGTTTGCCGGGACGCGCATCATCCCGCGGCCCATGCGCTTCGAAGGTCTGCCGAGCGATCTGCAAGGGTTGCGCATCCTGCAGCTGACCGATCTCCACGTCGGCGCCTTCATGGATCTCGCCGGCATCGACGCGCTGGTCGAGGCGGCGTCTTCGCATCGGCCGGACATGGTCGTGCTCACCGGCGACATCTGCGACCACCTCCCGTGGCTTGCCGAGACGCTCGCCCGGGTGGAGGAGCTTTCGCCGCGGCTCGGCATCTTCGGCGCGCTCGGCAATCACGAGCATTTTCGAGGACTCGAGGCGTCGATCGCCGCCTACAGCAAGAGCACCATCGATCTGCTCGTGAACGAGGCCCGCGTCGTCCGCGTCGGCGCGTCGGATCTCGTGGTCGCCGGCGTCGACGACCCGGGTCGCGGTTTCGGTGCGGCGGGCGATCACTACGCGCGCAGCATCGAGCGCGCGCTGTCGGGTCAGCCCGAGCAGTCGCTGCGTCTGGGCCTGTGCCATCGACCGAGCGGCTTCCCGGACCTCGCGCGCGCCGGAATCGATCTCACGTTGAGCGGGCACACCCACGGCGGGCAGATCGGCACAGGCGAGCGCTCCGTCTTCGAAGGGCTCGCGCCCAATGCACACCTGTGGGGCCGCTACGCGCAGGGGCGCTCGCAGCTCTACACCTCGAGCGGCGGCGGTCACTGGTTCGCATTCCGCCTCGCGTGCCCGAGCGAAGCGGCCCTCATCACCCTGGAGCGCGCGTGAGCGACGACATCGTCAAAGGCCCCGGCGGACCGGGCGTGCGCATCGATCGCTGGCTGTGCTCGGCCCGTCTGTTCAAGTCACGGACCCAGGCGACCGACGCCTGTGGCGCCGGACACGTGAAGCTCGGCGAGACGTCGGTCAAGGCGAGCCACGTCGTGCGCGTCGGCGATCGACTCCGGGTCGACTGCCCGCGCGGCAAGCTCGAACTCGAGGTCGTGGCGCTGGGCGAAAAGCGTCTCTCGCCGCCGCTCGCTCGCGCGCTCTACATCGACCATTCGCCGCCGCCCGAACTCAAAGATTCGTTGGGCGATCGCGCCCGCGGGATGGGACGACCGACGAAGCGCGATCGGCGGGTCGTGGACGCCTTTCGCAAGGCGCTCGGCGGACGCTGATCTCCGAGGCGAGTCGACCGCCCTCAATCCTCGTCGAATGTGTCGCCGGTGAGCGCCTGGACGATGGTCGTCGACATCGGTGCGCCCGCGCCGATGCTGGGGATCGTGCGGTCGAAGCAGCGCGCAACCGTCAGCAGGACGTCGGTGGTGTTGCCCGCCGCCGGCTGATTGCTCGGGCTTTGCTGGTAGTGGATGCCTGGGCTGACCAGCTTGCCGCGGCCGTTGCCGACCAGGATGATCGGCTGACGTTCGATCGAGTGGCTCCAGCCTTCGGCGCAGTCGCTGCTCGCGAAGACGATGGACGTATCGAGGAGGTTGTCACCTGCCGCGTCTTCCTCCGCCTTCATCGCCTCGAGGAGGTAGGCGAACTGCTGCATGATGTAGACGACGGCGGCGTGGACCTTGGGCTGCGCGCCTGGCTCTTCATGGGTGTTGAGATGATGCCCCTGCACCTGATTGAGATCGGTGAAGGTCGTCTCGGCGGCGCCGCCGATGAAGAACAGGCTCGCGACGCGGGTCACGTCGCACCGGAAGGCCTGCACCAGCAGATCGCTCATGGCGCGATTGACCGACACGAGCGGCTCATCGCCGTTCACGTCCTCGTTGGTCTCGGTCGGCATCTGCGGCAGCTCGCAGGCCGGGGGGAGTGATTGGATCTTCAGCTCGAGAGCACGGATCGCTTCGAGGTGGTTGTCGAGACGCGCCCGATCTCCTTGCCCCAGCCGATCGCGCAGTCTGCTGGCATCCTCCCTCACCGCATCGAGCACGCTCACGCGCATCGAGCGATCGTCAGGGCGCGGCACGAACTCGCCGAACAGGTTCGCCCAGACCCGCTGCGGATCGAATTCCGGGTAGAGCGGCTGGTCGGGACCGCGATGCGACATCGCGTGCATCGTCGTGCCCGAATCCATGATGCTGCGCCGCTTGGAGACGCCCATCTGGATGCTGTTGGTGGGCGTCTTGCCGAGCAGCAGGTCGGCGACGACCTGATCGATGGTGGGGCCGCCCGCCTTCGAGAACAGCGCGCCGCTCTCCGAGTCGGCCATCGTGTAGCCGTTGAACGCGGTCATGCCCTCGTGATGGGTGATCAGGATCTCGCTTCGGTTCATGAGGCCGGTGCAGACCGAGAGGTACTCCTTCACGTTGGCCAGCGGCTGGAGCTCGGGCGACAGGTTCCACACGGCACCGGCCTGGTCAGGCTCGAACTGGTCGAGGCGGACGCCGTTTCCGAAGAACCAGGTGACGAGACGGGTCGGCAACGGCTCGCCACCAGCCAGCGCCTGGCCGTTGGAATCGAGCATGGCATCGAGAAGCGGCAGCCCGATCGCGGCGGCGCTGCCGATGCCCAGGCCACGGAGGAGCGTGCGCCGGGGCAACGCCCCCTTTGGCGTGAGCTTGCTACGCGTGCGGCTCATTTCGGGTCTCCGACGTAGCGGAAGAGTGGGCTGGCGGTGAGCTCGACCATGAGCTCGCGAATCTTGTAGCCGTCCTCGGCGAAGGCTTCGCCGAGATCACGGACGGCAAAGCGCTCGCCGCTGTTGTCGTAGTGACCGAGCGACGAGCGCACGAAGTTCTGAACCACGCAGCGCGGAGTGCGATCGTCGTCGGCGATGAGCTGGCCCAGCTCGCGCGGGCCGGAGAAAGACCCGAGACCTTCGGACTGACCAGTCACGTCGACATCGAGGCCGCCATCCTGATCGCGGTAGGCGCCGATGGCGTCGAAGTGCTCGAAGGAAAGACCCAGCGGGTCCATCACCATGTGGCAGCCCGAGCACGCGGGATCCGACGCGTGCCGCGCGAGCTTTTCGCGCATCGTCTCGGGGTTGCCCGGGTCGTCGGGGAACCCCGGCGTCACGCCGGGAGGAGGAGGCGGCACCTCGTCGCACAGGAAGCGAGCGTTGAGGTAGTGGCCACGCCGGGTCGGTGAGGTCGCGCCCGGGTGCGCGAAGCGCGCCAAGAATGAGGCATGGCCCAGGAGGCCCACGCGCTGTTGCGACGCAGGCAAATCACGCCTCTCCCATCCCGACGCCGGGGCGTCGACGCCGTAGAGGGCGGCGAGCTCGGGGTCGACAAAGGTCGACGCGGACGTGAACATCTCGCGCGCGTCAGCATCGCGATCCCAGACGAGGTCGCGCATGAACAGCCGCGTCTCCTCCCGCATGCTCGCGGCGAGACTTCCGTCGAAGTCGGGGTACTGCTCGGGATCTTTGGAGATGTTGGAGAGGTCGTCGAGGTAGAACAGCTCGGCGTAGAACGCGTCGAGGGCGTCCTTGGCGCGATCGGATTCGAGCAGCTCGCGGGTCGCTTGGCGAATGCCGTCGGGCGTATCGAGCTGGCCGGACTCGGCGCTGGCGAGCAGGTTGGCGCTCGGCGTGCGACCCTGGATGAAGAAGGAGATACGGGTCGCGAGCTCGTAGCCGTTGAGGATCCGCTTCGCCGGATCTTCCGGGTCGGGGGTGCCGACCTCGACCATGTACAAGAAACTCGGCGACTGAATCATGGCCATGAGCTCGTACTTGAGGCCTTGCTCGAACGGGACGCCGACCTGCGTGTCGACCGACCAGGCAGCGCCTGCGCGGCCGATGGCGGCCAGACGCTCCACCTCGTCCTCGTCGAGGGGGCGGCGCCAGGCGAGGAGGCCGATGTCGCGCGCTGCGTCGGCGTAACACTCCTCCGTAGGGTCAGCGTCGCCGATGCATGGGGACAGCTCGATCAAGCGATCGGGATCCGCCACCGCAGCCGCCGCGGCGTTGGTGGCGATACGCTCGAACTCACCGACGTCGGTCGCGTTGACGGCGATCTCCGCCGCGCCGATCGAAGCGAACCCGTGCAAGGGCTCGACCGTCGGGATGTCCTCGACCGTCTGGGCGGCCGCACCGCCGAACACCAGTTCCACCGAGTTGACGATCTGCTGCGGCAAGAGGCGACGAACGCCGCCCGGCGCAGGCTCGAAAGGATCATCCTCCGGGCTTTCACCGCCGGCGCCGCCACTGCCGACACTGGACGAGGTGGAGGACGGGGTGCCGCCCGTGCCACCGTCATCGTCCGACGGTGCCTGCACGGACGAGCCGCATGCTGCCGAAAGGGCTGAGAAAATGAGCAACGCGGTCGCCGGGCCGAACCGAGGATGCCCACACCGAAGGCCGAAGGCCGAGGTGGTGGCACCAGGACTGAGGCGAGGGAGGCTTGCCGACTGAGCCGCGAGCGAGAGCTTGATGGTCACGAGTGCTCCGTGGCGAGGAGCCCGAGGGTACGCTCCGCCAAGCTCTTGGGCGAGCGACCAGGCTCCGATTTCGAAAGGGATTTCAAAAAGGGGCGTGGGTCCACGTTCACGCAAGGCGACCCGCCGCGTGGCGTCACGGCGCGCTGCAGCGCGCCGCCGGGCTCGGGTATAGGCTTCGCGGCCCGAAACCATCGGGACGTCTCTCCACCGTGAACCGCGTTTCCTCCGTCCGACTCGCCGCCGCAGCGCTTTCCAGCCTCGTCGCAGCGGGCTGCACCGTCGAGCAAACCCGCGATCCGTGCGTCCCTTCCGATCTTTCGGGATGCATCGTCGAGCGGGTGGAGCTGACCGGGACGCGAGGCGTCGATGCAGACGACGCGCTCGAGAAGATCACGACTGCAGAATCCGCACACCCTCTCGGCGGTGTCCTCGAAGGCATCCCGGTCCTTGGTGTGTTCGACACCCTCGGCGTTCAATATGAACGCTTCGACCGTTTCGTGCTGGAGCGAGACCTGATGCGCATCCAGCGGTTCATGCGGGCGCGGGGCTACTACGAGGCGCGGGTCACCGTCGGGCGGGTCCGCGACATCGACGGCACCGAGGACGAGGCGGGCGGGCCGCGCGTGCAGGTCGAGATCGTCGTCATCGAGGGCGAGCCGGTGAGGATCCGCCTCCCGTCGCGGATCGTCATCCAGGACGAGCTCGAGCCCATCGACAAGACCCTGCTCATGGCGCGCGGCCATACCCTGGCGACGATTCAAGCTGCCGCCGCGCGAAACGCGAATGCCGCGATGTTTCCAGGGCGCGTCTTCGACGAGGATAGGTTCGACAACGCCAAGACCGCGATCGCCCGCACCCTCGGCGACCTGGGCTTCGCCTACGTCACGGTGGAAGGGTCGGCCGACGTTCAGGTCGCCAACCCCACGCTGCCGCCGCGCTCCGCCTACGTGGAGCTCCGCATCGCGACCGGACCGTCATGCGTGTTCGGACCGATCACGATCGACGGCGCCGGCGAGGTTCCCGAGTGGGTCGTCCGATCGGTGCTCGGGTTTTCGCGCGGCGCGAGCTTCTCGGTCAGCGCGATGAAGGAGGCGGAGTCGGCGCTGGCCGACCTCGGCGTCTTCGGGGCCATCTCGGTCTCGCCGGTGTTGCCCAAGCCCGGCGAGCCACGTCCACGTGCCGTGCCGATCACGGTGTCGGTGACACCGAGCGCGCTGCGCTCCGTCCGCGCCGGCATCGGCGTCGAGGCGGGTGACCGGGTCGCTGCAAGCGGCTTCGCCGGATGGGAAAACCGGAACACGTTCGGCACCTACGAGAGCATCAGGCCGCACCACGGCCTCGACCGCTTCAACGTCGACGGCAAACCCCGACTCGTCTTCTACCCGCTCAAGCTCTCGACCCTCTTCGAGCAGGCGCCGCTGCAGGTCCTTCCCGAGATGAGATTGCGCGTCCGGTACTCGTTCCCGCTGCGCTTCGAGCCGCGCACGACGTTCTTCGCGCAATCGGAAGTGAACATCGGGCAGCCGACCAACGTCGACCCTCCAGACAACCCCAAGGTGACCGACAACATCCTCGGCTATCGCGAGATCGTCGGGCGGTTCGGCCTCGAGCGGAGGTTCTACCCGTGGCGGCTCCTGGTGAGCCCGAGCTACAACATCCTTCGCGAAGACCCGTTCTCTTACAACCTGCCAGATCTTCCGAGCGGACTGGAGCCATTGACGATCCAGTACCTGGAGCTTTTTTTCGAGCTTGATCAGCGCAGAAACCGCAAGAACAAGTTCGACCCGGTCAACACGGCGCAGGGCTACTATGCCACGCTCGACCTGCAGTACGCAGGCCTTGGCACCGACGCCGAGGACGTACGCATAAGGCCGGAGTTGCGCGGGTTCATCCCGCTCGGCAAGCGCCTCGTCCTCGCCGGGCGGGTCGCCACGGGCCTGCTCTTCACGCAGAACTACGGCGACCTCCTCGACCAGCCCATCGCCGTTCCACCGCTGCGCCCCGCCGAGGGGGAGGCCGACGAGGCGGCGCGCCGGCCGATCGCGCGCGAGCTTCAGATCCTCCAGCTGCGCGGGCTCTTCAGCGGGGGACCCAACTCCAACCGCGGCTACGGCTACAACGAGATTGGTCCGCAGCGCGTTCTGGATGACGAAGGAAAGTACCTGGGCGATCCGCTCGCGACCGGCGGCCGGACCCTGTGGGAGGCGTCGCTCGAGCTTCGCTTTCGCATCACGGGACCGATCGGGACCGTGCTCTTCCTCGACTCCAGCGACGTGACCGCCGGCGTTCCCGACTACCAGCTGACGCGGCCTCACCTCTCGGCGGGCGCAGGCTTGCGCTACATGACGCCGGTCGGGCCCTTGCGCTTCGACGCTGGCGTGCGGATCCCCGGGCTGCAGACGGCGGGGCTGCTCGAGACGTCGGACTGCCTGGTCAACCGCGCCTGCGCAGCGCTGCTGATCAACGATTCAGACCCGGGGAACATTCTCGGCCTCCCGATGGCGGTGCACCTCGCCATCGGCGACGCATTCTAGGAGGGCGCTGGTTTTCGCCGATACCGCCCGCGATCCCGGCAGCGCGCGTGCTCACGTCCCGGAGGACGCTCCGCGCGACGCGCCACCGGCCTCGCTCGGTCTCGACGAAATCCAGCACCCTCCTACTTCGAACGCGAAGGTTCTCGTCGGCGGGCTAGCCGTCTTCTTCGTCCTCATCGTCCCACATGCGGCGCGCGGTCGCGCCGATCGCCGTCGCGCACGAGATGCAAAGCGGCGGCTCCTCGATGCGCACGTCGCCTGCGCCGCGCGACCAGAGGTAGAGACCGCTGCCGCCCGGCTCGCCGTCGATCTCTGCGTCGCATGCGTCGCAGACGACGGGTGCGCCCTTCGCTTCGGCCTCGGCGCGAAGCATCAGCGCCATCTGCGCCACTTCATCCGCCGAGGCGATGGGTGCGGTCACAAGAGGAGGAGGCTCGCGGACGACCGACTCGCGCGCTGGGGACAACCTCGCGGCGTCGCGCGAGGGCTGACCAGCCGTCACGCTCGCCTTCGGTGAAACGGGTCGACTGCTGCGTTCGGACATAGTTGCGTCGCCCCGGCACGTGCCCCTTCGGGCGACGAAAATCTCGAAGACCCTAGCACGCTACGCAACGCTCCGGGAGCGACGGCCTCGGCATGGCGAGGCCTGCGCTTCCGTCACGTGGCGCTCAGGCGCTGGCTTCGGCGGGCGCGTCGTCGGCCTTCGGCTTTTTCGCCTTCTTCGGGCCGTCATCGAGGCAGCTCTGCGCGAGCAGCTCGGCCACGTCCATCTGCTTCACCTCCTCCTCCTTGCCCTGGTCCTTGAGGCCGTCGGTGAGCATGGTCATGCAGAACGGGCAGGCGCTGGCGACGGTGGTCGCCTTGGTCTCGAGGAGCTGGAGCGTGCGCTTGACGTTCACGCGGTCCTTGTTCTGCTCCTCCATCCACATCTGCCCGCCGCCCGCGCCGCAGCACAGACCCTTGTTCTTGCTCCACTCGGCCTCGACCAGCTCGACGCCGGGGATGGCTTTCAAGATGTCGCGCGGCTGCTCGTAGATGCCGTTGTAGCGGCCGAGGTAGCAGCTGTCGTGATAGACGACGCGGGCCTTCACAGGGTGCTTTGGCAAAAGCTTCTTCTCGGCGAGCAGCCCGAGGAGAAACTCGGCGTGATGCACGACCTCGAACTTCGCTCCGAAGTCCGGGTACTCGTTGGCGAGCGTGTTGAAGCAGTGCGGGCACGCCGTGATGATCGTCTTGATGCCGCCCTGCTCCTTGTAGCCGTTGAGCGTCGCGGCGTTCTGCTCGGCGAGCATCATGAAGAGGTACTCGTTGCCGGCGCGGCGCGCGGGGTCGCCGGTGCACGTCTCTTCCTGACCGAGTATGGCGAACTCGACGCCGGCGGCCTGCATGAGCTTCGCGGTTGCGCGCGCGACCTTCTTGGCGCGATCGTCGTAGCTGCCGGCGCAGCCGACCCAGTAGAGGACCTTGGCGTCGGGCTTGTCGGACATCATCGGGATGTCGAGCCCGTCGGACCAACCGGCGCGATCCATGCGCGCCATGTTCCAGGGGTTGCCGTTGGTCTCCATCGCAGAGAACGGGTTGTTGAGCTCGGCCGGCATCTCGCCCTTCACGAGGACGAGATTGCGTCGCATGTCGACGATCTTGTCGACGTAGCTGATCATGACCGGGCACTGCTCCTCGCAGGCGCGGCACGTCGTACAGGCCCACAACACGTCGGCGTGGACGATGTTGCCGACCAGCTCGAGCGAGCGCTTGGGCGGCGTCGGACCGGCGTTCGCCTCGAACGCCATCGCGAGCGCGGCGGCCGAAGGGTACTCGCCGTCGGGCGTGTCGCCGTGGGCCTCGGCCTTGGGGCCGCCGTTCATCATGCCGACGCGTCGCTCGATCAGATCCTCCTCGTTTGCGTAGAGGTGATCACGGAGATTCAGCGCGAGCTGCTTGGGGCTGAGGATCTTCCCGGTAATGTGGGCGGGGCAGTTGTCGGTGCAGCGGCCGCACTCCGTGCAGGTGTAGAAATCGAGGATCGCCTTCCAGCTGAAGTCCTCGATCGTCGCCTTGCCGACTGGCTCCGCATCAGGCTTCTGCTCCATTGCCGCCTCGACCATCACCATCAGGTCGTCGGTGGTCTTGGCGACCATCGGCAGGCGACCCGGCGGATCCAGGCTGCGGAAGAAGACGTTCGGGATCGCCGTGATGATGTGGAAGTGCTTCGAGAACGGCAGAATGTTCAAGAAGACGAGGACGAGCGAGGAGTGCGTCCAGAAGCCGATGTGCGCGAGGCTCACCAGCACGCTTGTGCCGAAACCCTTCATCGCCAGCGCGAAGAGACTTCCCACCGGCGCATAAAGGTGGAACGCGACCGGCTTGCCGAGATCGCTGGCGGCGAACGGTGCGGTGATGATCGAGACGGTCTCGCAGATCTCAGCGTCGAGCCGGGCCACGCACAGGCCGGGCTGGCGGGCGACCAGCGCCATCGCGGCGCCGTCGTAGACCATGTCGGAAATCATCATCGTGCAGATGATCCCGAGGATGAGCAGCCCCTCGCCCGAGAGCGTCATGCGCGCTTCGCGGCGGACTGCGCGGAAGTAGATGAAGGTTGCGGCGCCCGCGACGACGAGGGTGCCGACCAGATCCTTGGCGAATTCGTAGCCATGCCCGAGGGGCAAGACGCCGAAGAGCGGGTCTGGACCGAGGACGATCAGGTTCCAGCTGGGCCAGAAGCCGCGGCCCCACAGGATCAGCGTCCGCAGCAGCAGCACGCCGAAGCCGATGAAGATGAGCATGTGGGCGAGGCCCGCGAGCCGGTAGTAGTGCATCTTGCGCTGGGCCAGCGCGTAGATGACGACACCCTTGATGCGCTCGGGGATGCGGTCGAAACGGCCCTCCGGGCGCCCCGTCGACAGAAGCTCGAACCGCTTCTTCGCGCTCCAAAGGAAGGCGCTCGTCAGACCGACGATGATCGCCGCCATCCAGATCGGACCCATCTTCGCTCGTGCTCCTATCGGCCTCTCTCGCACGCCGCAGCGCGTCGAGGGGGCCGTGGGCATGTAGGAGGAGCCCCGTAGCCCGTCAACATCGCGCGGAAGTTTTGCGAGACCCGTGGGGGCAGCGGTGTGCCGGCACAATGGACATCAACTGGCGCCTGCGGCGAGCATCGGCATCGGCCGCATGAAGAACTCGAGAAAGTGCATCAAGTGCGAGTGCGAGGCGATCTGGAAGATCGATCCGCTCAGTCTGCCTGAACCGCAATCCATCAACACGACGATCCCTGTCCCGGTCGGCATCCGCGAGATCGAAAACCCCGATGCGGGTCTGCTCGAGCGACCGGTGGAGCGCCTTTCGGTCGGCACCTTCGACGTCTATGTGTGCGCGCGCTGCGGCTACAGCGAGCTGTGGGCGAAGGACATCGACGACCTCGGCAAGCTGCGCAAGGGCGCGGAAGGGGGCAACGGGACCAAGGTCATGCGCCTCAAGAAGAAGGAGCCCTGAGAGCTCGCCCGTTGCGTACGCGCCGCCGCTCGAACGCTACAGGGTGAACTCGAAGACCTTCTCCTCGGTCGCACGCCCCGGGGACAGCTCGAGGGGAATGCCGAAGGTGCGCTGGCCGACGCGCGCACCGAGCTGCACGCGCAGCGGCGGCGTGGCCTGGCCGAGCGAGTCGAGGCGCACGACGACGCGGTAGCGACCGCGCGCCGGCTCTCCCTCGCCGAGGAAGACGTTCTCCACGTTCTGTCCGTAACAGTCGGCACCGGCCCGCGGGCAGTCGCGATCCTTGGACAGGCCGGAGCGCGTCGGACCTTCGGTCGTCGCGAGATCGCCCTCGGGGTCGGTCACCTCGAGATCGACGTCAGCGGTGGCTTCGCCCCAGGCGATGGTGAACTGCAGCACGCCGGTCTGAAGGCCGCAGCCCTCGTCGATCACGCCGTTGCAGTTGTCGTCCTTGGCGTCGAAGCAGCGCTCCGGGCCGGTGGGGACGCAGGTCTGGGTGAGCTTTTGACCGTCGGGCGTGACGACGTCACGCATCTTGGCCGAAGGGTCGAGCGGAGCCGAAACCTCGCTGCAAGCGCTCGCGAGCGCGACCAGGAAGACGACTGCGGGCGTGGCTCGCCAAAGCCCTGTGCGCGAGGCCATGAACGGGCCGCAGAGTGCACGCGAAGGGCCCCGCCCGGCAAGCCCACGCGGCAAGCTCGGCTGACGAGCACGCGGCGCGCAACGCTCGCGTTGCGGGAGGGCGCCCTCTGGTAGCCTCTCGCGCCAAACCCGCGGGCCCACTGCAACCAACTTCCGGGGAGGGACGAACGAGCATGGTCTGGGTGAGCGATGACGTGGAGGCGCGGATAAGCCGCCTGGAAATACCCTTCAATGACTTCGGAGTGGACCCGTATGGGGTCTCCCGCAAGCACTTGGCGCGGTTTCTGGGTCTCCTCGAGCTGCTCTACAAGCGGTATTTTCGCGTGCAAGCCTACGGCGTCGAGAACGTGCCGCAGCGCGGGCGCGCGATGCTGATCGGCAACCACTCCGGAGGGTTCGCGGTCGACGCCGGGATGGTGATCGCCTCGATGTTCTTCGAGATGGAGCCGCCGCGCCTCGCCCAGGGCATGGCGGAAAAATTCATCGCCGGCGTGCCCTTCGCCTCGATGTGGAGCAGCCGCTGCGGTCAGTTCCCAGGTCTGCCGGAGCATGCGGTGAAGCTCCTCGAGGACGACCGCCTCTTGATGGTCTTCCCCGAAGGCTCCAAGGGGACCGCGAAGCTCTATACCGAGCGCTACAGCCTCGTGAACTTCGGCACCGGCTTCATGCGCCTGGCGATGCAGACCAAGTCGCCCATCGTGCCGTTCGGCTTTCTCGGCGGCGGGTCGGCGGTGCCCACGGTGATGAACTCTTATGGACTGGGCAAATTGCTCGGCGTCCCGTACGTGCCCATCACCTACTACGGCATCGCCATGCCGCTGCCGGTGAAGCTCGAGGTCGAGTACGGCGCGCCGCTCACCTTCGAAGGAACCGGCCATGAGGATGACGAGACGATCTCGGCCCACGTCGAGGTGGTGAAGGCGGAGATCGCGCGCCTCGTCGCGAAGGGGCGCGAGCGGCGAGCGGCACGCGGCGAGCACGTGGAAGCAAGCGTTGGAGGTCCGTCGTGAGGGTCCTCATCACCGGCATCGCCGGCGGCACCGGGATGATCGTCGCCCGCAAGCTCGCCGAGCTCGGCCACGAGGTGGTCGGCATCGATCGTCGCTTGTGGAAGGAGCCGCCAGCCGGCGTCGAGGTCTTCGAGATCGACATCCGCAAGCGCGCCGCCGAAGACGTCTTTCGCAAGGTCCGTCCCGAGGTCGTCATCCACATGGCGACCGTCACCCACCTCGTGGCGCGCAGCGAAGATCGCTATCGCATCAACCTCGGCGGGACGCGTGCGGTGTTCCAGCATGCCCACGACTACGGCGTGAAGCACGTCATCTTCGTCGGGCGGCACACCTACTACGGCTCGGCCAGCGACTCGCCGCTCTACCACACCGAGGACGAGCCCCCAATGGCCGTCACCACGTTCCCCGAGCTCGCCGACCTCGTCGCCGCTGATCTCTATGCCGGCACGGCGCTATGGCGATTCCCCGATATGGCCACCAGCGTCCTGCGCATGGTCTACACGCTCGGCCCCTCCGGTCACGGCACGCTGGCCACGTTCCTCAAGGGACGTCGTGTTCCCATGGTGCTGGGCTTCGACCCGCTCTACCAGTTCATGCACGAGCAGGACGTCGCGCTCGCGCTCTCCAAGGCGATCGACGCGAAGCCGCGGGGCGTCTTCAACGTGGCGGGCCCGCAGCCCGTCCCGCTCAGCTTGCTGGTCAAAACGGTCGGGCGGGACGTCATCCCGGTGCCGGAGACCATCCTGCGAATGGTGATGGGCCGCTTTGGCCTGCCCAAGCTGCCGCCCGCCGCGATCACGCACATCAAGTTCGCCGTGGTGATCGACGATCGCCTGTTTCGCACGACCACGGGCTACGTGCACGAGTACGACGAAATTCGCTGCATGCACGAGTACCGCCGAGCGTTCCCGCCGCCGGCGGGGTAATCGGAGAGCCCATTGGGCTTTCGTCTCTGCCCTGGCCCCGATCAGAATACGACGCCGAGACCGAGCGAGCCAATGAGGCGGATGACGTCGTCATCGCCGTAGTAGCTGATCGAAAAAGCCGAATTGGCCGCATCGCCCGGCACGGTGAGCGTGACCTTGTCGGCGATCGCCGCGCCGATGCCGATGCCACCGGAGAGGTTGAAGCCGACGTCGTCGTTGCCCCAGATGTTGGAGCTGCCGATGAGCAGACCGAGGATGGGAGCGGACGCGGTTGCGGTGGTCGTCTGGGTCCGGATGTTCGGGTGGGTGAGCGTCGCGTCGAACGTCTCGAACGCAAAATGGCCCTTCACGAAGAAGCCTTCGAGGTAGCGACCGGAGACGTAGAGTCCCACGTTGGCGGCGATGGCGAAGCCGCTGGCGTCGACGAGGGAGTCGCCATTGGCGAAGACGCCGGCGGGGTCGCCGAAGATGATCGACGGCTCGAGCTCGATCGACAGAGGGCCGACGATGCCGACCTCACCCTGAAAGGTGATGCGACGCGAGATGAGATCGAACGGGTCGTAGCGGATGGCGTAGCGGCAGCATTCCGGCTCCTTCTTCTCGCGGGGCGGCGGCGGCGGCGGCCCCTCGGGAGGGGGACCGTTGTAGCCATAACCTTGCGAGTAGCCAGAGTTGCCGTAGGGCGCGCCATAGCCGGGCTGGGGCTGGGGCTGACCGTAAGGCTGGGCGTAGCCGCCTCCCGGCGGCCCATAGCTCGGCGGCGGCTGACCGTAACCCGGAGGGGGCGGCTGGGGCTGGCCGGGCTGGGGCTGGCCGGGCTGGGGCTGGCCGGGCTGGGGCTGGCCGGGCTGGGGGGGCGGCGCGCCTTGCGCGCTTGCGAGCGAGGCGGTGGCGAAGACGGCGAGCAGCGTCGACGAGGCAAGGAAAGCGCGAACGGCCATGGGCGGCGAAGCGTAGACGATCATGCGTCCGGCGGCGCTGCCGCCTGACGCCGCAATGCCGCGAGTGGTACAGGAGCGCCGCTCATGCGCCGATCGACTCGCGACTGCTCTTTTTTGGGACGCACCAAGCGATCCTTCGTGGACACGCTCCCCTTCGCGGACGTCCAGCAGTTCATCGCGGCCCTGGAGGCGTTCACCACCGACGAGCGGCGCGCACGGCTCACCACGGTGATCGGCGACCGCCTCGACGCGGTGACGGTGGTGATGGATGCGCCGCACGACCCACACAACGGCGCGGCGGTGGTGCGATCGTGTGACGCGTTCGGCGTGCAGCGCCTCCACGTGGTGGAGCGCCGCGAAGGTTTCCTCTCGGCGAACTCGGTGTCGAAAGGATCGGAGCGCTGGGTGGAGGTGCACGCCTACCGGAGCGCCAAGGACGCCATCGAGCGGCTGCGCGACGAGGGGCGCGAGCTTCTTGGGACACACCCCACAGGCGAGCTTGCGCCAGAAGATCTCCGAGGGATCGGCAAGATGGCCCTGGTGCTGGGCAACGAGCGCGACGGGATCTCGGGCGAGCTTTCGTCGGCCTGCACGCGCGCGGTGCGCATCCCGATGCGCGGGTTCGCCGAGAGCCTGAACGTCAGCGTGACGGCGGCGATTCTCCTCAGCCACGCGACCGCGGGCCGGGCCGGAGATCTTGGAAGCGACGAGCGTGCGCGACTCTACCTGCGCGCGCTCTTCTTCACGCTGCCACGCGCACCCGAGGTGCTCGCGGCGCAGGGTCTGCATCTGCCCGACGCGTAGCTCCCGGAGCGGGCGGACCGACCGGGCCGGCCGGCGGATCCTCGGTCGCGACGAGACGCGAGACCACCGCGACGGCAAGCGTCGCGGTGACGGCGGCAGTGGGCAGCCGCGGCACGAACGACAGGACGCGCTCGCCCTCACGCGCGCCTTCCATCACCCGCGCGCGACGTGCGACCGGCCCCAGCGCGCGATCGGCGGGCGAGCCTGCCTGCACGCGGACCAGGATCTCGGGAAGCGCGACCCAGCCGAAGGCGCCTTGCCCGAACGAGGCGCCGATGGCGAGACCGCGGAAGCCGGCGAGCGGGCGGGTCGGCGACATGGCGAGGCGAAGATCGTCGGGGTCGGCGCCGCCCTTGGGCACGCGGATGCGAGGGACGACGCGAACGCCCCCTCGGCCACCGAGGTGCTCGACACGCCGGGCGACGCGACGGAGCAGCGCAGCCGGGGCGGTCGCGGGATCGGGCGGCAAGTCGGCGAGGCGCCCGGTGAGGAAGATGGGAAGCAGTACCGCGAGATCGAGCGCGATGACGACGGCGCGATCGACCGCTCCGCGCGAACCGAGAAATGCCGCGGTGCCGAGACCGGCCAGGAGCAGCACTGCGAAGAGGACCCGGCCGGCTCGGCTGCTCGCGTCGAGCCACGCTCCGGTGGGACGCGGCGGGCGGGCGAAGGCCTCGGCGGCGGCCACGACGAGCCAGGTCCCAGGTCCGCGGGGCGCCGCCTTGAACGTCGGCGAACGATGCGCGGCGAGCAGTGCAGCAACGACCAGGACCAGCGCGCCGCGCGTCGGCGTGGGCATTGCGAACTGGAGCCACAGCCCTGCGACCAATGCAGCTGCGGACGCAGGCGCGCGCAGCAAGAGAGGCAATGGCAGGAGCGGACGGGCCCGCGCACGCACGGCGGCGTGGGTACGTGACGCCTCGCGCGACTTGGCCGCGACGACCAGCGCCCAGGCGATGAAGACGATCGAGCCGACCATCCACGGGGTGCTGCGTGACGACCACGCCTCCTCGGTGAGCTGGTCCCAGAACGCGACCGATCCCCAGGGAGCTCGAACCGACGACGGGACCACCGCCGAGCCGCGGCGCGCATCGCGCCCCGATTCGCCGAGCGCGCGCGCATCGACGCGCACCGACCAGGTGACTGCCTCGCCCTTCGGCGCATACGGCTTCACCAGGGCCAGCTCGTCGGCCTGTTGCGTGCGTGTCGCAGTGGCGAGGAAGCTCGGCGCGCCGCCTTCGTCACCCGCTTCGGCGCTCGCATCGACCACCGTCGGTGCAGTCGGGGCGGGCGGAACGATGAAGGCGACCCGCGTGGTGTCGAGCCCGTCGTCCCAGGTCGGCCCCTTCCAGGTGACGATGCGGGTGGGCCCTTCGCCGGTGATCCCTCCGCGTGCGCGCAGATTGGTCGCGTAGCGCACGAGCAGCACATAGGCCCCGCGACGCAGCCCTCCCCCTTCGACGAATGCGACGCGAAGATCGGCGCGCGCCGCAGTGGCTCCGCTTCCTGCGTCGTCCGCGTCGGGCGCCGCCGCTGGGACCTCGATACGCTGGACCGACACCCGCGACGCCGCGGACTTGTCGCCCCGCTGGGCGTCCTCGCGGCGCGACACCTGCGCATCGACATCGACCACCGCATCAAGGTCGACGCCACGAATGGTCATCGACTCGAGCGGCCCTCCCGACACGAGCAGCTCGATGCGGTGCTCGACCCGGGCGCGCCCTTCGGCGAGCAGCTCGACCCGTGCGTCGTCGCGCACGACTCGCAGCTCCACCCATTTCGCCGCCCAGGCCGAGTGAGCCGGGACGGCGAGCAGGACGAGGAGGGAGACGAGGGAGACGAGGGCGACGAGCAGCGAGGCTGTTCGGCCGCGGGCGCGGGGCATTGGGTGGGGCGTCGCATGGCGGCGGAGGTGGGGCCAAGTTGCGTGGCGTCACCCGCCCCCTGCGGGCGGCGCGGACTCGTTGCCTCCGCCCCCTTCACTCCCTGGGCTCACTCCCTGGGCTCACTCCGGCTCACTCCCTGGGCTCACTCCCTGGGCTCACTCCCTGGGCTCACTCCCTGGGCTCACTCCCTCGGCTCACTCCCGCTCACTCCCTGGGCTCACTCCCTGGGCTCGGGCTGTCGGCAAGACCGGCAATCACCGAGGACAGACCGATCGCGTTCGAGCCCTTGACGAGGATGACATCGCCATTCTGGATGATCGACTTCAATGCATTCAACGCGGCTCGCGCATCGGCCACGTGGACCACTTCGACAGCGCCTCGGAGTGCCTCGAAGAGCGGGGCCATGGGGGCGCCCACGAGCACGACGATCCCAACTTGCGACTCCAAAACGTGCGAGGCCAGGCCTGCGTGCAAGCGGTCCGATTCCGCGCCGAGCTCGAGCATCGCTCCCAACACCGCGACTGTCCGGGTCGCCTCTGTCGACCTCAGAACCGCCAACGTGGCCGCGATGGAGACGGGATTCGCATTGTAACTCTCGTCGATGACGACCACTCGGCCCCCGACGACCGGCAGGACGAATCGCTTTCCTCGGCCCTCCATCGCCGGGAGCTCGGCAAGCGATTGGGCGGCCACGTCCAGGTCGGCACCCGCAGAATACACTCCAGCGATGACTGCGAGCGCGTTGGAGACCCAATGGGCGCCCGGCTGACCCACGGTCAAGAGCAACTCCCCATCGGGAAGGGTGACGGTCAGCTTCGTGCCACCTGGGCCGAAGGAAATGTTCGTGCCGCGAATGCTCGCACCTGCACCGAGACCGAAGGTCAGTGTCCGAGCTGCGAATCGTGATGCGGCCGACTTCAATTGATCGCAGTAGGCGGTATCCTGGGGGACAATGGCAGTCCCACCGGGCAGGAGCCCCTGAAACACCTCGGCCTTTGCGTCGGCGATACCTTCGATCGAGTCGAAGTGTTCGAGATGCGCAGCGCCGATAGCCGTAACGATCGCGACATGAGGTCGAACCATGCTCGTGAGCGCGGCGATCTCCCTTGCGTGGTTCATGCCCATCTCGAGCACGGCATAGTCACCATCTCGGGGCATTCGGGCCAGGCTCAGCGGCACACCCACATGATTGTTGTAGCTGCGTAAGCTCCGATGCACGGGTGACTTCGACGCCCCCGCCAGCGCCGCAGCAAGCGCGTCCTTGGTACCTGTCTTGCCCACAGAGCCCGTGACGCCGATGACGAGGCCGCGAAACCGGGCGCGCGCCGCGTGGCCCAAGGCCTCCAACGCGGACATCGAGTCACCGACGCGCACGTGTGGGCGATCGACGTGTTCCGAGACGACTGCACCCGCCGCACCATTCGCCATTGCCAGGTCGACGAATCGATGCCCGTCGGTCGCTGTGCCGCGCAAGGCGACGAACAGGCTTCCCGGCCCGACGTCGCGGGAGTCGATGGACACGCTCGAGGATGCAAAGTCCGCCGACGCGACGCCATGGGTCACCTCGGCAACTTCCTGGGACGTCCAGAGAACGCGCGAAGCGCTCGAGCTTGCTATGGGTTGCATGGACCGCAAAGTGATGGTCCGGCGTGGGCCGAGGTGTTCATCGTCGAATCGTGAGGAGAGATGCAAAGCCGCCGATCATGGCGAGAACTCCCCGTCTCGAGGACGAAAGAGGGCTCGCCCGATGCCGGTGGCACATTTTCGAAGCGCGTCGGAGAGGGCTTGCTTGCTGGTTGGGCCCGTCGCCTCGACGTGTACCGGCCCGAACCGGGGGCCCTTCGCCGTGCCATAGCAACGTCGATATGCGCTCTCTGCTGGGGTCCCGGCTCCCGGAGCTCCGACCTGCTCGAGCACCAGCTCTAGGTCGGTGATCTCAGTGCCGAAACGGCTGAGCAACACGTGAGCGGAGTGTTGTGCGAAGAAGATCTCATCATCGCCCTCGTCGGGAGAGCGGATTTCAACCTTGATCTCCATTCAGTCTCCTCCGTCGCAGGCACTGTCCGTCGCAGGCACTGTCCGTCGCAGGCACTGTCCGTCGCAGGCACTGTCCGTCGCAGGCAGGCACCGTCCGGTGCGGCACGACCATCCAGAGCTCGCCGAGGTATGCCGGTGTGGTAGGCGCACCTGGGAGGGCGGGATGGCGAGAGGCTAGACTACTGCAGTCCTGTCGACGATGACGTAATTCGGCCTACATATGTAGGCAACACCGACAGGATGCTCTTGGCGCGATGGTCGGCCAACTACGCGGCCGCGGGGCTTCAATGGGGCCCTCGGGATGCGACCGCGGCGGACTCAGACGCCCAGCGCGAGCCCGCGCATCGTGAACAGACGGCTGAACACATCGACCAGCGGACGGTGGAGCAAGCCGCGCAGCAGCAGGTCGCGCACCACCGGGAAGCTGCCGGGGCGACCGAGCCACATGTTGAGCTCGGCGCGTCGCGCGGCGGCGCGGGCCACCCGCTTTCGAACGCTACCATTGGCGGTCAACACGTCTTGAACGGAGCCTCCGCGTCGCAATGCCGTGGCGAGATCCGATGCGAGAAGGCGCGCTCCCATCCAGCCGAGGTTCATGCCCTGACCGCCGATGGGGCTGACAACGTGTGCGGCGTCGCCGGCGAGGGCGACCCGCCCTGCCGACAGCGTCCGCGCGAGGCGGCGCTCTGCACGAAAGAGGCTGGGCCGACTTGCGCGCGCGACGTCGAGGGAGGCGCCGCAGCGGCGTCCCACCCGCGCGGCCAGCGCCGCGACCGTTTCGTCGGCGCCCGCGGCGGGCGTCGCCATGTCGTCGCCGACGCGGGCGACCCAGCGGCGAACGCGGTGGGGAAGCGGGAACGACTCCACCAGGCCTGCGCGATCGAGGTAGATCGCGGCGTCGTCGCCGAGTGCCGTCTCGTCCGGGAAGTCCGCCATGGCGTAGGTACCGGGATAGGTCGCGCCGTCGAAGGGAATGTCGAGGGCGGCGCGCACCGCGCTGCGCTTGCCGTCGCAGCCGATCACCACGGCGGCGCGCGAGGCCACGTCGCGACCGGCGGCGCGGATGCCCACGGTGACCGTGCGCCCGTCCTGCTGGACCGACCTCGCCTCGCCGACCGTCAGCGCGCCGGGCGCGCGATCGCTCAGCGCCTCGCGCAGCACGCGCTCGGTTTCGTCCTGCGGCACAGCCAGTACGTAGCGATGGGGCGCCGGACACGCCGAAAAGTCGACCACACCGAGCGCGCCGTCGGCGCCGAACGCGCGCCCCCGGCGCACCCGCACGCCGCGCTCGATGAGCCGGTCCGACAGACCCATCTCGTCGAAGAGCTCGATCGACGGCGGGTGCACCCCGATCGATCGCGAGCCCGCGCGCGGCTGTTCGGCGCGTTCAATCACGCGCACATCAACGCCTTCGTGGAGGAGCGACAGCGCAAGGAACAGCCCGACCGGACCGCCGCCCACCACGAGCGCCTCGGCGTCGAGGTTCACCCGCCACCCCACAGACGCGGAATCATGCGCGGCCGGTTGCCGAGATCACGATCGTAGGCGTTGTCGAGGCGCAGCGCGGACTCCTCGGCGCGGATGCGGAAGGCGAGGAGCACCCCGTTGGCGACGGTGAAGACGATCGCCGCGATCCACGCGCCATGCACCATCGGCAACGCGGCGATCTCGAGCACCACACCCAGGTAATTGGGGTGGCGAACGAAGCGAAAAATCCCGCCATCGACGGAGGACGCCCGGGGCACGGTGATCACACGGACGCACCAGCGGTCACCCAGCGCGCTCATCGCGGCGAGGCGGAGGCCCTGCCCGCAGACGAACGCGACGAAGGCGATGAGGGCAGTCTCCAGGTCGAAGGTGCGGCGCAACAGCACCACTTCCATCGGCATGGCAAAAAGCCACATCGTATGGAGCGCAGTCATCCACGTCATCTGACCGCGCGCGTGCTCGCGACCGCCCATCGCGCGCATGAGGCTCTCGTTGCGCCGGCTGCGACCTAGCTCCCAAACACGTTGGGTCGCAACCAGGAGCACCAGCACCGAAAAAAAGATTGCGCTGAGCGGCGGCATCGCAATCACCATCGGATGAGCACCATCTCGGCGCAGAACGCCGGACCCATCGCCATGACCAGGCCGTGGGAGCCGGGGCGCGGCCGGCGCCGGCGCCGGTAGTCGTCGAGCAGCATCAACACCGAGGCCGAAGAGACGTTGCCGACCCGGGCGAGCCCCTCGCGGGTGGGCGCGAGCGTCCCCTTCTCCAGCGCGAGGCTTTCTTCGAGCGCGTCGATGACCTTGGGGCCACCGGGGTGGAGCACCCAGGTCGCGATGTCCTTGCGAACGAGCCCGTGCTCGGCGAGGAACGCATCGACCGCGCCCGGAACGTGGGCCCGCACGATGTCGGGCACCTCGGCGCTGAGGACCACCTTGAAACCAGTGTCGACGACGTCCCAGCCCATCACCCGCTCGGTATGAGGGAAAAAGACTGATCGGCTCGACACGACGCGCGGTCGACCGGGGTCGCCCACTGGTGCCTTGAGCGCCGCGATCGGATGTTTGGCGCCCACCACGAGAACGGCGGCCGAGCCGTCGCCGAACAAGCCGGTGGAGACGAGGTTTGCCACCGAAGCGTCCTGCAGCTGGAAGGTGAGCGAGCAAAGCTCGACGCTCAGGAGGATCACCGCTTCGGTCGGAAAGGCGCGAAGGTACTCGGAGGCGCGCGCCAACCCGGCGGCGCCGCCGAGGCACCCGAGCCCGAACAGCGGCACGCGCTTGAGGTGCGACGTGAACGGAAGAAGGTTCATGAGGCGCGCGTCGAGCGACGGGACGGCGATGCCGGTCACCGTCGTCGTCATCAGCATGGAGATGTCGCGCGCGGTGAGCCCGACCTCGGACAGAAGCGACGAGATCGCGCGAACACCGAGCTCGGTGGCGACTTTCTGCCAGACCTCGTTACGTCGGCCGAACCCTCCGATGCGCAGGTATTCCTCGGCGGGCATCGCGAGGTAGCGCTCGGTCACCCCGACGCGTTCGAAGAAGCGACCTATCGCCGCCGCGCTGTGCCCGGACTCGCCGATGTACGCGCTGGCGAGCTGCGCTAGGTCGCGCTGACGGTAGTGGTGGCGCGGAAACGCCATGGACGTCCCCGCGATGGCCGGGGACGTCGTATCGAGATCGACCGCGGGTTGTCGCGATGGCGAGGTCGTCCTGGTGACGGCGGTAGGTGCTGCTTCGGTCTCCATGAAATCGACGGCCTCCTGAAAGCTCGTGGGCGAGCCCACGGCACGTTTCGTGCCGCGAGGAAACCGCCGAAGATCGAGGCGGATGAGCGTGGAGCCGACGCGTCAGGACGCGACACATGAGGCCATGCGCCCCACCGCCACGGCCCGCGAAGCCGCGCTCAGGCGTCCTTGCCGAACAGAGCGGAGAAGGCCTCAGGCACGTCGCCCGGAATCATCGCGTCGCGACGACGGAAGAACTCCGGCAGCGTCTCCTGGTAGGCAGCGTCGAGGCGCACGTCGGAGCCGTCATAGCCCTTTTCGAAGATGCGCATGGATCCACGCGCGAGATCGAGAAGGTCTGCATAGACGTTCCTTTCACGAAGGATCTGGGCGGTGAGGCCATACATCAGCAAGCCACCCGGGATCGCGCCGAGCGCGGTCGTGGCGACGGCCGGGTAGCAGAGGCGAGCCGTCGTCGCGCCGAAGCGCGCGGCGATCGCCACCATCGTTTCGCGCTGGAGGATCTTGGCGCCAGCCAGCGGTCCCATTGCGTAGACCGGATCACTCGGGGGGTAGTCGTAGTCGCAGAACGCAACGACGCTCTCGCCGCGCACGAGGAGACCAGCAGCCGCGAGCGGCTCGGCCCAGATGAGCGAAGAGGTGCCCATGAACTTGTTGGTGCGCTCGATGTCGAGGTCGGTCGCGACCTCGACATCGACCATTCCGAGCTTTCGAATGGTCTCAGGCTTCGAGAAATCCGGCGTCTGCAGCACGGCGTCGAATGCGACGTCGAGATCCCGCACGAGCGTCGGGCCATGCTGGGCGTAGCGCTTGGTGGCGCCCGCGGCGATCCCGTTGACGATGTGCACGCAGCGGCAAGAGTCCTTCAAGGCCGCGACGACCTCGGTGATGGTCGACTCCTTGGTGGCATCAGCGTTGAAAAAGCGAACCGTCTCGCCGGCCGCCGTCGCAGCTTCGGTCATCGCCGCGGCGTGGTGCGGTCCGATCTGCATCTTCTCCGAGTCGAGGTGCACGGCGAAAACCGCGGCGCCTTCGCCGAAGAGCAGCTGCATCGCCACGGCGCGGGTGATGCCGTTGGAGCCGCCGAGGATGAGCACCGCGGCATCCTTGGCGATCGCCGTACCGGCCGAGGTCACGCGCCTGCGCTGCTTGGCGAGCAGATCCGTCGCCGTGGAGGCGCCACGCTCGGCGAGCGTACCGACCAGAGAGCGACGATCGACACCACCGAGCGGCTGCTTCTTGAACGTCTCGAGCTCCATGGCGCCCAGTTACCACGGCTGCGAGCGAGGCAGCGCAGACGAACCGCAAGGGACGCCAGACGACGCCCCTTGCGCATCCGCAGCCCCTTACTTTTTCCGTTCTAGCCGATGCCGCGCGCCTGCAAGACTTCGCGAACCGCGGCCGCTGCCTGTCCCTGTAGGCGCGGCATCGAGCTTTTCGCAAGGTCGACGAACTTGGTGCCGCGCGACTTCTTGAGGCCGTCGACGGCGGCGCCGCGCGAGGCCTCATCGTCGTGCTCGAGCACCGACAGCACGAACTCCGCGGCCTCGTGGGTGTCGACACGAGACAAGGCGCGCAGGGCGGCGGCGCGTGCCGCCGGGTTGTGGCTCTCGCGGTAGATGCGAGCCAGTGGGTCGAACGCGTGCGCGAAGTGCAGCTCGCCGAGCGAGCGCGCCCCTTCGGCGGCGACGGCCGGATCGGGGTCGGCCAGCGCCTCCCGTAGCGTGATGAAGCTCCGCTTGTAGAGGCATCGCGAAAGCGCGCGCGCGACGGCGGCGCGGACGCCTTGCTCGCGCCTTCGGAACAGATGTTCGAGCGGCGACAGGATGCTGTAGAGTTCGACCTGCGCGAGCTGGTCGGCAAGCGCGACGCCGAGGTTGGCGAGGCTCGCCGTGTCCGCGGCGGTACCCCCGTCGAGCTGCGCCTCGTAGGCGAGCGCGGTGAGCCGCGCCAGCATGGCGCGCCGGCGAGTCACCTCGCTCCAGGCGCTGGGCTCGAGGACGACGTCGGCGCACGCTTCGCTCGCGCTGCCACGCTGCTCCCACTCGACCAGGTCGACGTGCCACACATCGGGGAAGCCGACTTCGTGACGCAGGTGCTTGGGCAGCGGGCTCGCATCGATTGCGAGATCACGCGCGCCGTCGTAGCGCGACGCAGCCTTGGCGTAGTGGCTGCGCCGCGCCTCGGCCAGGGGCAGCTTGCCCAGCTCGGAATAGAGGACGCCGACCTTCTGGTACTGCCCCGCCTCGCCGAACGCGATCATTGCAGCGAGCAAGGCGTTCTCCGCGATCTCCGGAGGGACACCGCGCGCCTCGGCGGCCACCGCGACCTCCTGCCACAGGCGCGCCTGCGCGAGCTGGCCCCAGTTGGCGACCGGGATCAGCCCCTCCTTGCGTGCGTAGATCGACATCTCACGCGCCAGCGTCGCGGCGGCTGCTTTTTCGCCTTGTTTTTCGGCGGCGGCGACCGCCTCCTCGTAGCTTTGCAGCGCGTAGTAGCGGAGATGATCCTCGCGCAAGATGCGGATGACGTTCACCGAGCCTTCGAGCACGTGCTCGAACTCGCCGCTCTCGCGACCGAGGGCGAGCAGCACCTGGTAGCAGTCGAACGCGCGCTCGCGCTGGCCGATGGTCTCGTAGCGGTCGGCTGCCTGCTCGAGGAAGTGCACGGCGCCGACGAACGCCTCGCGCGCCGAGCCGCTCTCGCTGGTGCGCGAGGAAGCGCGGGCCAGGTTGAAGCGCGCCAGCGCCGCCGCGTAGAAATCTTCTCCCGAGCCGGTCAACATCTGGGCGAGGCGCGACCAGAGCGCGCGGGCACGTACGAAGTCGTCAGCTCGCTCGCGCGCGATGGCAGCGCGGGCGACGAGACCTGCCTTTTCATACTCGTCCGCCGCCATGGCGTAGAGCTCCCTCTTTTTGCCCTCGTTGGTTCCGCGGTCGGCCCAGGCGAGGAGCGTGCGGGCGCGATCGATCGGAGGAACCCCGCCGATCATGGTGCGCTGCGTCCGCTCGTCGCCGGCGTACCAGTCCAGGGTGAGCGCGCCACGGCGATCGTTGGTCCGCCAGAGCAGGTCGCGCATCTCGCGAACGACCTCGACGTACTCCTCCTCGCGGACCGTCCAGTGGGCGAGTGCCCCGAACAGCGTCGATTTGGCGGACGCGACGTCGCCGCGGGCCAGCGCGATGCGCGCCTCCTCGCGCAGCTCGTGAAGCGGTCGAGAGGCGCTCGTCATGAGCCGGGCCGCCGCGCCGGAAACGAGGCGGACGTCGGGGGTGGCCTGACGGATCGCGGGCCGCCGCGGATCGAACGTGGCGCCTGACTGCGTGGCCCAACGCTCGAAGGGCCATGCGCGCCGTCGGCAAGGCTCGCCGGCTGCGCGGCGCCCTTCGGGGCGTCACGGCCGAGGTCGGCGATCTGCTGGGTCATGCCAGCGGTGTCGTCGAGGATCCCGCGGGCGGCCTCGCTCCGCGCTTCCTTCTTGGTGAGCGTCGCGTGATCGACGACCCAGTGCGCGTCCAGGACGTCGAGGTAGTCGAGATCGAGCTTGCCCCCCGACGGCAGCATGAACACCGCGGCCACGTGAGCCTGTGCGCGGACCGCCTGGACCAGATCGCGCGGGATGTAGAGGGCGGCGTGGGTGAAGACGTGCACCACGAAGCTGCGCGCCTCGCGCTTGCGGGCGATCTCGAGATCGGTCGCGAGCTCCGCGAACACTCGCGCCGGGTTGCGCCCGCGCTCGCCCTTGAACGACAGGATGTACGCCGTGGGCAGGTGCCCGCCCTTCGCGCGCTGCAGCTCGTACAGCTTGGAGTCGAAGAAGCGTACCGCCACGTCCTCTCCGGAGAGCAGCAGGCGCTTACCCATCGCCAGCGCCATCCCGCGGGCGAACGTCGTGCGCTCGCCGCGCATCGAGGCCGAAGCGTCGACCAGGAGGTAGTGGGTGCGGCGCTGCTCGTCCTTACTCTGCTCGCGGGCGTAGTAGAGAACCTCGTTGTCGGCCAGCCGGCGCGCGAGCTCGAGATCGTCCCAGGCCAGCTCGGAGAGCACGAGGCTGTCGATCGAGCCGCGCGTGCCGATGCCGCCATAGCCGAAGGCCGCGGTGGTGCCCGCGGCCGGGCGCGTCTTCGTCTCCAGCACGCTCGGCAGGATCTCGAGCGAAAAGTTCACGATGTCGTTCGCCTCGGGGGAAGCGAACGCAGCGAGAAGATCGACGTGGGACAAGGCTCCCGAGCTGGCCTCCGAGCCGACCAGGCCGAAGAGCTGCAAGGTGTCGGCGTCGAGCGCGTCGCTCATGGTCAGCACGAAGAGCTTCGCCACCTGCAAGCCCTCGAGCGCGCTCTGCTCGAACGCGCGATCGAGCGCCGCGAACATGTTGCCAAGCTGCGGTTCGATGCGCTCGAACAGCGCGGCATCGATCGGGACGCGCGCGCGATACGACGGGCTCACCGAGATGCGCATCGCGACAGGGCCGAGGATGCGAGCGAGGACCGCGATGACGAGGTCGTCGGAAAGGCGAAGGTTCCCCGCGCGACGGGCCGCCTCACTCTCGCCGACGTCCTTCAGGATTGCCGCGTAGCCGTCGAGCAAGCCGGGCAGGTTCGGACGGCGCTGCTGGAGAAACGCGATGTCGACGCGCGGCCCGAGCTCGTACTGCTCGCTCGGAATCGCGAAGAGGCATCCCACGTCGTGCGCGAGAAAGAGCGGCACCACGACGCCAAGCCGCTCGAGCCCGACGTGCCACCGCAGCGCGCGAAGGCCGATCGGCGCCGCCCCTGGCCGCA
>Ga0105046_10001822_pt1 | contig 33132 bp, 31 predicted proteins | sample MAT03_FD_78385 | JGI IMG/M metagenome (GOLD analysis project Ga0105046, IMG submission 78385) | Freshwater microbial communities from Lake Fryxell liftoff mats and glacier meltwater in Antarctica - MAT-03 (megahit assembly) | ecosystem: Environmental > Aquatic > Freshwater > Ice > Liftoff...
CGATATCGACGCGCGGTGCGAAACTCAAGCGCGAGGGCATGATGGTGCCGTGTGTCATGCGCGTCATGATGGACGGCGTGATCATGTCGGCATCGGTGGACATCGACAACGTGATCCCATACGACGTCCATGCCGTCGAAGTGTTTTACGGCGGCGCCCGGGTCCCAGCGCAATTTGGCGGCATCCGGACGGATCAGTGGTGCGGGCTGATCGCGATCTGGACACGGTGACCGGACCGCACTGCCACGCGCGTGCGTGTCCGCCCACGCGAGACATGCGCCTCCACGACTAACGTTCCGTAATGAAGACAACGCGTAGTGAGAGAAGTGCTTTTGACCTGTCGGCCGTCGTGCTCATCGCCACGACAGCGATCGCCACGACGGCGATCGCCGCGTGCGGGGGTGAGTCCGCCGGTGGACGGTTCACGCGATACACCGTCAATGGCGTGTCGATGATCGAGAACCCGGCGCGGGTCGGTACGGCCGCGACCTTGCGCCTGTCCGACTCGATCGCGCGCGACATCGGCGGCCTCAAAGAGCACGCAGAGGACGAGTTCAACCACATGAACGGATTCCTGTCCGGCGTCATGCTCTTCAACGGTGGCTTCGCCGTGATCGATTGGACACAGGTACGCGTGTTCGATTCGGCAGGGACGCAGGTCGCGGTGGTGGGGCGTGAAGGGAGAGGGCCGGGTGAGTTTTCCGGATTGACGCAGATCTGCCGCGTGCAGGGCGATACGTTGCTCGTCTTCGACCAGAGCCGACGCGTGACCGTGCTCAGCCCGCGCGCGGAGATCGTGCGGCAAACGGCCATCGCTGATCCTGGCGTGACGGGCGACGGCTGCTTCGACGACGGCACCCTCGTCACTCAGGTCTTCGAGAATGCGCCCGTCGGCATGGTGCGGGAAACGCATGCCGTGCGGCGTCGCGACGACGGCAGCATCGTCGACACGATCGGTGTCTTCCCTGCACTGTCGTTCCGCGGGGTCGCGCAGTACCTGCGCCTGCATCCACACGGCGTGTTCATGTACGTGAGTGATCCGCGCAAAAACGAGGTGCGACGCTTTCGCCGGGACGGGACGCTGGACCAAGTGGTGCGCATGGCGGATAAGTCGCGCCCCATTGATGCCAGCGCCGCCGCGCGCTGGCTTGGCGGGCCGGTGCCGATGGCGAAAAGCGGCACTAACTCAGAAGCCGGTGTCGAGACCGGCAAAAAGACGTGGCCCTTCTACCGCGGCATCAAGATCGATGGTACCGGGCGGCTCTGGGTTCGCGATTTTCCGGAGGACGACCGCGCGCCGGATCGATGGACGGTTTACGACAGTAACGGCGTACTGGTCGGCAGCCTGGATATCCCACGCAGTGCACCGCGCGCGGTTCCCAATCCATCGCCCGGTGCACCTGCCACGAGGCCGGGCTTTCCGCGCGAGCTCATCGACGCGTTCGGGGACTTCGTGATCTTGCTGGAACGCGATCCGGACGGGGCGGCGCACTTTCTCACGCGGCGAATTCGGTAGGGAGGGATAGACCCCACGACGTGCCTGATGACGACTCGTCGGAACACCACGATCCGGCCTGCTCGTCGCGAGGCCGGACCCTTGCCCCACTGCCGAAGACTACTTCTCGTGCTTCAGATCGCCGCACGCGACAATGTTTGCCATCGCTGTCGCCGACTCGTGGATGTTGACGTAGTAACTGCCCGTCTCGGGCATCGCGACTGCCAGTGTCGCCATGCTTTCGCCGACACCCTTTGCATCGCCAGCAACGGCCGTGTACGACTTGCCACCGCCAAACACTCCGCCCGCCGTGGCGCAGCTCCCGACGTGGATATGCCACGGGCGCGTCATGCTGGCGGCGTCGTCGGAATACTTGACCGTTACTTCGGTGGTGTTGGCATCTTTCCCAGCCTTCATCACGGCGGTGCCGTGAATCTTCGAACCACCTTTACCCATAACCATCCCGCTCCAGCTTCCACTGCGAGCGACAGCAAGGGCAACAGACGAGGTAGCGGCAACCAGCAGGACGGCAGTCGCAATACGTTTCATAGTCGAGGCTCCGGTAAGGGGTAGGATAAGGATGTTCGCTCCCAGCGACCCGGAGCGCAACAGGCGGCTGTCGCTACGCCCCAGGGGTGCGAGGGTGCGGCGTCGGCCTGGAAGCGACGTTCAGTGTGCCAGGATTTTTGGCGTCTGGAAGACAGCATGACACACCGCGACCGCTACTGGCAGACCGGCTCCGTCGGCGCCGTATTGTTCGGCCCGCGCCCTACCCTGCACACAATGCCAGGCGCCGCCGGATGCGTAGCCGACGCTTCCCAGCTGTCCACCCCACCGGTAAACGTGAGCGTGGCACCGCTCGACCCTGGCGATGGCGTATACAACGCATACGTCTTGTCGTCGGCGAAGTGCGACTCAGCCGACGAGACGATGTTGCGTAGATCGTACTGCATGCTGGTCACGAACGCCTTGCGGCGCGAATCCACGAACCGTGGAGTCGCGATGGCCGCCAGGATGCCGATGATGATGATCACGATCAACAGTTCGACCAACGTATATCCCGTTCTCCGGCGCATGCCTCAAGCCTCTCCGTAGCGTGCCAGTTTGCGATACAACGTGGACGGATCGATCCCCAGCATGTCCGCCGCGCGACTCTTGTTCCCGCCTTCGTTGTGCAGCACCCACTGGATGTACGCGCGCTCGATCGCTTCCAACGTTGGCGTGCCAGGCGCACGCTCAGTGACCAGCGGCTCGGCACGACGCGCCGTGATGCGCTCTGGCAGTGCATCGGGCGCGACGCTGTTACCCGCCGACAAGATCACAGCGCGCTCCAGGGCGTTCTCCAACTCGCGCACATTGCCTGGCCACGGGTACGCACGGAGAATATCGAGCGTCTCCTCGTCCAGCGCCTTTACCGTTTCGTCGCGCTGCGCCGCGCTGCGCGCCAGAAACGACTCCGCTAATATCGAAATGTCCTCCACCCGGTCTCGCAACGGTGGCAAGTGCACGGCAATCACGTTCAACCGATAGAACAAATCGGCCCGGAAGTGGCCGCGTTTGATCTCCTCCTCCAGATCCCGATTGGTGGCCGCAATCACCCGCGCGTCCACGGCGAGCGCTTCCGTGGCGCCCACGGGAATCACTTCGCGCTGTTGCAGCACACGGAGGAGTTTGACCTGCGTCGAGGGCGTGGTTTCCCCGATCTCGTCTAAAAAGAACGAGCCACTCTGCGCGGCGGCGAACAAGCCGGCCTTGTCTTTCACCGCACCGGTAAACGACCCTTTCACGTGGCCAAAGAGTTCGCTTTCCAGCAGCGATTCGGGTAGCGCGCCGCAGTTGATCGACAAGAACGAATGCTGGGTGCGTGCCGACAAGTCATGGATGTACCGCGCAATGACCTCCTTACCCGTTCCCGACTCACCGGTGATCAGCACGGTGGAGTCGGTCGGCGCCACAGTCTCCGCCAACCGCAACACGTCAAGCCACGGCTTGCTGCGTCCAATCGGACGCTTGGACGTATTGCGCTCGTGGCGACGAATCTCCTGCTTCAGCACCAGGTTCTCGGCGCGCAGCTGCCGATGTTCGGAGGCGCGGCGCAAGATGGATACGAGTTCGTCATTGCGAAACGGCTTCTGGATGTAGTAGTACGCCCCTTCGTTCACCGCTTGCATCGCCGACTGCAGTGTCGCTTGTGCAGTCATCAAGATCACCGGAATGTCGGGATCCAGCTGGCGCGCGGCGCTCAGCACCTGAAGCCCCGTCACATCCGGCATCCGCACATCAGTCAGAATGATGTCGGGCTTGAGCGCCTTCAGCTGTTCAATCCCCTGACGGCCACCCAACGCCGTGTGCGGCACGAATCCCTCACCTTTGAGCAGGATGCGGAGCGAATCGAGAATGCTGGTTTCGTCATCGACCACCAGCACGCGTGGTGTGGCGGATGACGCGGCGGGTGCGATCACGTGGTTACTCCGGAATACGACAGACGATCAGACACGAGTGGTTCGGTTGGGCTGACCACACCCCACTCACTGAGCGATGGGGTGCTATGCTCAGACGTTGGGTGCGCCGACGCGACGGCGGGGAGCAGGACCGTGAATCGTGTGCCCTGCGGCAGGGTATCCACGAGTACGACGCCGCGATGGGCCTCGACGGCCCGATGCACGACGGGAAGGCCAAGCCCCGTCCCGCCAACTTTCGCGGTCACGAATGGTTCGAAGAGGCGATCACGGAGATGTTCGGGGATGCCGGCGCCATTGTCTGTCACCGTGATGGCCACCAGTGTGTCGGCAGCCAACGTGTTGCCGGGAACGTGGTACATCCCGCGAGCGGCGCGCTGCACCTGCACGTGGACGCGCCCGGTGGCGTGCACGGCTTGAATGCCATTCAGTACCAGATTGAACACCGCGCGATGCAACAGATCTTCGTCGCCCACCAACGGCGGCACATCAGGCGCCACGTCAATCGTGAGCGTGATGCCTGGCGCGCATTCGGGATGTGACGCCGCGAGCTGCACCGCCGTGTTGACCATCGCGCCGACATCAAGCACTGCTACGCGCGTCACGCGAGCACGGGCAAAATCCAGAAAGTCCGACAACAGGCGACTGAGACGATCGGTTTCGCGGACCACCAAGCCGTGCAACACACGCTCGTCATCGTCGACCGGAAGCGCATCAAGCGCTCGACGACGCGCAAGCTGTTCACTGGCGCTTCGAATGGAGGCCAGCGGATTGCGAATCTCGTGCGCCAGCGAGGCGCTGAGCTCTGCCACCGCTTGCAGCCGTTCCGCGCGCACGTTCAGCGCCTGCAGCCGCTTGTTATCCGAGATGTCCTGAAAGATCGCCGTGGCGCTGTGACGCGCGCCGCCGTCGCTGGCGTCGGAGACGGTGGTGGTCACACCGATCTCCACCTCCTCACCGTCACGACGAATCTTGCCTTCGGCGCGCGTGGTGCGCACGCCGTCGCGCGACGATTCGTGCAGCAGTCTGGCCAACTCCGGCGAGACGTCGCGCAGCGCATCCAGCACGGGGCGTCCGGTCAGCGCACGCAGGTTGAGACCGAGGAGTTCGGTCGCGGCAGGATTGGCATAGAGCAATCGCCCTTCTGCGTCGACTGTCACGATCCCGGAACGAATCGTACGCAGAATGTCAGCGGCTTCAAGCTGCACCTTGACCAGCTTCGCCGCGAGCTCTTCCCGGCCGACGCCCGCTTGCCGCAAACGCATGGCCACCAGGCCAGACCCGATGGCGACCACCACAAACACGCCGATCTGCACCGACATGCCGCCGGGCGTGATACTGGGTCGCAGCCACAGCACGTCGATGCTATACAGAACGCACGCGCCTGCGGCCACCGCCATACCGCCGCGAAACGGCAGCAGGAGTGCCGAGGCCGCAATGACGAGGATGTAGAGCGCGGCGAACTGAGAATTCCAGCCGCCGGTGATGTGCACAATCGCCGTCACAAGCGCCAGATCCACGGCGCACTGGAGGCCGTAGAACGTTGGCCCATAGGGCCGATGCTCAATTTCGCCGTACAGGACCGATCCAACCGTCGTAATCGTCGCCACGGCGAACGTCAGCGTGGCAATCAGTGTGTCACTCGGCTCAGCGCGGTTCCACACAAACACGGCCGCCACCAGAATGGCGCAGGAGAGCACCACACGACCCAACCAGACCCAGCGCAGCATGCGGCGCGGGTCGAGCGGGTCGAGCGGCACAGCCTGAGAAATGGCGGGGGTGTATCGCATCGAGGCCCGTACGCCGTCCGGCGCGCCCTGCGCCAGACCGCATCCATTAGGATGAGAGGTCGATCCCAAACGGGTGTGGCACAATGCAAGACACAACACGGAGGGTGGAGTCTTGCAAATTGCACGAGTCTGGGGGAATCAGAACACTGACGAATATCCTGTCAGTCCGTTTCCTTTAGACCATGTTGATAGAGATCTCGTCCAGCCAGCTCCCCGAGGAGCTGTCTGTGTCCGGCGGTGCCGTTCGGCTGCTGCTGGTTCTGGTGCTGGTGCTTCTCAATGCCTTTTTTGTCGCCGCGGAGTTTGCGTTGGTCGCGGTGCGGCGCAGTCGCATTGACCAGATGGCCTTGGAGGGCGATAGAGCGGCGAAGGTGGTGCAGAAGGCGCTGTCGCAACTTGATCGTTACATCTCGGGCACCCAGTTAGGCATTACCCTGGCATCGCTCTCCCTCGGATGGATTGGCGAGCCCGCGATCGCCGGGCTGGTGGATAAAGCACTCCGTGTGGTTGGCGTCGAACCGGCCGCCGGAGCACTGCACACGGGCACCGGCATCGCCGTCGCGTTTCTGGTCATCACTTTTCTGCACATCGTGCTCGGTGAACTGGCCCCCAAATCCATCGCGCTGGCGGTCCCGGAAAGGGTCAGCCGCATCGTCGTCCGCCCACTCATGTTCTTTTCGCGCATCATGTCGCCGTTCATCTGGTTTTTAAACGGCACCGCGAATCGCTTGCTCAAGCTGCTGGGAGTGGAGCCGGCATCAGAAGGTGGGCATGTCCACTCGCCCGAGGAATTGCGTTTGCTGGTCATGCAAGCACGCGCGCATGGTACACTCGACGAATCCGACTCGGCGATGCTGGCCGGTGTCTTTGACTTTCACAACAAGAAGGCGGTCGACGTGATGCGTCCACGCACCGAGATGGTGGCGATTGCTGACGACGTCGACCGCGACGAGCTGATTCAGATTCTGCGAACGGAGCGATTTTCGCGCTATCCGGTCTACCACGACACGTCGGACGATATCGTCGGGGTGTTTCTGGCGAAGGATTATTGGTTGCACGAGGACCCTGCGCACTTTGAACTGATTGAACATTTGCGCGAACCGCTCTTTGTGCCGGCCACGCGAGCCGCCGAGCGGGTGTTGGATGACTTGCGCCGCACGCGGGCGCACATGGCAGTGGTGCTGGACGAGTACGGCGGCACAGCGGGCATCGTGACGATGGAAGATCTGATCGAGGAAGTGGTCGGGGATATTGCCGATGAATACGATCCGCTGTCGCGTGATGCGGTATTGTTCGACGGCGTGCTGGAGCTGGCCGGGTCGATGTCGTTGGTTGACGTGCGTTCCGACCATAGGTTGCCGATTCCCGAGGGGGATTGGACCACGCTGGGCGGTTATGCCTTCGGCGCGCTGGGTCGGCTCCCGCGCGTTGGTGACCGCGTGGCATATCCCGACGGCGAGCTGGAAGTGGTGGCGATGGACGGGCGGCGCGTGGCAGCATTGCGCATACACAAACGGAGCGAGCTTGCAGCAACCGAATATGGCGCAAAATAGGGTCACGCGTATCGCGTGCACGATACGGCGCTTCAAAAGCACCGGAAAACGCGTCGCAACAGACATGGTGTCTCGCATGGTGTCACGACGGCGTGGCGTTGGGATGACCGCCTTCGTCGTGGCCTGTGCCGTCGCGCAGGACACCCTCGTTCCCGCCGCCCCGCCGGGAGCGGCCGCATCATTGTTCCCCGCGCCGGCGCGGCCGGTAGCGGATATCGTCGCTCCACGTTGGACCGATGAAGACGACCGTGACAACGCCGGAGAATTCACGCGCGTGACGGCGCTCGCCGCAGTCAAGACGGGCATGACGGTGGCCGACATTGGCGCGGGCGACGGATACTACGTCGCTCGGCTTTCACCCATGGTCGGGCCGCGCGGCCGCGTGTACGGTCAGGATATCGTGCCTTCGTACCTGTCACTCCTGCAGCGTCGTGTCCGCGCGATTCCGCTCTCCAACGTGACGGTGGTGTTGGGCGATGCACACGATACGCGACTTCCCACGGGTGTGCTCGATCTCGCGTTCATGATTCACATGTACCACGAGATTGAACAACCGTTCGGTGTGCTCTGGAATCTTGCGACGTCCATGAAGCCTGGCGGCAAGCTGGTGATTCTGGACCTCGAGCGACCCACGTTTGGCCACGGCACACCCATCACGCTGTTGCGCTGCGAACTGAAAGCCATAGGCTACGTGGAACGCTCGCTGGCGCGGAACGGTGAGGAGTACGTGGCCATCTTCGAGGCGCCAGCGCTCGACCGCCGGCCATCACCCGCCACGGTGCTTGCGCAACTCACCAGGTCGCCCTGCAAGGCCCCGCGATGACCGATGATAGTGCCCCACTTGAATCGCCCGGGGTTGACGTCGCGCCCGGCGTGCGTATCCCCGGCGCCGAACTCTCGCTGCGTGCGGTATCGGCGAGCGGTCCGGGTGGTCAGCATGTGAATCGGAGTGCAACCCGCATCGAACTGCGCTGGAACGTGCGCTCCACGCGTGCGCTGAGTCAGGAACAACAGGCGCGCGTGACAGCCAAGCTCTCGTCACGTATCGATGGCGAGGGATTCATTCGCATTGTGGCCGGCGAGTATCGCAGCCAGCAACAAAACCGCAAAGCGGCGACGGAGCGTTTGGTCAGCATTCTGGGACGCGCGCTTATTGTTGCGCCGCCGCGGAAAGCGACCCGACCCACGCGTGCCTCGGTCCATCGCCGCCTCGATGAGAAGCGCAAACGGTCCGACACCAAGAACCAACGGCGTCGCGAGAGCGACGACTAAAGCACGACGCTCGGCGTGACGCTCGGCGTGACGGCGGCGTGATGGCGGCGTGCTGCAGCGCTGCGACGCGAGCTGCGGTTACGGCACCAACGAGGCGTCGCCGACGGCCACTACCAACGCCGCACGCGCCGCGGCGAGCTTGCCTTCGACCGACGCCAGTTTCACCGACTCGTCGAGCAACAGGCGCTCGCGGATATTCACGATCAGCAAGGTGCTCTCTCCGCCCAGGAATCGCCCCTGCTCCGCGTCGCGAAGCTGCGTCGCGGCGATCACGTTGGCCCGCTGCGTGACCAGCACACGCTCAAGCAGGACCACATCGTTGAGCGCAATGCGCACGTTATAAGCCAGCTCACGACGAATCAGATCCAGATCCAGACGCGCGAACTCCTCTTTCTGTTCGGTGCGAGAAGCCTTGCCTCGTTCCCTGAGCAGCAACAGCGATGACGTGACATCCAGGCCAGCTTTGTAGTTGTCGCCCCAGCGATCGCTGTCGCGTAACTCGCCAAACTGGTTGCGCTCGCCAAGCGACGCCACGAATGCTTCGGCGAAGGGGATGATGGCCTGACGCGCAAGCAGTCGCTCAGCCTGCGCCGCCTGCAGCCTGCCATCGGCCTTGCGCACGTCAGGATGCCGCGCGGAGACGGACGCGATCCATCCCGAGAGCCGCAGGGTATCGATCGGTGTGCGTTCCAGCCCATCGAGCACAGGCCGGGCCCCTGCCGACAGCGACACCGGGACACCGCGTGCATCCCAGAGGAACGCTTCCGCAATCAGCCGCGCGGCACGCAACTCGTTGTCCGCCTCCGCAAAGGTCACCGAACGCCGCTGGACTTCCAGCGACGCTTCGAGCGTATCGACCGGTGCGTTTTCGCCATTACGCACGCGCTGCACCACAGCGTCAAATCGAAAGGTCGCGAGCCGCACACCCTCTTCGGCGATCGCGGACCGCTGGAACGCGGCATACCAATCGCCATAGGCCTTCGCGGCATTGAGCAAGAGTTTGTTGAGCAACGCCTGCTGCTCGGCGTCACCGATCTGGCGTTGCGCGCGGGCCACTGATAAGGCCGTACGGCGCTCGTCGGTGATGATCCGCTGGCCGAGCGGAAGCGAGACACCGAGCGACAGCAGGCCCTGCCGGGGCGTGATGCGATCCTCGCTCACGCGCGTGCCCGCGGCGCGTTCGAAGCCCACCTTGATGTCCGCGCCGATCGGCGTGGGGATTTTCAGGCCGGCGTCTACGTAGGTGTAGTAGGGATCGTTCTTGTAGGCCTTCTGCCCCACCGCGAGCGAGAACTTTGGATCAAACCCGCCCCACGCTTCCTGCACGGCGCTCCGCGCCTGCGCCCGCACCAATCCCGCCTGTAGTGCTTCGGGGTGATTGGCCTCGACTTGCGCGGCGAAGCGGGCAAACGTGACGGCCTCCTGCGCGGCCAGAGGGCGCGAGGTGCCGATAGTCACGGCCGCGGCACACAGCGCGACCGTGATTCTTACAGCGGGGCTACGCACGACGCTTGCCGTCGCGCCTTTTCGGCGCATTACTTCCCGGCTCCGTCGGCCGCCTTCACACCACCCGGACCCGCGACATCTTTGAGGTCGATCGTCGGAGGGAAGCCGTTCAGCTGGCGCCACAACTCAAACCACACGCGCACGGTGTTCAGCGCCGCCCACGACCTGACACCCGACCCCAGTCGCAGCTGCTCCGGCCACGCCTGGTCGGCCGAATCCGGCGTCACGATGATGCGGAACTTGCCGTCAGCGCTCGCCACCTGATCAATGACCGCGACTTCTCCACCGAAGGTGCCTACGGACACGCTCGGCCACCCGGAGAACTGCAGCGCTGGCCAACCGTCAAAGATCAGTCGGACCTTCCGCCCAATGCTCAGCAAGGGAACGTCCATCGGTTGGACAAATACTTCGGCGGCACGCCGTGAAGACAGCGGTTGCACCGTAACAATCGCATCGCCGGGCTTGACCAGTTCACCAACACCCTGCTTGACAGCCTTGACCACGAAACCATCCTGCGGCGATCTGATCTGATAGTAACCACGGCGTACGTTGAGCGACGCGACCTTGTTGCGCAACTTGCTGACCTCCCCCACGCCCTCCTGGATCTCGGCGAGCGTCGACATCCGCTCACCACGAGCCTTTTCGATTTTCTCGCGATACTCCGCGTCGACGCCGCTCAGCTCGATCTGCACGTTGGCCAGTTCATTCCGTTTCTCGACCAGCTTCGCCGTAGTTGTCTGCGCCTTCAGGCGTGACGCCTGCAGATCGTTCAGGGACGTGAGTCCTAACGGCGATGAATACAATTGCTCGCGTCGGGCATACTGGTCGCGGGCCAACGAATCGTCGAGTACGGCCTGTTCCACGGCGGCCGTATACTGCAGGATCTTGTTGCGGGTCTGCTGACGTTTGAATTCGAGCGAGCGCTCAAGCGCGTCGATCTGTTGCGCGTACGCTTCCACCTTGCCGCCTTTGTCGCGGTTGGCCTGCGCCTTGGCGTTCAGCTGTTCGGTGGTCCGCACCACGACCTGTGGATCCATGTACTCATCTTTGATCTCGCTGATCTCGACGATCGGCGTCCCCGCTTTCACGAACGTGCCTTCAGGCACCAGCCACCGTTCGATGCGTCCATCGATTCGCGAGGGGAGTGTCTGCGGTCTGTCTTGCGGAGAGAGCGCCGACACGATGCCCTTGCCCTGCACATTTTGTTGCCACGGCAGGAAGAGCACCACCAACAAGGTCAGGCCGATGCCGCCCAGCCAGAGCCAGACGGCGCGATACGACGCTTCTTCCTGAAGCAACCTGGCAGTGTTGAGCGGATACTGGTCGGGGCGCTGCCCTGCTTGGGTCTTCGCCATGGTCAGGCCTCACTCGTGCTGAACGATGCCCGCAAATCGGCTTCAATCAACCCGCGGATGTAGGGGTCGTCGCGCAAGGTGCTGAATGGCCCTTCGGCGCGAATCGCCCCGTCTTGCAGCACAATCACGCGGTCCATTCTCGCCAACAGCGATGGATCATGCGACACGGCGACAACCGTCGTTGCGCGACTCCGATCCAAGAGCAGATCGATCAGGCGCCGACGATCGTCTCCCTGCAAGTTCTGAAAGAGATCGTCGACCACCAAGAGGCGTGGTGCTCCTGCGATCGCTTGGGCGAAGAGCATCTTGATCGCCGTATTATGCGACAATTTACGGCCGCCGTGGGTAATCTGGCTATCCAACCCATTTGCCATCTCTTCAATGTCACGGGTCAGGCCGACGTCGGCGATCGCTTGTCGCACTGCGGCAGTATCGATTCCCAGGCGCCCGACCGACACATTTTCCATAATGGTGCCGTCGAACAGATCGGTGGCCGAGAGATACTGGCCGATCTGTTCTCGCAAGACCACGCGATCGAGCGTGCGCAGGGGGAGTCCATCAAAGAGCACCGTACCGGCAAAGTCTCCAAGCAGCCCTGATATGAGCTTGAGCAGCGTGGTACGACCGGCGCCCTCGTAGCCGGTAATGGCGACGCGCTCCCCAGACTGAACGCGCATCGTAATGCCACAAAGCACGTCCCGCGCTCCTGGATGAAAACGATAGATCACGCCGCGCAGATCGACCGACATCCCCGAAGAGGCCGCAGGCAAGGCATTCCCGCCCGCCTCATCGAGCGGCAGATCGGACACGTAGCCGGCTTTCTCGGCCGACGTCAGAATGTCGTAAATGGTGCTCATACTCAGGATCAGCTTTTCCACGCCGATCAGCACCGTCACGACGATCAGCTCGGAGGCCACGAACTGACCCACCGAGATCGAACGACCGATAACCAGTTGGCTGCCAATGACCAGGAAGCCGCCAACGACGACCGTGCGGAACAGCACGACGGCTATGGTTTGCTGCATCAACACCTGGAAATGCTTGCCCCGATAGGTCAGGTAGCCCGAGAGCACCTCGTCCATGCGTTGGATACCCAACGGCGATCGTCCGGCAAACTTGAACGCGTGAAAGGCACGCGCCTGCTCTTCCAGCCAATGCACAGCGCGGTACTTGTACTTCGACTCCATCAAGCTCGTTTCCAATCCACGCGGGCCTGAGAACCACAGTATGGCGCCAAGCACCAGCAGCAGGAGTGCGCCAAATAAGGTAAAGGTCGTGGAATAGAACGTGAGCAAAAGCAAACCGGCAAACACCGTCAGCAGCGCGGTCGACGTATCGAGCAAAAACTTAGAGAGACTCTTCTGAATGGCGATCGCTTCAAACAGGCGGTTCATCGTTTCCGGCAGGTCCTCCTGCATCGCCGTTTCATACCGAATGCGCGGAACCCTGAAGGTGAACTCCAGGGCGAGTCGGGCGAAGACGCGTTGTTGAATGCGTTCCACGACACGCAGCTGCAGAATCTGCAGTCCGCCGCTGGCCAGCGTTGCGGCCACTACGTATCCAATGAGCACCACAACCGGCTGCAGCACCAACCCACCCTGCACCTGTTGTACGATCGCGCCAACCGCCAGCGGCAACGACAGCGCGAAGATGCCGGAGAGCCCCGCAAAAATAAACAAAATAAAAATGTCACGTTTGTCCCGCGCCAAAAGCTGCGCCACGCGCGCGAAGACATTGCGCTCTTTCACCGGCGCCGCGCCGCTCGGCTTCGAGCGTGTCTCGACCATCATTTCGAGGGTCGTCCGCAACAGATCCGAGGGTGCGGAGACTGGCAGTGGGGAAAACGCCCGCGGCGAATTGCCGACGATGGCTGTCACCGCTTTCAAAAGTTCGTCGCCCTCACCGCGGATCGGCACCATATGCCCGTCCGGCGTCACCCGCACGGCGACCGCGAGGAGTTTATTTCGTGCGAGACCCAGCACCACCGCGTCTGGCGACTCACCAATGACGACCAACGGCGCCGTGGTCGCACCGACGGCATCGCGAAGTCCCAATGCGTCCAACGTGCGCAGCAGATATGTGAGCCCCAGCGCACCGCCGATCGCGAGCAAACGGTCGCCCAGGTCACCATCATCCTGCCGGCGCGCGATCGTGGTGCGGACCTCAGAACTCAGCTCGATCCCCAGCCCCTCGGCGACGAGCAGTGAAATTTCGATATCTTGGCGTGCTGGCATAGACGAAAATGAGCGGGAACAGCTTTGGCCACAACCATGTAATCTACGACAACTCTTGTCGGCTTTGCAGTCCCTCAGCCGACCCGCCGCATGCGCCGTCGGACCGGCAGCCCGTGAGTGTCGTATGCAAAGCGGGCTGCCTCACCACTAAGACGTCAGCGGTTCCCTACGATCATCGACGACGCGTCCCGCCACACCCGTGCGTCAAGCACCGCAAGCTGTCCGGCTTTGGCCGCCAATTGTGGTAGCCGAACGGTAGTGCGCTCGAACCCCTCCCCCACTTGCACGACCGGCTGATAGGCGCCGGACGGGACACGGAGCCGTATGACCTGCAGTGAGCCAGGCAGGAGCTGCCAGGAGCGCGTGTCTGCCCGCTCAAGGCCTTGACTGGCCAGCCCCACGACTGCGCCGATCCACTCGTGTTTGTCATCGAGCGCCTCAGCGAGCACAGTCCGCGCTGCAGCGCGCGCCACCAGGCGGCTGAGCATCGCGGGCCGCGCGCGTCGAAGATCGGACGCCACCGCGCGCGACACGTCGGCCGCCGACCACGAGCGTTCCTGCAACAGCCCGTCGCTCTTCGCGTCGGCCGGCGTCTGTTGCGCGTTTTGCACCGTGATCTGCACCGCCTGCTGCGCCATGGTCTCTAACGCGCGCAGCTCGATCGCCATGCGCGACGTCGGCATGACGGTGCGCACGAGCGCAGGCCACGACATGCGCAGCCATCTTGTGGCGTCCAGTCTGCCGGCGCGGAGCGTTCGTCCAGGCAACCACGCGCCCTGGTGGTCCGCACCGTCGGCGGCGAAGAGACCGAAGTCGGGCTGCGCATTCATCCACCGATCTATGCGCGTGGCGAGGGATGCAGGTGCGCGAAGGTCTGATGTGCGACCGGCCACCACGGCCCCTGCAACCACTCGCGCAATGGCCGCGCGCGTCGGAAACCCGACCGTTGCGGTATCGGTGATCGGCTTGACCGGTTCCGATGGTGTGTTCCCAAACGGTGTGGGCACGGAGACACCGCCGATCGTTGGCGACGGTGCGCCGCGTGTGCGGCGCGGGCCCGTGGCTCCTTCGAAAAGGTCGCTGTCCTCGAGCCCGAAGGAGATGGCGCGGTCGACACGGTGCGCCACAAACCCGCTCTCCACGAACAGCACAATCGTCGTGCTGTCAGCAGAGGGCGTCATCAGGCGAATGGTGTCGACGTCACTGCGTGACATGCCACGGAGCAACCCGGCGTTGCGATACGACACAAGGGCGTCGTTCTCTTCGCCCGCGCTCTCGAACACGGCGCCGGCGGCGTCGCGCATCACGGCATGCAGCGCGCGCTCGCCGTCATCAAGATCGCCGGATTGGTCTTCCAATGCGCGCCCCAGTCGGCGCGCTTCCACGGCCGCGGCTTCACCATCGCCACCACGTGCGTACGCCATCATCGTGTAGTAGCGCACGAACAGCCGTTCGGTACGCGACGGCATGTAAGGCAGCGCCAGGTCATTGGTCAGCAGCGCCGCCGCACCACGCGAGAGACTCTTGGTGAGGCGTTGTTCGGTAAACCGATCCGCCTCGGCGAATGCGCGCGCGCTTTCCGCAAAGCGACCAGCGTAGTACCCCGTCTGCCCGCGATACATGGCGCGCAGCAGCGCATCCGTTGGCGCGCCGCGCTTCGTCGACTGGGCGCGCGCAAAGGCATCGGCATAGCCTCCGGTGATCAGCACGCGACGCAGTGCGTCGTCAGGGCGAGAGAGCCCGTTGGGCGCTCGATCGATCGCGCGCGCGGTGCCACGCCAGAGCCCTGTGCAGCCCGAGAGCGGCAGCAGTCCAAGGATGGCCACAAGGGTCGTCGTAACGCGCGCGCGGGGCATCATGAGCACGTCTCCGGCTACCGCGCGCGCCGGTCCAGCACCACGATGCGCTGTTGTGCGAGGGCGATGGCTTCAGCCAACTTGGACTGCTGCGTGCCGATCGCGTCGATCCGTTGCAGCTCAAGTTGCTGCAAGAACTTCTGATAGCGCATCAACGCTTCGACAGGGCGCAGCTGTTGATCCAGAAGCTGCGCCACTTTGTAGTTCAACAGCGCGTCATCGCTGCGCAGCACCAGCGCACGATCGTAGCGCTCCAGTGCGCGAACCCGGTCGCCAGCCACGACATAATCGTCGCCTTCACGAATGATCGCGTCGGCAAGCGCGCGTGTGCGCGCCGTTGAGGTGGTATCGGAGGGCGAGCTCACCACGCGAAGTCCGGTCCGCTCCTGCCAGCTTACGCTGGCCACACGGTCGTCCGTCAGTTGTACCAAGGCCAATGAGCCGGCGGCGTCGCGGGGGGCGGCATCAAGCGTGGCCGGAGTCATGATCGTTGCCGCACCACTGCGGCGCACGGTCCAGGCCGCTGGCGACGTGCGAGTCGCCGCAAGCACCTGCACTTCGGTCATTGTGAGCGCCACTTCTCCACGACCGATCGCGGCGCAGATGGCCGGTGCGCAGGTCGCCGTGGCCGTCGCGGCAATGGAATCCTGGCGGGAGCGCGACGCGTGCTGCGTACGCTGCTCGCGCTCGCGAGCATCAGCCATGGCGGCGTCTGCCGTGGCGACGCGGTCACCGGTCAGGAGCACGGCGTTTTCGTGAATGCGACGCGGACCGTTACAGGCACCGGTAAACACGATCACGGCCAACGCAGCGACGGGGGCAACACGTCGCGCCGACGTGCGCCCCAGCAACGAAAGCATCAAGGCGAAAGGCAGAGAGGTATGCATGAGAGAATCCTGTGTCGACATGAGAGTGAGCCTACCAGCCAATGCGACGGCGATCGACCAGCTTCTTGATGCGATGCTGCCCGACCCAGACCTTGGCATTCGACTCGAGGTCTACGAGGGTCGCATCGATCTGATAGGTCACCACGCGCTCACGGCCCTGCGCATCCTCGATGGCCTGCACGTCGCCCTGAAGCATGAACTGCGCGCCCTGCTCCATCGCTACCCGGGCTCGTGTATCTGCAATCGCATTGGCCTGTTGATCGGCCCGCTCGGTGCGTACGCTCTGCCGCTCATCGTTACTGGCCACGATGCGCACCGCCCCGGACGAGACGTAGGCACGTTCAAGGTCCCGTGTGAAGGTGGTCACGGGGATGTGCTCAAGCGTGCGGTTGGCAAACCCGCCCACGATCACCGTGGGGGTCCGACCACCATGCGTCTCCGCCCATTGCTTCGACCACGCAGCATCGAGCGACTGGGTGATCAAGGCGTTCGCGACCAGCCGCGAATCCGCATCGTTCCATCGACCGGAGAGGTCGGTGACAGATGCGGGGTCAATGCGCGACACGCGCGTGTTGTTGCAGGCGCCGACGACGACGGTCGCGGCAAGGGCGAGCGCCATCTGGGCGACGCGGCGTCGGCGCCCGTCAAACAGGTGGACATGTGGCGACATGGGTAGCAGCTGCTCCGTCATGAAATCCTCCGGGGTGCGTTGGTGACAACCACCACATTTGCAGATTGTGGACCTTCGTCACACACCGCCCAAGTTGTTACACGACAAGGCGATAGCAAGTCACAGCGTGGGATGGCGTCCTCCCTGGAGGACGCTTGCCTGTCCTGTACGAGGACAGAACTTCGCAGCCCAATCGAGCACCGAGACGCGGTATATTGCGGGAGCGATGGACGCCCCTAGAGCGAGACAATGGATCAACCACACGAGTGGGACCCGCGCGCCACACCTTCTGCGATGGCGGACAACGACGATGGAGCCTTGCGCGCGCAAGCGGCGAGCGACTCCGACGATGATCGTGCCGACGAGCGCGACGAGGAATCCGAAAAGGACTTGGACGAGGACCTCGACGAGGACCTCGACGAGGAGTTCCCCTTGGGTGATGGCGTGGCCGAGAGTGACAGTGTGGTCTCCTGCCCCTACTGCGGCGAGTCGGTGGAGATCACACTCGACCCAGGCTCGGGATCACACCAGTCGTATGTCGAAGACTGTTCGGTGTGCTGTCGCCCGTGGAACGTCAGCGTGACTTATCACGACGACGGATCCGCCGACGTCAATGTTGATGCGAGCGATGACCAGTGATGGCGCGTCTTACTGCGCCACCGTCTCGAATCGCCGAACTGGCCCCCCTAGCGCTCACGCTGTCGGCAGCTGAAGGCGCACGCGTGGTGTCGCTCCATTGGCTGTATGAGCTGATGGCGGCGCGCATCGCGTGGGCCGAGTCTGCGGGTAGTCAGGGCGAAGAAGCGCCCGCGCTGCACCGTGCGCGTGTGGCGCTTCGGCGCCTTCGCCTGACGCTTCGCGAACACCACCACCTGCTCGACCTGAAGCATCTCGCAGGCTATCAGTCGGCGTTGCGGCGGTTGAATGCCGCATCGAACGCGTCGCGTGACCGCGACGTGCGTACTGCATGGCTCGAGACCAACGCGCCGCACTTGTCGGCACACGCTCGCGCAGACGCCCGCACATGGAGCGAGCGCACGCATGCGTCTGATACCTCGCGCGAGCGACGTCGCCTCGCACGGGCCTTTGCCCGTCATCTCGATGCGCACGCGTTTGCGTTGGCCCGCGCGCTGGGTGAGTACGATGCGCATCACGTGGTGGGGGAAGAGCATCGCGCACAGTCCTTCGCGTGGCGCGTCGCTGACCGCCTCGGGGTGGGCTGGCGGCGCATTGATCGCGCCCTCACGCAGTACGGCACGACCGGCAGCGAGCAGCAACTGCACCGTTTGCGAATACAGTTCAAGCGGCTGCGCGCGATGCTGGCGCCCCATGTGCATGCACAGAGCGACCTCCGTCGCTGTGTCGCGCTGCTCACGCAGGCACAGGATACCCTGGGATCCATGCGTGATGCCACGGTGTTTGCCGCGCAGGCAGACCGCGTCCAGGCGGCTGAGCTGTCGCGTGTACTGCGCGCCGTCGCCGCAGCTCAGATGGCTCTCTTTGCGCAAGCGTGGCTCACCCCCGACCCGTCGCGCGGAGCCACGCTGGAGGCAGCCATTGCGACGCTCCGCGACAGCGTGCTGCAACATGACGGCGCAGCGCACCCATCGGCCTTCGATGCCGCCGCGATGGCCGTCGCGCACCAGTTACCCATGGAGATTGAGCGGAAGTACCTGTTGCACGGACTTCCGCCACGCGCGGCCGTCGCACCGTTTCTCCGCATCGAGCAAGGCTGGCTTCCCGGCACTCTGCTGCGCGAACGTCTGCGTCAAACGGTGTCCCTTGCGGGTGACGTGCGGCGCACGCGCACGATTAAACTGGGGCAGCCGGGTGCTCGCATCGAACTGGAGGAACCGGTCGGCGCAGCACTCTTCGAGGCCCTGTGGCCGCTCACGGGCGATGCGCGCATCCACAAACGGCGGCATCTGCTGGTTGAGGGCGCGCTGACCTGGGAGATCGATGTCTTTCTGGATCGAGATCTTGTGCTCGCCGAAGTCGAGCTGCGCGACACGGCACAGGACGTGCCTATTCCAGACTGGCTTGCGCCGTTCATCGTGAAAGAGGTCACCCATGATCCCGCTTATCTGAATGCGGTCATGGCGCAACGCCACGTCGGCGCGCCCGACGCTGCGCGTCCCTGAGCAGCGCACCGCGCCCTATGTTGACCACGCTGTTGCCACTACGCGATCGACGCGAACGCGTCGTTGGATTCGCGGTGTCATCCTGCCCTGCCTACGAGCGGCGCAGCGCCGAGGACGATGAGGCACAGCAGCGCCAAGCGCTCGAGGCCGTGCCGACACTTATGCGTCTGACCGGTCGGAGCCTCGTCGTTCCTGTCACGCCTGCGCTGTTGCGTGACGGCGCCGTGACTCGCTTTGCGTCAACAGATGCCGTCTGGCTGCTGGCCACCGACGCGCTCGACGACGCGGCCACCCGTCGTGTGGTTGAACGGCTCATCAGCAATGGCTTGCATTTCGCCCTGAATGGCTTTCCCGAAGGCGCGCCACTGCCCCAGGCGTTGGCAGGCTCCATGATCGTGCTCGATGCCTCGAAAACGTCGCCGACGCTGCTGGACAACCGCGTGCGTTCGGTGCTGAGCGCCGGGCTTCGCCCGCTAGTTCGCAACGTCGATGACCGGGCCACGCGCCATCGTGTGCTCGCCACCGGCGCACCCATGATCAGCGGGCGCCTCCTGGCGCGCGGGGCGGCGACTCCGGTTGACCATGCGGCCGAGGAGGGTTGCCTGCGCGCGCTGGCGACGCTCGCCGCATACGCGGACGGCCGCCCCGTGGACGGTGCCTTTGATAAGTACGTGCACGAAGATCCAACACTCGGCGCGTCACTGCTGAAGGCGATCAGCGCATCCTCGCTTGGGGTGCGCGGTCCGCGATCCGTATCCCACGCACTCAACGTGCTCGGTCGCGATGCCGTGATGGAGCAACTGCTGGTCGCGACGGCTCGTATGCTGGCCGAAGCAGCCAATGATACCGACCTGGCGTTGATCGCCTTGCGGCGTGCTCGCATGCTGGAGCGCCTGGGTGCCGCGCTGGATAGCGCGCCACACCCCCGGGCGCGAGCGCTCGCTGGCCTGCTGTCGATCGCCGAATTCGCGCTGGGGATGTCATCGACCGACCTTGCCGAGCGGCTCAATCTCCCGGCTGTGCTTTCCGACACGCTGACCGAACGCACATCAGCGTTGGGCAAACTGGTCGACATTGCCGACGCGATGGACTACAGCTGGTGGGACGACCTGCGCGCTCGCTGCAACGGGCTGGGGATTGCCCCACTGGTTGTGAGTGAAGCGTGGCTCGCCGCCTTTCGCAGCGCCCGAGAAGAACTCGGCTCCCCTTCATAGCCCTCCGCATGCTCGCCTACCTGCTTGATCGATTCCGCACCGACGCGGACACGCTGCGCGCGCGCGCAGCCACCCTGCGCAATGGTCCCGCGCAGCCGGGGCCCGATGCCAATATGTCAACGGCCATGGCGAACGCGTGCGACACGGTGACGGCCATGCTGCAGGCGGTGCCGGCAACCGCTGATGCGCCGGATATTCTGGCGTCGTTGCAAGCGTTGATCCCGCTCCTAGAGAAACACGCTCACGCAGAAGCGGCGCCACCCGTTCGCGCCGTCTATGCGGGTGCCGCGACGCGCGTGCGCGAGGTGACCGACGCCGAAGCGCAGCATCTGGGCACAACGCGGGTGAGCGACATCGCTGAGGACGTCGATGAGGACGTTGGTGAGGACGTTGGTGAGGACGTTGGTGAGGACGTCGATGAGGACGTTGGTGAGGACGTCGATGAGGACGTTGGTGAGGACGTCGATGAGGACGTCGACGACGACGATCTCCGCGATAACGACGGTGACGTCCCCGCCGCACCGCACGGCGGGCAACGGTCATGAGTCAACGCGCACGGTCGCATGCGCTGGACGACGACGCCGACGATGCGCCGGTCGGCAAAGCGCGTCTTGACAAGTGGCTCTGGGCTGCACGCTTCTTCAAGACGCGTGCGCTTGCCGCTGACGCCGTCGACGGGGGCAAGGTCGAGGTGAACGGCGAACGCGCGAAACGCGCGAAGCTTGTGCAGGCCGAGGACCGCGTGCGACTGCGCGACGGTCCCTATGAATGGCAGCTTGTTGTGCGCAACGTCGCCCAGCGCCGCGGCTCCGCGCAAATTGCCCAGACGCTGTACGACGAGACCGCCGACAGTCAGTCCAAGCGCGAGGCCGTGCACACGCAGCTCAAGTCCATGCCGACGGCCTTCGCCTTTGGCGACAGTCGTCCGGGCAAACGGGACCGGCGCGAACTCCGGAAACTGAAGGGCGATCAGTAGCCCGCGCTACGCTTGTTCGCGCGCCTGAACGGCCGTCCGCACCAAGCGGACCACCACATCGCTCTCGTCACGTGGCTCCACATCATAACAGTATCGGCCAAGCGCTCTCCCTGCCGCGCCCGCGCGCACGGCATCTCCATCGGCCGGTGCATCCAGCAGGAACACCGCAACAATCGCGGGGTCGGCCAGACACTTCGCGGCTTCAGCAGCACGAGACGAGACACGAACACGTACAGACCCCAGTCCGTGCGTCTCGCGAATGGCGTGCGCCAAGGCGCTGCGGCGTGCCATCGCCCCGCCGTGGAGCAACACGGCATAGCTTCGCGCGTTGGGCGCGCCGGGATGGCTCACGACGCGGCAGGACCCGATGCGCCCAGCGCCGCAAGCAGGGTGCCCAACAACGGCGTGTCCAGATGGTGCGCCCCCTCAAACGACAGGCGTCGCGACCGTACGGCGAGCGCCTGCACGGCGAGTTCGAGTGTGTCGCGAACGGTCTCGGTCGCAAACGGATCCTGTGTCCCCGACACGATCAATAACTCACCGGAGCCCATCGCCGCGTTGAACGCCGCCTGATCCACATCCGCCGCCAAGCCGCCGGCCCACGCGACAAACTGCATGGGCGCGACACCCCCCGTCGAGATCCACCGGGTCGCCGTCGCGACGCCCTGCGAGAAGCCCAGGACAGCCGTTATCGGACGCAGCCCGCGCGCGTGTGTGCTCTCACTGACCACTTCATCGTGGACCAGCGTGAGCCATTGATGGGCGTCGACGATTTCACTGTCGCGCGATTCGCGCGTCAGCCACGTGGCGCCGACACGTTGTACGTGCCCGCCGTCAGCGCGCGGCATGTCAATGTAAAATCGCGACAACGCTTCGGGGGCAACGATACAGGTGTCCGCCGGAATGACCGACGCGAACGGTCGCACGAAGCGTTCGGCCAGCATGCCGTAGCCATGCAGCACAAACCAGATGCGACGCGCCGTTGTAGGATCTGCGCCGAGCACGACGTATCGCGCGGTGCGCGGCGTCTGGCGTTCACGCACACGCCCCAGCGACTCCGACGGGTCCGTCACGGGATGTAGGCAATGGCCGAGATCTCGACAAGGATCCCGCGGAGCTGCGCACCAACGACGGCGCGGGTTGGGTAGGGCGGCGTCATGAACGCTTTGTACACCTCGTTGAATCGTCCCCAGTCGTTTTCGTCTGCCAGATACACTGTGACACTCACGATCTGCGACAAGCTCGCACCTGCGGTTGTGATAATCCGCGCTAGATTAGCGAGGGTCACGGAGGTCTGTTCTTCAATCGTTGTGCCGACGATCTGCCCGCTCGCGGGATCGCGCGGGGTCTGTCCGGAGACGAACAACAGGTTGCCGGCCCTCACACCCGGTGAGTAGGCTCCCGCAGGCGCTGGCAGGTCGGGAAGTGTGATCGGCGTGAAAGCGCGTTCAGGCAGAGAATTTGGCATCGACGGAGCGTGAAGATGGAGCGTGAAATGGTGGAGGTGGCATGACGACATTTCTGCAGCAGCTGGAAACGCCGGTGCCGGTCGTGGACCTCGACCGCATGGCGCTAAATCTGGACCGGATGGCGGCCTACGCCACCCTCCACGGCCTCCAATTGCGTCCGCATGTCAAAACACACAAGTCGCCACGCATCGCCGCCGAGCAACTTCGACACGGCGCCGTCGGGTTGACCTGTGCCACGATGTGGGAAGCCGAGGTGATGTCCGAGGTGTGCGACGACATCCTGGTGGCATACCCTCCCGTTGGCGCCGCGCGGCTCGAGCGACTGGCCCGACTCCCTGAGCGCGTACGGGTTGCTGTGGCCGCCGACGACGCGGCCGCGCTCCCCGCCTTGTCCGTTGCCGCACGACTCGGCCATCGACGCTTCCGCGTGCACGTCGAGCTTGATGCCGGCATGCACCGAGTCGGCGTGACCAACCCGGACAAAGCCGTCGCGTTGGCCCGCGCGATCCACGATGCGCAACACCTCGACTACACCGGCATTCTGTTCTATCCGGGACATATTCGCGAGAACACCACCGCGCAGTCGGCATCACTCACTCAGCTGGCGACGGTGTTGGCCACGTACACCGACGCACTGCGCGACGCGGGGTTGTCGGCGCGCGTGGTGAGCGGTGGGTCGACGCCCGCTGCGTGGCGTATGCACGAGGTACCGGGCGTGACCGAAGTACGCCCCGGCACCTATGTCTATAACGATCGCACGACCGCGCTGATGGGGGCCTGCGATTGGGATGATTGTGCCCTGACCGTGTTGGCCACCGTCGTGAGCACGGCCGTGAAGGGACAAGCGGTCATAGATGCCGGCACGAAGGCTCTGGGACGAGAACCGTTGCGCACGGAGGGCGATGGGTATGGCGCCCTGCTGGATCATCCGGAGGTGGTGGTCGCACGGCTATCGGAGGAGCACGGCATTCTTGACCTGAGCAAGAGCAGCTGGCGTCCGCGCCTTGGCGATCACGTACGCATCGTGCCCAATCATGTGTGCATCGTGGTGCATTTGTTTGACGAGATCATTGGCGTGCGCGGCGATGCGGTAGAAACGCAGTGGCCCGTGGCGGCGCGCGGTCGCGGCCCGGCGTACGTCGCGGTAGATCGTGGCCCGTCACGCCCGCGCGCCGTCTAGCCGAACGCGGGCGAGCGGCGCGGCGCGTCAGGCGCGCGCGACCGCTCCGGTGCGCGCGCGCGCCAGCTTGACCAGATCCATCGGGGCCAGTGACAGCTCGACCCCACGACGCCCGGCACTCACGTACACGCGCGCGTGGGCCAGCGCGCTGGCATCGATCACCACCGGCAACGGCTGCTTTTGCCCGAGTGGACTGATGCCGCCAACCACGTATCCGGTGGCACGCTCCGCAGCCGCGGGATCCGCCATCTTTGCGCGTCGCCCGCGCACGGCCTCCGCGAGCGCCTTCAGATCCAACATCGCGCTCACCGGCACCACCGCGCAGACGAGGCCGACACCTTCGACGTCAGCGACCAACGTCTTGAACACGCTGGCGGGGTCAACGCCAAGGATGTCGGCGGCCTCCTGTCCGTAGCTTGCCACAGCGGGGTTGTGCGCATATTCAAGAACCTCGTGGGGCACTCCGGACTTGCGGACCAACAAAATGGCAGGCGTCATACCCGCTATCTTGGGTGGAGACGCTCGCTCGCGCTACCCGTTTCGTTTATGAATTCCCACTCACTCGCGCCAACGACCGCTCTCTCGCACGTGCCGCGACGCATCTTGCTCGTGGACGCCGATGCGTTCTTTGTAGCCGTCGCTCGGCAGGAAGATCCAGAGGGCGCCGGTCGCGCGGCCCTGCTAATCGTTGGCGGTCGGCCGGGCTCGCGTGGCGTGGTGTGCAGTGCGTCGTATGAGTGTCGCGCGTTTGGCGTCCGCTCGGGCATGGCGATCGCCCGCGCGTTGCAACTCTGCCCAACGGCAACGTGCGTTCCGGTGCCTCGGCGCGCCTGCGGTGCCCGCAGCCGCGACATTGCGAGCGTGCTCGCCCAGTACACACCGTTGGTGCAGGCATCAAGCATAGACGAGTGGTACTGCGACATGGGCGGCACCGAGGCGTTGTATGGACACGAAAGCCTGACCGCGACCGCGCACCGCATTCGCGACGCGGTGCGCAACGCCACGGGCCTGTCGGTGTCCATTGGCGGAGGAACAACACGGCTGGTCGCCAAGATGGCGGTTGAGGTGGGCAAGCCCAAACCCGGCACCGGCGCGAGCGGCGTGCACTGCGTTGACGCCGGCGAGGAGGCTCCGTTTCTCGCGCGCTTTCGACTGAGCGACCTGCCCATGGTTGGACCAAAGTTCGCCGACACGCTGGCCCGTCGCAACCTGGAGACGGTTGCCGAGGCGCAGGCGCTTTCGAAAGCGGCACTGATTGCTGCCCTCGGGGAGCGCGCGGGGGACTGGCTGCACCAGCGCGTGCGCGGCATTGATGGCAGCGCCGTGGCTCCTCGGGAATCCCAGAAGCAAGTCAGTCGGGAAGAAACCTTTGCGCAGGATCTCCACGACGAGTCGCTCATTGACCGTGAGCTCCTGCGTCTGGCGGTCCGCGTATCGGCCGACTTGCGACAGCAATCGCTGCATGCACGAACGGTGACCGTTAAACTCCGCGACGCTGACTTTCGCACGCGCTCCGCGCAGCGCACGCTTCGCGTTCCTATCGAGTCCGAACGCTCGGTGGCGAAGGCCGCTCATGCGCTGCTCGCGCAGCTGCGGTCAAGACGGCGGGTTGGAGTGCGGCTGCTGGGCATTGGCCTGTCGCACTTCGAGGATGTCCCGCCGGCAGCAACCCAACTGGCCTTTTTCGAAGCACCCGCGCCGATCGTGCCGGACGAGCCGATTGAAAGTGACCGGGACCGCGCCCTCACGGTGGCGCTGGATCGCATCCGTGGGCGGTATGGGGCCAAAGCCATTGTGCCCGCCCCTCTCATACATGGGACCCGCGAGATCGGACCGCGGGTCGAAGAGTAAGCCGCCTTCCGACCGTCGCCTCACTCGTGTAGTTTCCCCCTGCGTGTTCTTTCCATGTTATCGACGCGCCGTCGCACTTCATCAGCGATGGCGCTTTCCAGACGAGGTGTGTGATGAGTGCTGCGTACGATCCAAACAAGTTGGGCTGGGGTGCCGCGGCACTGACCTGTGCGATGACGGCGGCTTTGGGATTCACGGCCTACACCATCCACAATAAGACCTATCTCCATCCGCGTGACCCGATGGCGGTGCAGGTCTACCACGAGCGTGACGCTGCTGGCGGCGGCGAACACGGCGCGGCCAAGCACGAGCCTGGCGCGGACGAGCACAAAACCGACAGCGCAGCCGGCGCAGCCAAAGCCGCAGAGCCGAAGGCCGCGCATTAGCTCCGCCCCGTAAGCGCAACACCATTTTCGCCGCGCGGTCGTTCCGATCACGCGGCGTTTTTGCGCCTGTTCTTTTCATAGGTTTTTCCTATGTATTGTTACTAATCATTCGATTTGCACTACCTATCTGGATTTATCATGTTCCTCGCGTGCCACCACGGGCGCCCTCCTTCCCTGCGACCTTCGCCCATGCCGCTCCTCGATACACTGCGCGACAATCTGCTGTCACCGATCCCGCTCGCGTTCGCCTTGGGCGTGATCACGCGACTCATCAAGAGCGAATTCTCGCTCCCGAAGGATGTGTACGCCGCGCTCTCGATCTATCTCCTCTTCGCGCTCGGCCTCAAGGGCGGCTATGAACTGTCGCACGCGAGCCTCGACGTGATTGTGAAGCCCGCTGGGGCAACCCTGCTGTTGGGTATCGTCACGCCGCTCACTGCCTACGGCGTCATGCGCTATCTCGGCCGCTTCAGCACCAGCGACTCGGCCGGCATGGCCGCACACTACGGGTCGGTCAGCGCGGTCACGTTCATTGCCGCACAACAGTTCGCACAACGCGTCGGCGTGACCACCGAGGGGTTTATGCCCACCCTGCTCACGTTGCTGGAAAGTCCGGGCATTCATATCGCGCTGGGGATTGGTGCCGTTCAGCGATCAACACAAATGCGTGCGGCGGGCGAGGTGGCGCACGGGAGTGTCGGCGCCGTGCTGCACGAAGTGCTGACGGGCCGCACGATGATCCTGTTGGTGGGTGGCTTGGTCGTTGGCTACTTGTCTGGCGCGAGCGGCTGGAAAGCGGTCTCGCCGTTCTTTGACAGCGGCTTCAAGGGCGCGCTCATGTTGTTCCTCCTCGAGATGGGTATTGTGGCCGGAGCGCGAGTCGGCGACCTGCGCAAAGTGGGGCCGTTCCTCCTGGCCTACGGCGTAGTCATGCCACTCTTACACGGCGCTCTCGGTGTCACGCTTGGGCATCTCGCGGGGCTGTCGGTGGGGGGGAGCATGGTGTTAGGCACCATGGCCTCAAGCGCCAGTTACATCGCGGCGCCGCCGGCTGTTCGCCTCACGCTTCCGGAGGCCAATCCAACGTTGTCACTGACGGCGGCGCTCGCGATCACATTCCCGTTCAACATTCTCTTTGGCATTCCCATCTACTTTCGTATCGCGACCGCAATCGCTGGAGGCGCTTGAGCCATGATCGTTGTTCCGTTGAAACTTGTCACCATTATCGCCGAGCCCGTGCTCGAGGCGCGCATCACTGATGAACTGCGGAAACTGGGCGCGACGGGCTTCAACGTCGTCGAAGGACGCGGCCAGGGGTCACGCCAAATGCACGCGACCGAGATCCCCGGCGTCAACGTACGGATCGAAACCATCGTCTCGCCCGAAGCAGCAGACGCCATCGTCGAGCACCTCGCCAAACACTACTTCGGCGCCTACGCCGTCATTGCCTACCTCAGTGACGTGCAGGTCGTACGCATCGAGAAGTACCTACCCTCTTCACGGAGCACCCGCTGATGTGTACACACCAGTTGTCCAGCCACCCGATCTCCCGGCGCTCGGCCCTGCAGTTCGGTACCCTCACCGGAGCCGCGATGCTGGTCGGCGCCGTGAGCGCCCCCGACTTGCACGCCTCCACATCGCCCTTCCACGACGACATCGCGCCTGCGCCTCGCGATCCTCAGGAAGCGCTCGCCCAGTTATATCGCGGCAACGCGCGCTTTGTGAAGGGGGAGATCACCGCACCGAATCGCAACATGGCGCGCTTGCGTGAAGTTGCCGGCGGTCAGAAGCCGTTCGCCGCCTTTCTCGGCTGCGCGGACTCGCGGGTGCCGATTGAGATTGTCTTCGATCAGGGGTTTGGCGATCTTTTCGTGACGCGCATTGCCGGAAACGTGGCCGATCCCGCGATCATTGGCAGTCTGGAGTTTGGAACGCAGGTCCTCGGAGCGCAGGTGCTCTACGTCCTTGGTCATTCCAAGTGCGGCGCCGTGTCCGCCACCATGACTGGCGGTGATGTACCGGGACAGATCTCGACGTTGTATCAACACATTCGACGCGCCGCCAAGGAGGCGAACGGTAATCTCGACGTGGCCATCACGCGCAATGTGCAGATACAAGCCGAGATCCTGAGTGAGGCGTCACCGGTGATTGCCAAACGGATCAAAGAGGGGTCGCTCGTTCTTGCGGGCGGCGTGTACGATCTGGATACCGGACTCGTTCAAGCAGTGCCTTTGTAACTTCGTGGTCGCTCCGTCACTTCGCGAACCCGCGTTTCTTCCGTCAACCTGCTCCGCGCCATGACCGTTTCGTTGAACACACTGAACTACCAGCACTTGCTGTATTTCTGGGTGGTGGCGCGCGAGGGGAGCATTGCCAAAGCCACCACCGTCTTGCATCTGACGCAGCCCACCATCAGCACGCAGATCAAGTTGCTCGAACAGTCGATGGCGAAGAAGTTGTTCGAGCGACGAGGACGTTCCCTGGTGATGACGGAAGTGGGTCAGGTGGTGTTTCGATACGCAGATGAGATGTTTCGCACGGGTCGCGAACTACTCGAAGCGGTCTCTCGTGGCGACAGTGCGTCGCCCACGCGTTTCGTCGTCGGGATCTCAGACGCGCTGCCCAAGCTCACCACGTGGCGATTGTTGCAGCCGGCGATCGAGGCCGCACCTCGGCTACGACTCACCTGTCGCATCGACAAAACCGACCGACTGATTGCCGACCTCGCGGTCCATGCCCTCGATGTGGTACTCGCCGATACGCCGGCGTCGCCGAACCTGCCGGTGCGCACCTTCAATCACTTGCTGGGCGAGTGCGGCGTCACGGTGTTCGCCGAAGAATCACTCGCCGCGGCGCATCGTCGGAAGTTTCCCCAGTCACTGAACGGGGCGCCCTTTCTGCTTCCCACGGAGAATACGGCGCTTCGTCGATCGCTCGACGCCTGGTTCATCGCCAACGACATTGTGCCCAGGGTCGTTGCGGAGGTGGAAGATGTCGCCATTCTTCAGGTCTTCGGCCAGGAAGGCATGGGCTTGTTCGTTGCCCCAACGGTCGTCGAGACGCAGATCAAACGACACTACGGCGTCCGTGTGGTAGGGCGCCTTCCTGAGGTGCGCGAGCGCTTTTACGCGATCAGCGTAGAGCGCAAGTTGCTGCACCCCGCGGTTGTCGCGCTGACCGACGCGGCTCGCCAGCGGCTATTCGTGTAGCGCCGCCTCGGGCACCCGGGGAAGGGGCAGCGTGAACCAAAACTCACTGCCCTGCCCCGGCTCGTTCAGCAGGCCGATGCCCCCGCCGTGCGCGTCCACAATGCCCTTCGCGATGTAGAGGCCCAGGCCAGAGCCGGCGCGCAGCAGCCGCGGCGCCTGCCAATACCGCTCAAAGACGCGTGAGGTGTCGACCGGATTCACCCCGGGCCCGGTGTCGCGCACCGCGATCCGGACGTCGCTGGTGCGCGTCTCAAGCAGTACGGTCACCACACCCTCGGGTGGCGTGAACCGGAGCGCGTTGCCCAGCAGGTTGGACAACAGCTGCAAAATGCGGTCCCGATCGATCATGAGGATCGGCGCCTCATGGTCGATCATGCGTAGCAACGTGAGCTCGGCAGCCTTGACGGCCGGCGCGAACATCGTGGCGGCCTCTTCGACGATGTCGACGATCGAGGTTGGCATGGGCTCTACCCGCAGACGTCCCATGGCGATGCGAGAGACGTCCTGCAGGTCCTGGATGAGTCCATCCGCCTGTCGCGCGGCGGCCCGAATGCTCTCGACTTCATCATGGGGCATCATCACAGCGTCGCCGTTCGAACGTTGCAGCGCCGCACCGGTGAGCAAGACGATCGCGTTGACCGGATTCCGCAGATCGTGCGACACCACCGACAGCATGTCATCACGATCCCGCAAGGCCCGCTTCGCTTCCTGATACAGACGGGTGTTCTCCAGGGCCAGCACACAGAGTCCCGCGTACTGTTCGGCCACTTGCACCTCCGCGTCGCTGTACACGCCTCCGACGGTGTTGCGCACCAGGTGCAGTGCGCCCACCGCGCGACCGCTCGCGCGAAGCGGGACGACCAGAATTGATGATGCTCCGAGCGCCTCGAACAGCCCGCGCTCTTGCTCATCACCAGCGTTTGCCGCCATCCATCCCCCAACATCGAGCACGTGCTGCGCGGCGCTTTCGTGCGCTATGCGGCCACCGCTCAGGAGGGATGGCGTTGCGGGCAGCGCACGAGGGTGCGACAGCACCAGTCGCGACGTCAGCTCCTGTTTCAGGGCATCGTGGTGGGAGGCGGCCACGCGTCGTATACCTCCCTCCACCGTCAGGAGCTCGAGCATACTCCACTGGCCAAGGAGTGGAAGCGGAAGTTCGGTGACCGTCGCCATGGTAGAATCGACGTCGAGTGACGCCGCAAGCACCCACCCGGACGTCGACAGCAAGCGTTGCCGTTCCTCGGTGCGCCGTCGCTCACTCACATCGCGCAGGGTCACCATGAATGTTCGCTGTCCGTCGATTGTGACGCGCGCAATCGACGCCTCGGCGGGAAAGGGCTCGCCATTCCGGCGCAGCCCCGCGATCTCCATGCGCTCCGCCATCTGCCGCGAGTCAACAGGCCCTTCGGCGAATGTGCGAACGTGTCCACGGTGCATCGCCCGCGCGCCGACGGGCAGCAGCCGGTCAAGCGGCTGGCCGATCAGGTCGGACTCTTCCCATCCAAAAATCTTTTCGGCACCGCGATTGAAGCGCACGATCCGAAAGTCGTCATTCAACGCAATTATGGCGTCGGCAGAGATGTTCACGATGGCCGCAAGCGATGCCAGCGCGTGGCTCGACAAATTGGAAGGGAGCGTGATGTCAGTCATGTCAGTCCTGTGTGGGTCCAGCAGCGCCTGCACCTCGAGAATAGCCTACCGCGCCCCTCATTATCCAGTTCGATCAGCGCGGCGCACTGAGAAATCTTCTGGCACCCTTCGGTCCATCCCCTCTCGCCTGCGCGCATATTTCGCCGGATGAAACGGTTTGTGATTCCTCGCTGGCCGCTGGTTGCGCTGGCCTTCCTGCTGCTGGGTGCCGCGAGTTCGTGGCTCCCCGACGGCGCGCTCTGGCGCGAGCGGATCTGGTACGCCGGGCTACTGATCACCGGACTCCCAGTCTCGTGGAAGACGCTGCGCGGCATGTTACACGGCGAGTTCGCTTCAGATGTCGTGGCGATGCTGGCGATTGCCGGCGCGCTGGCCCTGCAGCAGCCCTTGGCGGGATTGGTCGTCGTGCTGATGCAAACGGGCGGCGAAGCGCTCGAAACGTATGCCGTGGCACGGGCCAGTAGCGCGGTAGAGGCACTCGAGGCGGACGCGCCGCGCCATGCGCACAGAATGGTGAATGCGACCGTCACCGACATCGACGCGACGGCGATTGCACCCAACGATACGCTGCTTGTGCGACCCGGTGAATTGGTGCCGTGTGATGGACAGGTGCTGTCCGGCCAATCCCACGTCGACACGTCGCGACTGACAGGCGAGCCGATCCCCATCAAAGCCGTGGTGGGCAGCACGCTCTTGTCCGGGAGTGTGAATCAGGAAGGCGCGTTGACCCTGCGCGCCATCCGCACGTCGCAGGAGAGTCAATACGCGCGCATCGTCGAACTGGTGCGAAGTGCGCAGGCCAGCAAAAGCCCGCTGCAGCGCATGGCCGACCGCGTCGCGGTCTGGTTCACACCGCTCACGTTGTCGATGTGCGCCATCGCATGGTTTGTATCACACGACGTCACGCGTGTACTCGCGGTGCTGGTCGTCGCGACCCCCTGCCCACTGATTCTCGCCGCACCGGTAGCGATTATCGGCGGCATTAACCGGGCGGCGCGACGCGCAATCATTGTGCGCAACGGCGGTGCGTTGGAAGCGCTGGCCCATGTAGACATGGCCGTCTTCGACAAGACCGGCACACTGACGATCGGCAAGCCGCGCGTCCATCAACTCACCCCCGACGACGGCGCGTCGGCCGAGACGTTGCTTGGATTCGCGGCTGCCGTCGAACAGGGATCCGGACACCTGTTGGCTCGCGTCGTCGTCGAGGAGGCCGAAACCCGCGGATTGCTCGTGAGGCTGGCCAGTGAGCTGGAGGAAACGCAGGGGCAAGGAATCGTCGGCCTTGTAGACGGCATGCGCGTTGCCGTGGGCTCACCGTCTTTCGTGCAGAAGACCATCCCGTTGCTGGCTGAGCGCGTGGCGCGCATGGAAGGTACCGCGCAGGGGCTCCGCGCGTACGTTGGCACGTCGTCCGGGCTCCTCGCCCGCATCGAGTTTGCCGATGAGCTGCGTGCTGATTTGCATAAACTGTTTGATGGACTCGCCGCGCTCGGCATTCACGACGCAGAGCTCCTTTCCGGTGATCGTACCGAGAATGTCGCAGCGATCGCCGCGCAGTTGGGTCTCACGCAATTCGCCGGCGATCTGTCCGCCGAGGACAAAGTGCGTCGCGTGCAGGCGCTCGAGGCCAGTGGACGCCGCGTGCTGATGGTCGGAGACGGCACCAACGACGCGCCGGCGCTGAGCGCGGCGAGCGTGGGCGTCGCGCTCGCCGGACACGGTGGCGGCGTGGTTGCCGAAGCGGCCGACGTGGTGCTCCTCGTCGATGATCCCGAGCGCGTGGCGGAAGCGGTGCGCATTGGGCGTCACGCGATTCGCATCGCGCGGCAATCGATTGGCGTCGGCATTGGGCTCAGTCTCATCGGCATGGTGATCGCGGCAGCGGGGCACCTGACGCCGATCGCCGGCGCGCTGACGCAAGAAGCGATTGACGTGGCCGTGATCCTGAATGCGTTGCGCGCCAGCATGGATGGCGC
>Ga0105046_10001823_pt1 | contig 33132 bp, 25 predicted proteins | sample MAT03_FD_78385 | JGI IMG/M metagenome (GOLD analysis project Ga0105046, IMG submission 78385) | Freshwater microbial communities from Lake Fryxell liftoff mats and glacier meltwater in Antarctica - MAT-03 (megahit assembly) | ecosystem: Environmental > Aquatic > Freshwater > Ice > Liftoff...
ACTCTTCTTAAGATTTCCTCGCTTTTTGCTTTACGCCTGGTCGGTCATAATGCGTGCGGCTGTCCCCGTGACGGGGACGGTCTAGCCCGGCGCTAGCGCTCGCTCTATCCGCTGCTCCTGCTCGCACACGGCACGCCCGACGGGGTCGGCCACACCACCGACACCGCTCGTCTCTTCGTGGAGGGCGGCGCCTTCCTGTGGGCGGCCCGGCGGTCCGGCATGAATTCGCGACTTCACTCCGCTGCCGCTCGTGGCCGTGTCGCTGCTGCTGGCCGTGCGCCGGCTGGCGGGCGGCGTGGCATGGCCTCGCACTCGGGCGGCCTGCACATCGACAGCCGTCTCGGTGAAGGCACGCGCGTCAGTCTGTATCGGCCGTCGCGCTGATGGCAGGCGCAGTGGCGCCGGGGCCGTCTCGTGGCGCACTGCCCCTGGTAGAATCACCGCCCATGGCCGAATCGGGAATCTCGCTGTCGGGCACCGCCACGCGCATCGCGCTGGCGCTGGCCCTGGTGCTCGCCACCTTCAATCCGAGCGGCTACTCGCTCGCGCATTGGGTGGCCACGCCGCCCGTGGCCTTCACACCGGGCAAGGCGCTGGCCTCGCTGGCCCTGGCGATCGGCTGGGTGGTGTGCCTGCGCACGGCGTTCATCGCGCTGGGCAAGGGCGGACTGCTGCTCGGCGGCGGCCTGTTCGCCACGCTCGTCTGGTTGCTCGTCGATCGCGAGGTGCTCAGCCTGAACGGCTCCGGCATCGTCTGGGTCGGCCTGATCGTGGTGGGCGTGCTGCTCGGCGTGGGGCTGTCGTGGTCGCTGATCCGCGCCAAAGCCACCGGGCAGATCGAAGTGAGCTAGTCGCGCCGACGTCGCGCCTTAGAAGCGCCCATCCGCGGGTCAGGCCACCGCATCGCGCGCCGCCAGGCGCTGCTTCATGGTCGGCGTGGACAGCCCCATCAGCGTGGCCGCGTAGGCGAGCGGTGCCGGCACCGCCGCCAGCACCACCTCCAACAGCAACGCCTCGACGCTCGCGGCCAGGCAGCCGGTCGGCAGATCGGCCGCGGCGGTCACGGCCGCGAGCGCGCTGCGCACCGCATCCCACGTGGCCGGACGCGACGTGAGCGAGCGATCGGTTTCGGCCTGACGGAGCCGCCGCGCGAAGGTGGTCTGCGGCAAGCCGATGCGGGTGGCCGCGCGCGCGCCCACGCCGGCGGCCTGCTCGTGCGCCACCAGCACGAGCTCGTGCGCGAGCCAGCGACCGAGCGGCAGACTGAGCCGCGGACGCGCTCCGCTCGCGGCCTGCACCTCGGCGGCGAGCCGGTCGCGCAGCGAGACCCAGGCCGGCGCAAACGGCTCGGCCCGGTCGAGACCTGGCGACGGCGGCGGCGGCACCACGAGATCGCGGCCCGGTGTCGCGCCCGGGCGCTGGGCCTGAGGCACGGCGCCCGCGCCGTGCGGCAGATGCAGGTCGGCGGCCTCGAGGCAATCGCCTTCCGACAGCACGACCGCCTGCAGGATCGTGTTCTGCAGTTCGCGGATGTTGCCGGGCCAGGAGTGCGCCAGCAACTGCCGCTCGGCTTCGACCGAGAAGCCGAGCAGGGGCTTGCGCTGCTCGGCGGCCGAGGCCCGCGCGAAGTGTTCGGCCAGCATGCGCACGTCTTCGGGCCGCTCGCGCAGCGGCGGAATGTGCAGCCGCACGACGTTCAAGCGGTAGAACAGATCCTCACGGAAGCGTCCGGCCCGCACGTCGTCCTCGAGGCGGCGGTTGGTCGCCGCGATGATCCGCACGTCGACCTTGCGCGAGCGCGTGCCGCCCACCATCGAGATGGTCTTCTCCTGCACGAAGCGCAGCAGCCGCGACTGCACGTCGAGCGGCAGCTCGCCGATCTCGTCGAGGAACACCGTGCCGCCGTCGGCCATGGCGAGCCGGCCCGACGAGCGCTGCTGCGCGCCGGTGAACGCGCCGCGCTCGTGGCCGAAGAGTTCCGAATCGATGAGCGTGGCGGGAATGGCGCCGCAGTCCACGATCACGAAGGCCTGGGCGCGCCGGCCGCTCAATTGGTGCAGGGTCTGCGCCAGCATTTCCTTGCCGGTGCCGCTCTCGCCCGTGACGAGCACGGTCGTGTCGGTCGAGGCCACGCGCCGGGCGCGCACCAGCAGATCGGCCATCAAAGACGACTGGAACACGATCGGGCTCTGCTGCGATCGCAGGTCCTGCAGTTCGGCCTGCAGCCGCCGGCGCTCGTGCTCCGCACGCACGCGGTGGAGCTCGGCGAGATGCTCGCGGTCGAGCGCCACGGCCAGCTGATTGGCCACGCCCGTGAGCACGTGCAGGTCGGTGCGGTCCACGTCCAGCACCGACGGGCTGCCCCCAAAGCACAGCGCGCCCAGGGTGCGGCCGTCGGTCACGAGCGGCACCGCGATGATCAGGTTCGAGCGCTCGCCCGTCATGACTGTGTCCTGGCGCACGGCGGTAGTCACCACGGCCGTGGTGACGATGGCGCGTTCGGCTTCGGTGATGTCGGCGGCTTGCAGCGCCCGCGGCTCGGCGCCGTCGTCGGGCCGCTGCTGGCCGTAGAGCAGCCGCACGCCCGCGTCATCCGCCACGAACAACGCGGCGCGGGTGGGATGCAGCACGGTGCACAGCCGGTCCACCACCTTCTCGGCCAGGTCCGCTGATCCGGTCGCGCTCGACAACGCCTGCAGCACGTCCCACAGCAGGCCCATGTTGCGGTAGTCCTTGTCGGTGCGGCCGGTGAAGATGCCGAGCAGCCGATCGGTGGGCGGGCCGGTCGCCACGCCGGTTTCGCTGCGCCAGGTGACGACGCCGTCACCACCGCGCTGCCGCGCCAGGCCAAGCGCCTCATTGGCGCGCTGCAGCAGATCGAGCGGCTCGAGCCCGTCCACGTCTTCAGCACCGCTCGACACGACGCTCACCGCGCACTGCAGGTGCACGGCCCCTTGCAGGAACGACTGTCCCAACACGTGGCGGCGCACGCGCTCTGCCACCAGTTCCGCGCTGTCGAGACCGATGTTGCCCAGCGGCAGCGCGAAGATGGCACCGCCGTAGCGCATGAGCACATCGGAACGGCGCAACAGGCCGTGCATCGCCTGCACGAACTCGCGGACCACGCTGTCGCCAGCCTGCCGGCCGTGCCGGTCGTTCACGCCGTCGAGGCCAATCGGATTCACGAGCAGCAGCGAGCACGGCAGGCGGCGCCGGCGCGCGCGGTCGAGATCGGCGCGCAGCACGCCGTGCAGTTCGTGGCGGCCCGGTAATCCCGTGAGCGGATCGGTGAGCACCGAATACACGCACACGATCGTGGAGGCCAGGGCGTGCGCGCACGCCGCCACCTCGCCGGGCAGCGGCGGCGCGGGCAGGCGAATGCCGATCCACCCAGCCACCGGCGAGGCCTGGCGCTGGTCTTCGCTGCGGCGGCCAGGATGACGCAGCGCGGCGGCCGTGTCGCGCACGCCACCGGCCCACAGGCTCGTGAGCAGCGGCACGGCAATCAGGAAGCCGTCGCCGGAGGCGCTGGGAACGAGCGCGTCGAGCGCCACCTCGGCGCCGTGCCAGCGGCCACTCTCGAGCACCGCGCTGCTGAAGGCGGCCGCGGCGTCGGGCGTGGCCAGTTCCGACAGCGGCGGCAGGTCGCCGGCATGCACCAGCACCACCGGTGCATGCGCGTCCCACGGCGTGGGCAGGTAGACCGAGGCCGATGATGCCCCGGTCGTGCGGACGAGCAACTCGAGCTGGACGACGAGGCGTTGAATACCGACCACTAGATGCCAGTCAGAGTATCGGCCACGTCAAGCCATAATTTAGCCGATCACGGGAGAAATTACGGTGGCTTGCGCCCGGTCGCCAGCTGATTATTCGGTTGATCGTGAGCTGAATTTTCAGCTAGCGGCCATCTGTGTAAGGCGTACCGAGCGGGCAACAGCGCCCCTCGGATGCGGTCCCCCGGTGCAACCCTCTGCGGCGAAGTCACTTGCGGACGACCGTTGCCGTTGCCGCCGCCGCCGGCGGAATTGGCAGGCGCCTTGCGATAGGAATGGCGACACGCCCATGTCTTCCGTCAGCGCCGCCCGCGCCGCCTCGACCGCCGCCGAACACGACACCCGCGTCCTGGCGCGCTACGTGGCCGCGGTGACGGCGTTGGGGCTGTTTGCCATCGCCCAGTCGGTGACCACGCTCATCACCGTGCCGCGCGTGGCGGAATGGCTCCTGCTCTCGGTGCTGGCCGTGGCGTTCGGACGGCTCTCGGTGCGGGTGCCCGGGGTGCCTGTGCACGCCTCGATGTCCGACACGTTCCTGTTCACGTCGGCCATGCTGTTCGGGCCGGCGCCCGCGACCGTCGCGATGGCTGCCGACGGATTTATTCTGTCGTGGCGGCGCGGCCACAGCGCCGACCGGATGCTCTTCAATGCCGCGAACCCCGCTCTGTCGTTGTGGCTCGGCGCGCAGGCGTTCCTGGCGGTCTACGGCGCCACGCCGCTGGCCGGCCAATCGGTGTCGCTCGAGGCCGTGGTCGGACCGCTCGCGCTGATGGCCGGCGTGCACTTCCTGTTGACGTCGGGCCTCACGGCCACCGCGGCCGCGCTCGAACGCGGGTTGCGCCCGTTCGACGTGTGGCGCCGGCACTTCGCGGTGCTTGGCGTCAGCCACGCCGCGTCGGCCTCGGCCGCGCTGGCGCTCGCGCTGCTCGTGGGCAAGCTCGGCGTGCTGGCGCTGGCGGCGGTGGCGCCGCTGGTCGTCATCGTCTACCTCGGCCTGCAGTCGCGCTTCGGCCGCCTGGCCGACGCCGAACAGCACGTCAAGCAGGTCGATCAGCTCTACATGTCGACCATCCAGGCGTTGTCGAGCGCCATCGATGCCAAGGACGGCGTCACGAGCAGCCACATTCGCCGCGTGCAGACCTATTCGGTGGCGCTGGCCAAGGCGATGGGCGTCTCGGCCGCGCAAGAGGTGAAGGCCATCGAGGCCGCCGCCCTGTTGCACGACACCGGCAAGCTCGCCGTGCCGGAGCACATCCTGAACAAGCCCGGCAAGCTCACGGCCGCCGAGTTCGAAGCGATGAAGTTGCACGTCGACGTGGGCGCCGACATCCTGGCCACGATCGAGTTCCCGTATCCGGTCGTGCCGATCGTGCGCGCGCACCACGAGAACTGGGACGGCACCGGCTACCCGCGCGGCCTGCGCGCCGAAGACATCCCGATCGGCGCGCGCATCCTCTCGGTTGTCGACTGCTACGACGCCCTCACCTCTGACCGCCCCTACCGGCCGGCCATGACGCAGGCGCAGGCCACCGATATCCTGCTGGAACGCCGTGGATCGATGTACGACCCGGCCGTGGTCGACGCGTTCTTCGAGCTGCTGCCTTCGCTTGGCGCGGTCGTGGACATGGAGCCGAACCTGGGCCGCGCGATGCACCGGCTCGCCGCCGCCCGTGAAGCGGCCCCGACCGTGCCGGCAGCGCTCGCCGCGGCCGTGCCGCCGCCACGCGTGGCAGCGCCGCAGGCGGCGCTCGACAGCGTCGCCCGCCTCGTCTCCGGTCCGCCGAGCATCTCGGACGTGGCCAGCCTGATCACCCTGGACCTGCGTGCGCTCGTCCCCGACGCCGAATTCGTCTTCTACGTCACGTCGTCCGGCGGGGAGAAGATCGTGGCCGAGTACGCGACCCGCGCGGGCCTCGCCGGCACCGGCGTCGACAGCATTCCGCTTGGCGAGCGTGTGAGCGGCTGGGTGGCGGCGAATCGCCAACAGATCGTCAACTCCGACGCGCGGCTCGACCTGGGCCCAGCGGCCTCAGGCACGCCGCTGCTCTACTGCGTGGCCACGCCGCTCGTGCACGACGGCCGCACCGCAGGCGTGCTCACGGCCTACGCCACGACGGCGCTCAGCGCCGAATCAGCGCGACGCCTGAGCGAGATCGCGCCGCAGGTGGCGCAGGTGCTGGCCGACGTGGCGCACACGGTGCCGCTGCGTCAGGCCAAGGTGCGCCTCAACCGCCCCGACCTGCGCGTGGCCGTCAGCCGCTAGGGCGCGGGCGCCGCCGTCTGGCGCACCGTGGGGAGCACGGCGGCGATCGTCTCGGCGATGATCCCCACCATGCGATCGAGGTCCGCGTCGCTGGTCATGAGGGGCGGCGCGATGCAGATGCAGTCCATCACCGCGCGTGTGTAGAGCCCGCGCTCCAGCATGCCGTCCATGAGCTTCTGACTCACGCCGAGCGCTGGTGCGTGCAGTTGCCTGGTCGCCTTGTCGGCCACGACTTCCACGGCCGCCATCAGCCCCTGTCCGCGCACGTGGCCCACGCCGTCGAGCGACTCCAGCTCGCGCAGCTTGCTGAGCAGCCGCGCGCCGCTCGTGGCGGCACGCGCCACCAGCCCCTCGCCTTCGATGATGTCGAGATTGGCCAGCGCCACCGCGCAGCACGTGGGGTGCCCCGAGTAGGTGAAGGCGTGCATCCACCGCTGCCCCGGCCCGACGCCGTTGATCACTTCGCGGATGCGATCGGACACGCCGATGCCGCCGAGCGGCACGTAGCCACTCGTGATGCCCTTGGCAAACTGCATGATGTCGGGCTCGATGCCGTAGTGCTGCAGGCCGAACCACGTGCCGGTGCGGCCGAAGCCGGTGATGACGTCATCGGCGATGAGCAGCACGTCGTACTGGTCGCAGATCTGGCGGATGCGCGGGAAGTAGTCGGCCGGCGGGATGATCACGCCCCCGGCGCCCTGCACCGGTTCGGCGATGAAGGCCGCCACCGTGTCGGCGCCTTCCTTCAGGATCGCCTCTTCCAGCTTGTTGGCCGCGGCCACGCCGAGGCTCACGCTGGTGTCGGTGTGCGCGAAGCGGTAGGGGTCGGGCGCCTCGATGTGGCTGAAGCCCGGCGTGCGCGGCTCGAACATCGGCCAGAAGGCCGGCAGGCCGGTGGCGCTCATGGCCGCCAGCGTGAGGCCGTGGTAGGCGCGATGCCGCGAGATCACCTTGATCTTGTCGGGCTGCCCGAGCGCCTTCCAGTAGAAGCGCGCGGTCTTGAACGAACTCTCCGACGACTCGGCGCCGCCGCTCGTGAAGAAGAACGTGTTGATCGAAGGATAGGCCAGACCGCTCAGGCGCTCGGCCAGCCGGATCGCCTGCTCGTTGGTGCCGCCGGCGTAGGCGGAATGGAAGGCCAGCGTCGACATCTGTTTCTGCGCGGCGTCGGCGAGCTCGCGCCGCCCGTGGCCGATGTTGACGTTCCACAGGCCCGAGAGCCCGTCGATGTAGTGGCGCCCCGTGGCGTCGGTAATCCGCGCGCCCTCACCCTTGACCCAGACGCGGGTGCCGGCATGCGCCGACGGGTGGTGCAGCGGATGCATCAGGTGCGCCTGGTCAGTGGCAAGGGAGGTCGTCAACATGGCTGACATGCTACGCGCTGGCGTCGGTCGGGGGCAACGGGCGAAGGTGGCGACGCCGCTGGATCGACCGCCACTGCCGCCCGGAACGACGCTTCGGCCCTTCGTCGTGATGCGGCGAACGCGGGAGCCAGCGGCGCGTCTTCTCGGTTATGGTGAATCTGCAGCCGCTGCTCGACGCGCCCCCCGCGGTCATTGTCCACTTCGCCACGGTGGTGCCCGGGTTCTTCCTCGGTACGTGGCTGCTCTTCTTCAGCACCAAGGGCTCGCGGTATCACCGGCTGGCCGGGAAGACCTACCTGACGCTCATGGCCATCACGGCCTTCGCGGCCATCTTCATCCGCTCGTTCGCGGGCTGGAGCATCACCCTCGGCCCGCTGAAGCTAGGCCTCATCCACCTGTTCATCCTGCTGACCTACCAGGGTATCTGGCGCACGCTGAGCGCCATCAAGGCCGGCGACCTTCGCGCGCATCAGGCGTCGATGCGGGGCATGTACTTCGGGGCGCTCATCATCGCCGGCCTGCTCGCCTTCGCGCCCGGCCGGGTCATGTACCGGATGTTTCTGGGCTAGCCGCCCGGGTTGGTCGTCAGTCGGCCGCCGGCACGCCCAGCACCAGGCGGCAGCCGCCGCCCTCGAGCGGGGCGATCTCGAGGGCGCCGCCATGCGCCAGCGCGATCTTTCTCGCCGCTGCCAGCAGCAGCGCGCCCGACGACCCGGCCGGTCCGCCCACGCGGCATCGAAGAAACGGCCGTAGGCCGCCGCCGGGAGCCGCACGGCGGCCTGGCACACTTCGATGGTGCGGGTTGCCGCTTCCCGGCGCGGTCAGGTGCGCCTGATCGGTGACAAGGGAGGTCGTCGGCGGCGTCGGCATCGGAGGCTCCTCGGTGGCCGCGATCCTACGGTCAACGCGAAGGCGCGGACAACTCCGAACGCACGGTCAGGCGGAACAGCGCATTGCCGAAGCGTCCGGGGGCTGCGAGAGTGGTCGCTAGTCGGCCGCCGGCACGCTGAGGCGCAGGCGGCAGCCGCCGCCATCGATCGCGTCGACCTCGAGTGCCCCCCCGTGCGCCACCACGATCCGGTGCGCGGCCGCGAGCATCAGGGCACCGGTTGCGCCGCCCGGGTGTTCCCGCCAGCCGGCATCGAAGAAGCGCGGATAGGCGGAGGCCGGCAGCCGCACCGCCGACTGCACGATCTCAAGCGTGCGGGTGGCGGGCTCATGGCGAGGCGCGAAAGTCACGGCCATCTTTCGCGCGTCGCCGCGATTCTCGATCACGGCTCGCATCGCCGCCAGTGACCCGCCCACGGCCGTCGTGAGCAAGCGCTCGTCGCCGAATACCGGACAGGCGCCGGCCGGCACCGGCAGCGCCGTTGCGCCCCCGCTCAACCGGCTCTCAGGGGCGTTCGCCTCGACCACCGTGCGCAGCACGCGCACCAGATCGACCTCGTCGAGGGCCGGCATCGGCTCGCGCTGCATCACCACGGCAGCACCTGCGAGCCAGCGGGCGCGCGTCGCTTCGGCGCGGGCCAGTTCGATGGCCACGCGGTCGCGCAAGGGACGGCCGCGCGTGGGCACGTCGCGCAGCGCGGCCTGGATGGCGTCGAACGCGTCGGCCAGCGCCGCGGCCGCATCGGCCAGCGCACCCGGCCCTTCGACCGGTGCGGCGGCGGGCGCAGGATTAGCTGTCACCGGCGGCGGCCCTACCGCCACTTCCGGCGCGGCCGGCACACACCGCGCCACAAGAGCGTCCACGTAGTGCGGCTCGTGCCGCATCCGGTAGGACGGCGGCAGGCCCTCGCGTACCAGCGCGCGTGCCGCCGGCAGGTCGCGGGGATCGCCGTGATTGTCGCCGTGGGCGTTGGTGTCGCCCTCCGCGTCGCTCTCGGCATCGACCTCATCGTCGATCTCGCCATCAGCTGCCCGCGCGGCACTGAGCGGCACCCCGAGATCTCGCAACACACGAACGAACGGGGGGACATACATCGGGGATGCAGACACGAAGGGAGCCTCGCGATCTAGAATTCGCGCGGCTAGTCTACCTCACGGGCGCGCGAATCCCCTGGCCAGGACGTGCGCTGGTGATGCGACCACCGTCGACGACGAGCTCGCCGCCCACGATCACGTAGGGAATTCCCGCCGACGGAATCGACGCGTCCTCATACGTAGCGCGATCGATGACTGTGCGCGGATCGAAGATGGCGAAGTCTGCGTCTGCCCCGATTTTCATTCGCCCCTTCATTGACATCGCTGGACACGCTGCTCGAGACGCTTCGCCGGCATCAACGTCATGCGCTCGATCGCGTCCATCAGGCCGAGCGTGTGTTCGTCACGCACGTACTTGCCGAGAACCTTCGCGAACGTGCCCGACGTGCGCGGATGTCCGCGGCCGTTCTCGATGAAGCCGTCACTCGCGATCATCGAGAGTGGGCTGGCGATGGCCGCGCGCGTCTGCGCCTCGGAGCGGCCGTGGATGATGATCGCGCCGCCTTCGACCCGCGCCTTGGCGAACGTGGCACGGGTGAGGCGCTCGCCCGTCCGTACGAGCTGGTGCAGGCCGAACCGCTCGTCGGGCCAGGTCTTCCAGTCGTCGAAGAGCGCCGACTGGATCTCGGTCATGCCCGCGCCGTAGGGATACGCCTCGGTGGTCACGTCCTGGCCGGCATCGCGCGCGGCGCGAATCGCCGCGAGGAACTGATCGATCTGGTCGCCGGCCGAGGAGTTCACGTGCACGATGTGGAGCGCCGCACCGGCCGCCTTCGCGGCCGCGATCGTCTCCTGCAAGCCCGTGATGTCGCCGCGCATGTGGATGTGCGCAGAGGCATTCCCACCCGTCGCCACGCGGAACATGCGCTCGATCTCCGAGAGGGCCGCGCCGGGGGTGTAGGCGCTCCCGAACCCCACGGCCACGGCGCCCTCGGCCAGGCCCTTCTTCAGGATGGCCTCCATATCGGCCATCTGCGCGTCGGTGGCCGTGCCACTGCCGCCGATACCGGCCGGCAGCAGCCCCTTCCCAGGATCTCCGAGCACCTTCATGCGCGCGGGGACGTGTCCCACGGACACGCCGAAGTTGACGATCTGGCCGGCCTTACGCGCGTCGTACCACGCGGCGACGTCACTGGTGCCCACTTCGAGCTCGAAGGCCGAGGTGACGCCGTCACGCGCCATCATCGCGTAGGACTCCTCCTGCTGCCCGTGCTCGTGCAGGTCGACGAATCCCGGCGCCACGACGTGGTTCGCGGCGTCCACCACCTTCGTGCCCTGGAGCGGTATTTCGGAGATGGCCTGGATGCGTCCCGCACGGATGCCCACGTGCCGCACGGCATCGAGCTTCGACTCCGGGTCCATCACCCGCCCGTTGGCAATCACGAGGTCGTAGGTGTCTGCCGCGGGCGCTGGCGGAGCCGAGCACGCCGCGAGCGCGAGCAGCGCGGCGACGGGCAGCGCGGCCGCGAGCAGCGGTGTGCCGCCGGTCCTTGGTCCCCGGTCCCTACTTCGCACGGGCGAGCTCCATCACCACGTCGTACTGAAAGCGCACGAAGCGGTGCAACTCCGCCACCAGGATGCGCTCCTGGTCGCTGTGCGCGCCGAAGCCCTTCTGCCCGTCTTCGCTGTCGAGCGCGGGACCGATGCCGTAGCACTGCGGACCCTTGGCGCGGATGTTCGACATGTCGGTGGCGCCGGTGCCCATGGTGGGCAGCGTCACGGTGTTGTAGTGCTTGGTGACCTGCGCTTCGATGACCGTGAAGGCTTCGGTATTGAGCCGCGAGCCGCCGGCCGGCCGGTAGCGATCGCGCGCCCAGCGCACCTCGACCTTCGGGTCGTTGATCACCTTGCGCACCTGCTCGAGGAACTTCTCCTGGTCCTCGTCGGGATGCAGCCGCACGTCGAGCGTGGCCTTCGCCTCCGACGGGATCACGTTGTAGCGGAACCCGGTCGTCATGATCGTGGGCACGAGCGAGGTGTGGGTCATCGACCAATGACCGGGCTCGTTCACGAGCATCCAGTCCTCCACCGGGCCATGCACCTTCGGGTCGGGATTGAGCAGGTCGCGATATCTCTGGGCCACCGCCGGCTCCGACAGCGTCGTGAGCTTCTTGAAGTACGACGCCGTCGTCTCGTTGAGCCGCAGCGGGGGCTTCCACGCGCCGATCTTCCCCACCGCCGCCGCCACGCCGAGCACGGCGCTGTTCTGGTTGGGCACCGAGCCATGGCCGGCCGGACCGGTCACGATGAGCTCCACCGGGCGCGGCTCCTTCTCGGTCGTGCCGATGTTGGCCTGCTTCACCTTGCCGCCCGACCGGACCACCCCGCCGCCTTCGGCCAGGCAGAACTCGGCGTCGATCGCGTCGAAGTGGTTGTCGGCCATGAACTGCGCGCCCACGTCGGGGGCGCCTTCCTCGCCGGACTCGGCCAGCAGGATCACGTCGCGGTCGAGCGCCGCGTTGGTGCGCTTCAACTGCAGGATCAGCATCAGACCGGCGACGAGGTTGTCCTTGTCATCGACGGTGCCGCGGCCGTACACGTAGCCGCCATCGATGGTGCCGCCAAACGGTGGGAAGGTCCACTTCTTCGGGTCGACGGTGACCACGTCGGTGTGGCCCAGGATGAGGATCGGCTTCTTCTTGCCGTTCCCTTTCATGCGCACCACCAGGTTCGGGCGCGTGGGGTCTTTCGCGAACACCTGATACGGGATGCCTTCGGCGTCGAGCACCTGCTTCAGGTACTCCACCGCCCGGATCTCGTTGCCCGGCGGGCTGCTGGTGTCGCGCTGCAGCAGCGCCTGGAAATGGATGAGCGTTTCCGCCTCGAAGGCCGGCGTGCCAGGACCGCTCTGGCCGTGCGGCAGAGCGACGGCAGAAACGACGGCGAGGGACGTGAACAGGACGCGTCGGAACATGGCGCCATGTTACACGCGACCGCCCGCTACGGCGTGGCCCCGTGGGCCGTCGCGGCGACGTCGCCACCGGGGCCCCACCACCGCTCGAATCGCGGGGTGATCCACAGCACCCAGGGCACGAGCGCCGCGCCGGCCAGCAGGTCCACCACCCAGTGATGCCGCAGGTACACCGTCGACACGAGCAGCGGCACCACGAAGGCCAGCAGAACCGGAAAGAACCCGCGACCGTGGCGCCAGGCGTAGACCAGGCTCAGGCAGCTCACCGCGGCATGCAGGCTCGGAAACGCCGCGCGCGCCGCGTGATTCGGCATCATCTCGATGAGCGCCTGCTGGAAGTTGGTGATCGGGCCGCCTCGCAGCGTGACCGTGAACAGCCCGAGTGACTCGAAGTAGAGGCGCGGCGGGGCGGCCGGGAAGATCACGTAGAGCACGTAGCCCGAGTAGAAGCAGATGATCGTGCCAAGCAGCACGTGACGGGCCTGCGCGCGCCGCCCGGTGAACCAGAGCAGGATCACGACCGAGGGCGCCACCAGGTAGAAGTTGGCGTAGAAAAGGTTGAAGAACTCGGTGCGGCCCCGAGTGATGTACTGCTCAGCCCAGACCACCGGCTGGCCGCCGAAGAGCCACTGCTCCGCCGCGGCCAGGTGCTGATGGATGTCGTTGGGGTTCACGAACCGCACCGTATCGTGCAGATTGGTGTAGACCGCGATGCACATCACGAAGGGCAGGGCCATCCGCGTGAACTCGGCCGCACCGCGCGCCCGCGCGCCAGCCGACGCCCGGTGCAGGTAGCGCTGGATGTAGAGCACCACCACGGCCAGCACGGGCACCACGGCGAGCCGCACGAGCCCGCCTTCGATGCGGCGTGAGCTGATGCCGCGCGTGGCCAGATCGAGGTTGGCGTAGATCGTCACGATCGCCGACGCGACGAAGCCGAGCACGAGCAGGCCTTCTTCGGGGCGGAGCCGGCGCAGGCGGTGCATCGCGTGCAGAGTACCACTGCCGCGGCGCCGGCCAGGCCGACGCCGCCGCAGGTCAGACGGTGGCGGTTAGCGCCAGGTGGCGGCGCGCGGCGCGCCTTCGGGACGACGCGGACCCTTGCGATGCGACGTGGCCGCGCCGGGGCGGCCGCCGAAGCGGGCCGGGGCGCCGCTGCGATGGCCGGGCGCGCGCGGCGAGTCGGCAGCGCGCGGCGCGGCGCCTTCGGGCCGCTCGGCCTGCGGCTTCGGCGTGAAGCCGGGCATGGTCGCCCGCTCGATGGCCGACGGCAACAGCTTCTGGATATCGTTGAGCAGCGCGCGTTCCGCGTTCGACGCCAGCGAAATCGCTTCGCCCGCCAGGCCGGCGCGGCCGGTGCGGCCGACGCGGTGGATGTAGTCCTGGGCCACGAGCGGCAGGTCGAAGTTCACAACCAGCGGCAGCCTCTCGATGTCGAGGCCGCGCGCCGCCACGTCGGTGGCCACGAGCACCGACACCTGGCCGGCCTTGAAGTCGGCGAGCGCGCGCTTGCGGGCACCCTGCGTCTTGTCGCCGTGAATCACGGCCGTGCGCAGGCCCGCGCCTTCGAGGAAGCGGCCGACGCGGTCGGAGCCGTGCTTGGTGCGGCAGAAGACCAGCGTCTGGCGCAGCGGACCGGTGGTGAGCACGTGCGCGAGCAGGTCGCGCTTCTGTTCCTGCGGGCAGGCGAAGACGCGATGTACGACCGTGGAGGCCACGACATGCTCGGGCGCCACATCGATGCGCACCGGGTCGAGCGAGAAGGTCTTCGAGATGGCAATGATCTCCTTCGACAGCGTGGCCGAGAGGAGCAGCGTCTGGCGCTTGGCCGGCACGGTCGTCATGATCCGCTTCAGCGGCGGCAGGAAGCCCATGTCGAGCATGCGGTCGGCTTCGTCGAGCACGACGATCTCGATGCCGGTCAGGTCGATGGTGCGCCGATCGAGGTGGTCGATCAGGCGCCCGGGCGTGGCCACCACGATATCGACCCCGCGACGCAGGGTGCGCACCTGCCCCATGATCGGCTCGCCGCCCACCATGGTCATCGAGCGCAGGCGGGTCGCCTGGCTGAAGTCGCGCAGGGATTCCTGCACCTGCAGCGCGAGTTCGCGGGTGGGCACGAGCACGAGGCCACGGGGCTTCGGGCCCTGGCCGTGGTCCGCCGCCGCCAGGCGCTCGATCATGGGCAGGCCGAACGCGGCGGTTTTGCCGGTGCCGGTCTGGGCGCGCGCGAGCACGTCCTTGCCCTGCAGGGCGACGGGAATGGTCTGGGACTGCACGTCCGTGGGCGTTTCATAGCCCAGGCGTGCGAGCGGGCCCGTAGTACGGGGCGACAGCCCCAGTGCGGTAAACAGCATTCAACAACACTCCTTGGAATTGCCCGGAGCGTCGTGTGCCGCTCGAGGTCGAGGAAGAACTTCGCGGAAGACCGGCCCTAGGGGAGCGGCTTGTCGTTCGGGGGCGCGGGCTCCCGAACGACCAGCCCCGTCGCGACTTCTTCGCGCGCGGTGGTGGTGTGACGATGTGCGGCTGGCACGCGCGGCGTGCTGCCCTTGATGAGCTGCTCCGTGCGCATCGCGCAGACGACGACGAACTCAAACGCCGACATGTGGTCTGGACGTTCAATCACGCGCACGCTCCAAAAGCCGCGGAACCAGCGGGCGCAGGCGGGGGCCTGCGCCACTCGGGGAAGACTCGTTGCTTTGGGTAGAAGCGCAACCGCGGCAGCCAGCGCGCGCAAAGAAGCGAGACGTCGAGTATACCGCATCCGCCCCAGAAGCGTTTTGGCGGTGCCACGGCGGCACCGACTGGAAGTATGCTGTGGCATCGGCGGCGAAGCCGCCCCTGCCCTTGAAGGAGTCGGCGCGTGGTGAAGTGGACACGGACGTGCAGCGTGGTGGCGGGCCTGCTGGTGGCCCTGGCGGCGGTCGCGGCGGCGGCCGACCGCATCTTCACCAATCCCAAGCCCGACGGGCATCTCCGGGCGCTCTTCCCCAAGGCCGCGGCGTTCTCTGCCCTGTCCGCCACGCCCATGCACTTCAAGGCCTATGCGGCCGACCCAAAGGTCACCCCCAACCCGCCACTGCTGGGCTACGCCTTCTGGACGACCGATCTGGTGCCGAACGAATTCGGCTACCACGGCCCGATTCACGTGCTCGTCGGCATGGACCTCACCGGTGTGATCACCGGCGCCATCGTCGACTACGACTCCGAGCCCTACGGCTACTTCTCGGTGCAGCCGCCGGAATTCGGCGCGCAGTTCGCCGGCAAGAGCGTGCGCGCGGGGTTCAAGGTGGGCGCCGACGTGCACGCGGTGTCGCGCGCCACCATCTCGATTTCGAGCGCCACGCGGGCCATTCGCGACAGCGCGCGGGCGATGGCCAAGGCGTTCCTCAATCCGGCTGACGTCAAGCCGTGATGCAGCCAGGCGATCCCTGGGGCTTCGAGGAGGACGTCGCCGAAACCTGGGGAGACCTGCTCAGCACCCAGGCCGTCGATCTGGGCGTACTCGCCGCGTTCCTGCTGCTCGCCTACGTGAGCTTCCACCGCAAGAGCGTGCGGCTCAAGTACGTCACGCTGCTGGCCGCGGTGGCCTACATGGGGTTCGCCAAGAGCTACCTCATTTCGATCACCAACATCTTCAGCGTGCTCGAAGGCAACCTGCCGATCTTCAAGTACAACCTGGCGTGGTACCTCTTCTTCGGCTTCACGGTGGTCTCGACGGTGTTGTGGGGCCGCTTCTACTGCGGCCGCGTGTGCGCCTACGGCGCGTTCACGCAGCTCATGGACGCGATCCTGCCGGCGACCTGGCGGGTGGACGTGCCGAAGGCGCTCGAGACGCGCGCCGGCTGGATCAAGTTCGGCCTGCTCGCCGCGGTCCTCGCCTACTTCTTCGTGACCAAGGACACGATGGTCTACCGCTTCGTCGAGCCCTTCTGGATGTTCGGGCGGTCCGAGACCTCCCTGCTGCTCTGGGGCGGCATCGGCGTGCTGCTCGCGGCCACGGTGTTCGTGCGCAATCTCTACTGCCGCTTCCTGTGCCCGGTCGGCGCCACGCTGGGCCTCATGTCGTACCTGACAGTCTTCAAGATCAAGCGCTGGTCGGAATGCACGACCTGCAAGATCTGCGAGAAGACGTGCGAGTGGGGCGCGATTGAGGGACCGAACATCCTGGTCACCGAGTGCGTGCGCTGTGATGACTGCGAGCGGGTCTACGCCGACGAGGCGAAGTGCCCGCACTGGCGGATTCTGGACTACAAGAAGCGCAAGGGCGGCATGATCCCGCTCACGCCCGTGCGCGGCTGACGGTGCTGTCGGCGCCTGGAGCGCCGCGGCATCTCCCCTCGGCTCAACTTTGCTCCGCCTTGGCGGGACGTCCTGCCGCGGTGAGACAATGCGCCCGAGACCCGAGCCCCGGCCTTCAGGGCGTGGGTGAGTGGCGAATGGTGACGCGGCCCTGGAGGCCGCTCGAGATCCGCACCTGGTTGTCGGCCGTCACGATCACGGCCTCCACGTCGGCCAGGCGTTCCACGAGCGCCATGCCGCGCTCCGGGCCCAGGATGAACACGCCGGTCGACAGGCCGTCGGCCATGGTGGCGTCGCGAGCCACGATCGTGACGCTGCGGCACAGCCGCGCCGGTTGACCGGTGTCGGGGTCGAGGATGTGGTGGTAGCGCACGCCGTCCTGCTCGAAGAAGCGTTCGTAGTCGCCCGACGTGCTGACGGTCGCGTCGCCGAGCTCCACCGACGCAAAGGGCTCCCCGCCCTGTCCACGCGGGTCTTGGATGCCCAGGCGCCAGGGCGTGTCCCCTGCGCGGCCGCCCACGAAGAGGTCGCCGCCGGCCTGCACCATGAAGTCGCGCAGTCCAGCCGCCCGCAGAAGGGCCACGGCGTGGTCCACGGCGTAGCCCTTCCCGATGCCGCCCAGGTGCACACGCACATCGCCACGTGTGAGAAACGCGGTGCCGCGTCCGTCGTCCACGGCCACCGCCGTGTGGTCCACGCGCCGCACGCGAGCCGCAATCTCGGCCGCGGTGGGCACGCGGTTGTCCTGGTCGTGGTCGAACTTCCACACCTCGGCCAGCGCGCCAAAGGTGATGTCGAACTTGCCGTCGGTCCACGCGCTCACTTGCGCGGCCGCCCGCAACGCGCGCCGCGTGTCGTCGTGCACCGGCACAGGGGTCACGCCAGCCGCCTGATTGAGGCGAACGACATCGCTACCGGCGCGCCACACGCTGAGCAACGCTTCGAGCCGCTCGAACTCCGCGTAGACCGCGGCAAAGGCCGCGCGAGCCGCGGGCTCGTCCGGAGCGGAGGCAATGTAGGCAGTGAGGTGCAGCTCCGACCCCATGGCCAGCCGGCGCTCCTCCACCACCTGCGGCGCCACCTCGACGCGCCCAGCCCCGCACGCCAGCACGCCCGCCAACCCACCGGCCACGAGGAGCGCGCGAATCGCGATGTCCACCGTCATCTGGACATATGCTAGCGAAGCTGCGCCTCAAACCGTCCAGAAGAACCCTGCCGGCTCCGCTTCGCTAGCGGCAGTATCGTTTGGCCCACGCTCCGCGTGGGCGGGATGCACACCACATGGCCCCACCTCTCCGCCATCTTCGCAGGCTCTGGCCCCTCGTGCTGGCAGCGACGATCGCCGTCGCGGCAGCGAGCGAGGCGGGCGTGACCCGGCTCGAGATCACCAGGCGCGAGGTGGTGCTGAACGGCCAGGCCTTCGGCGCCGCCGGCCCCTACGAGAAGCTGGTCGGCACGGTGCACTTCGCGCTGGATCCGCGGGCGCCGCGCAATCAGGGCATCGTCGACCTCGCGCTCGCGCCGCGCAACGCGCACGGACTCGTGGAGGTCACGGCCGATTTCTACCTGCTGAAACCGGTCGACCCGGCCCGTGGCAACGGCCGCCTCTTCTACGAAGCCGGCAACCGCGGCACCAAGCGCATCCTGCCGGTGTTCCAGGGCGGAGTAAGCGCCGACGACCCGACGACCGCCGCCGACTTCGGCAACGGCGCGCTGATGCGGCAGGGATTCACGCTGCTGTGGACGGGATGGCAGTGGGATGTGCCGGCGGGTCGCATGCGCATGGCGATGCCGATCGCCACCGAGCACGGCCAGCCCATCACGGGCCTCGTGCGCGGCAACTTCATTCCGGGCGCTGGCGCGACGACGGCATCGGTGGCCGACCGCGGCCACGACGCCTATCCCGTGGTCGAGCCCGAAAGCGCCGTCCACGTGCTCTACGTGCGCACCCTGCCGAGCGATGCTCTGACCGTGGTGCCACGCGCCCGCTGGCGCTTTACCGGGCCGGGCACCGTCACGCTCGACGGCGGCTTCGAGGCCGGCCGCATCTACGACGTGGTCTACCGCGCGCGCGATCCGCGCGTGGTTGGCGTGGGCCTGGCCGGCACGCGCGATCTCATCAGCTTCTTCAAGCACGCCACTGCCGCCGAGGGCAATCCGTCACCAGGGCTTCGCCACGCGATCGGCTGGGGCGTGTCGCAGACCGGCCGCTTCCTGCGCCACTTCGTCTATCAGGGCTTCAACGAAGACGAGCAGGGCCGGATCGTGTTCGACGGGGTGTTCGATCAAGTGGGCGGCGCGGGCCGCGGCAGCTTCAATCACCGCTTCGGCCAGCAGTCACGCGACCAGCTCCAGCACTTCAACATCCACTACCCGGTGGACATGTTCCCGTTCACCGACGAGGACCAGACCGATTCGGTCACCGGCGCTACCGACGGGCTGCTGGCGCGGGCGCGCCGCACCAACACCGTGCCGCGGATGTTCCACCTGCTCACCAACTCCGAGTACTTCAACCGCGCCGGCTCACTCGTGCACACCGACGTGACCGGCACGCGCGACGTGCCGCCGCCCGACACGAGCCGCATCTACATGGTGTCGTCGGCGCCGCACATCGTGGGAGCGTTCCCGCCGGTGCCGTTTGCCGACCAGGACTTCGTTGGCCAGGCCGACATGAACCCGCTCGTCTACACGCCGGTCATCCGCGCGCTCTTCCGCGCCCTCGACGAGTGGATCGTCAACGGCGTGGCGCCGCCGCCGAGTCGCTATCCCCTGCTGGCCGACGGCACGCTCACGACGCCTGACCAGGCCGGCTGGCCCGCCGTGCCGGGGTTCGCGCTGCCGCAGTCGCCGATGACGACCTACCGCCTCGACTTCGGCCCGGACTGGGCCAAGGGCCTCGTCACGATCGAGCCGCCGACGCTCGGCACGCCGTTTGTGAGTCGCGTGCCGGCCGTGGACGAGGCCGGCAACGGCCGCGGCGGCATCCGTCTGCCCCAGATCGTCGTGCCGCTCGCCACCCACACCGGTTGGAACTACCGGCGACCGTCGATTGGCGCGCCGGGTCGACTGGCGAGCGAGATCGGCTCGTACCTGCCGCTGCCGAAGACCCGCGCCGACCGCGAGCGCACCGGCGATGGCCGGCTCTCGATTGCCGAGCGCTACGCAAGTCGCCAGGTGTATCTGGACCGCATCACCAAGGCCGCCCAGGACCTCGTGCAGCAGCGCTACCTGCTCGCCGACGACGTGAACGATGTGATGACCCAGGCCGCCGCGCATTGGGACTGGGCGACACGGTAGCGGGGCTCGCGGCCCGGGTCCCGCCCTTAGAGCATGAACCCCACGTTGCTCGTCGCAAAGCGCGACAGGTTCGGGAACGTCGTCGCGAGCTCGGCTGGCGAGGCGCCAAACCAGCGGCCGAGCGTGGCGCCGAACTGCGACGTGCTGATCTTCGGAATCCACGCGCCGCGGCCGCCTGAATCGTCCGGTCCGCCCAGCGCGAGCACGGGCTGCTGGCCGTAGATGCCGCCCCGCACGGCGCCGCCGAGCACGAACTGGTTGTTGCCCCAGGCGTGATCGGTGCCCGTGCCGTTGGGCTGGAAGGTGCGGCCGAAGTCGGACTGCGTGAACGCCGTCACGTTGTTCGCCATCCCGATCTCCTCGGTGGCGAGGTAGAACGCCGACAGCGCCGACGACAGCTCGCGGAGCAGGCCCGAGTGGCTGCCGTCCTGCGAGGTGTGCGTGTCGTAGCCGCCCATCGAGCAGAAGAACACCTGGCGGCCCGGCCCGATCTGCGAGCGCATCTTGACGAGCTTGGCGACCTCGCGCAACTGCGTGCCCAGGCCGTTGCCGGGAAACACCGTGTTGATGGTAGTCGCGGTGCCCGCCAGGGTGGCGGCCAGTTGCAGACCGTCGGCGAACGAGTCGTTCGCCGCCGCCCGCAGGGCGCTGCCGCCGTCCATCGCCAGCATCGCCGACACCGCGGCCTTGCGGGCATCGGCCGCTGAGGTCGGCGAGAAGTTCATGCCCGACAGGGCCAGGTTCGCGCCCGGCGGAATCACGTTCGAGGCGCCGCCGCCGCTCTGCAGGAACATCGCCGGCGACGACACCGACACCGCGCCGAGCGAGTCGTTCACGCCGAACACGTCGAGCAGCCGGCCGCCCCACCCACCCGACGTCAGATCCTGCGAGGTGGCGGTCTGCGCCTGCAGCGCCTGGTCCGAGTGGGAGAACAGATTCGTGGGCGCCTGCAGGCCCTGCTGGTACTCGGCGCGCGTCAGGGGCCGCTCGAGCGAGCCCGTGTTGAGCACGATTGCCACTTTGCCCAGGCCGAAGCCGCTCTGCAGCTCGCTCAGGTTGTTGTTGAGCGCAAACGGGTTACCGGCCGAGTCGGCAATCGGCGCCAGCAGGCGGCCGGGCGTGAGCGCCACGCCGGCGCGCAGTGCCGTGTAGGCGGCGTACCGGGCGTTGTCGACCGGCACGATCATGTTGTTGCCGTCGTTGCCGCCGAACAGGAAGACGCAGACGAGCGCCTTGTAGTCGGTGACCGGGGCCGCCGCGGCATCGGTGACGAACCACGAACGGGCCGGCCCGAAGCCGAGGCCGGTGAGGCCGAGCGTCGCCAGGCGCGTGCTCAGCTTGAGGAAGTGACGTCGTGCGGGCGTATGGGTATGCATGGGGTGGCTCGTCGCTGAACTAAGGAATCACGACGGTCTGGAACGCCGTGGCGGGACCCGACCCGCAGGCATTGACCGCGCGCACACTCAAGACGTAGCTGCCCGGAGGCGCGGCAGCGGCAAAGCCGCGCGCCGGCGTGGGGAAGGTGCCGCTGTAGGTGCCCGACACCAGAATCTGGTAGCTGGTGGCCGGCGTGCCGCCCGACGGGGCGTCCCACGCCATGACCACCGCGTTGCCCGAGCGCACGGCCGAGTAGTTCATGGGAACACGCGGCACGGTGCAGCTGGTGCTCGGCACGGTGAGCGACACCGCTCCGGTCTGCGCGCTCGCGCCGGCGGCGTTCACGGCCCGGAGCCGGAAAGTGAAGGTGCCGTCGTAGACGTTGGGCACCGAGAACTCTTCGCTCGAGGGCAGCGGCACCGACGCCGTGAGCGCGCCGGTGATGTCCATGATCAGGCTCGTGGGCTCGCCCCCGGCATACGAATTCTTCCACGCCGCGAAGATGGTGCGTCCCCTCACCGCCGCCTGGAAGTTGCTGGGCGTCGACGGCCGGGCCGGCGTGTTGACGAAGACCCTGATCTCATTGCCGGCTAGGCTCTGGCCGGCACCATCCAGCGCGCGCAACCTCAGATAGAACGAGCCGGTAGGCGCCGCGAACGTGAACGTCGTGGCCGCGCTGCCGGTCGGCACCGAGGCCAGCACTGCGCCGGGCGAGAGACTGCCTTCGAGCAGGTAGCTCGTGGGCGCTGGCCCGAGCGCGGGCGGGTTCCACTTGAGCATCATCATGTTGCCGGACTGCTGTTCGACCACGAGGCCGGTCGGCGGCTGCACGGTGCTCGGAATGACGCCGCCGGCCGTGAAAGCGGTGCCGTAGACCGAGTACTCGCTCGAGATGGCGGCCAGGTAGAGCGCGCCGATGGCACGCTGATTCGGGTCGGACGCCGGCACGGCGTTGGTGGCGGTGATGAGCAGCGAGCGGAGCTGGCTCGACATGCGGCCCATCATGAGACGCTGATTCACCAGGTCCACGAGCGCCGCCGCGTCGGGCGCCACGGTATTGAAGATGGTGCGGTCGATGGCATACGTCGAGCCGAACTGCCCGGTGATGATGCCGTAGATGAAGTTGGCGCGCTGAATCGCCAGGGCCGGCGGATAGAGCTGGAACTCCGGAGCGAAGACGGTCGGCTGATTCGGCAGCGTGGCCGTGAGGGCGTAGAAGCTGAAGACCGTCTGCGGCGTGAGCACGCGCTGGCTCAGATTCGAGAACACATACTGGAAACTGTCGGGACTGGCGATCGTGGCGCCGAGCGCGCGGCCCAAGCCAATCACGTGCATCACGGGATCCTTCAGGCGGCCGTGGGTCTGCGTCGTCGGATTCAGCGCTTCGGGGTCGAGCAGGATGGCCGCGAACACCGCGCGCAGGTCGCCGCGCACACCCGCGCCGTTGTTGATGAACAGGTTCGCCACGCGTTCGACGAACTGCGGCGAGGGATTGCTCGTGACCATCGACCGGATGAGCCGCGTGGCCACGAACGGCGGCAGGTTCGGGTGGTTAAACACGCTGTCCACCACCAGGTCGAGCTCGTGCGGCGCGGTGAGGTTGGCCGGCACGCTCACGCCACTGAGCAGCGTCTTCGCATCGGTGTCGTGGCGGCTCGCCGTCGGCGTGGCGATGAGCTCGCCGACGTAGTACTCGGGGTTCGAGTTGGAGGGCGTGGAGCCGGGCCGGGTCGGATAGGTCCAGCCGGTGAGCGCCCGCGCATACTCCGCGATGGTCGCCTGCGTGTAGGTCGGCACCGGCTGGCCCAGGCCATCGCGCTGCTGGCTGCCGTCGTTGTTCAGCCGCCACACGCCCACCGAGAAGAGCTGCAGCAGTTCGCGGGCGTAGTTCTCGTTGGGCGAGGCCGTGGTCGTCGCCTTCCGGTTGAACACGTTGTCGAGATACTTGCCCATCGCGGGGCTGAGTGACGCCTCGCGCAGCAGCGTGCGGTAGTTGCCGAAGGCATTGCGCGACATCAGCCGCGCCCAGGTGGTGAGAGCGACGCCGTCGGTCACCTTGTTGGCCGACACCACCACGATCTGGCTCAGCGCGAACAGCGCCCGCTGGCGCACCTGATCCGGACCGGTCGCCATGTTGAGATAAATCTGTGCGCGCAGTTGACTGCCATCGAGGCCATCGGGCACAGGGCTCTCGGGCATGCCGAACTGGTCGTTCAGCCAGGCCTGCGGACCCATGCCCTGCACGGCCGTTACGTCGAGGGCGGTCGGGCCGAAGGTGGCCTGCTCGAGGAAGTGCACGGCCGTCGTGGCGTCGGTCGCCTGTGCAGAACCGTGCCCGATGTACAAAATCTGGACGAGGGCCGTCAGAAATGCAATGCGCCGCCAGGCCGGCTGGCTGCCGCGGCACGTGGGCACATCTACTGATTTTCCTAGCGTTCTCGGCACGTTCATGCGCCCAACCTCGTTCAAGAGCCCGGTTGAATGACCGGGCGACGAACCTACCTGAGGCAGGAAGTGTGCCAGCGTGCGCGTGGTGCACGCGAGTTGGCGCGCTTCGACGGCAACGCGCCGCTAGGTAGGTGACCGCTAGGTGTAGTACTGACGATATCGCCCGCGCCGGAACAACCGGCCGCCGAGCGGACCGAGCCAGTTCAGCACGTGGTACATGACGCCCAGATCCATCAGCTCGATCAGGTTGCCGTCGAAGTCGCGGATGAAGAAGAACGAGTGCCCGCGGGGGGACTTCTCGGGCGTGCTCACGATCTCGACGCCCTGCGCCTTCAGGCGATCGTGCCACGCCTGCAGACCGGTCACGTTGAACGAGAAATGCGTGAGGCCGATGCGGTTCCACGGAATCGCCGCGGGCGGCTGGGCCGGTTCGAACGCGAAGATTTCGAGTACGCCGCCACCGGGCACGCGAATCCACCCGATCTTGCAGCGCGGCGCCGGCGCGTCCACGCCGAAGAAGCTGCGCACGCGGTCGGGCGGCGTGTCGGCCACACCCACGAGCGGACAGCCGAACAGGTTCGAGTAGAACTTCACGGCGGCGTTGAAGTCGGACACGGTGATGCCGACGTGGCTGAAGGAACGGGCACGCATGGCGCCGATGGTACAACGGCCAGGCGCAACGCGGGCGGATTCAGAGGGCCGTGTCGCGGATATGGTCGGCCGCCCGCAGCGCCTGGGCGACGATCGTGAGGCCCGGATTCACCGCCGCGGACGACGGGAAGAAGGACGCGTCGACCACGAACAGATTGGCCACGTCGTGCGTGCGGCAGAACGGATCGAGCACCGATGCGCGCGGGTCGTGCCCGAAGCACAGCGTGCCGCACTGATGGGTGGTGTTCCGCGTCTTGTGCGAGTGGCTCATCACCACCCAGAAACCGAGCCGCTTCAACACCCGCTTGGCCTCGCCCACCAGCTGATCGTGCGCGGCCACGTTGTTGGGCGTGTAGTGCAGCTCCAGACGGCCGCCGGTGCCGAGCAGCACGCGGTTCTGCGGATTGGGCAGGTCCTCGGACATGGCCAGCCAGTCGACGCCGCGCGCCACCCAGGCGTCGTAGGCGGCCAGCGGGATGCCGGGCACCATCGTGTCGCCCACCACTTTGGCCATGACGCCGTGCGTGCGGCCCTGTGATTGGATGTGCCCGAGGGGATAGGCCGTGCCCGGCCCACCGAAGTAGTAGTCGTTGATCGCCACCGTCTTCTGGAACACCGTGTCGTTCCGGCGGAACGGATGGAAGCCCTGCAGCATCGTGGCCAGATGCGCCATGTAGCGCCGGCCGACGAGCCCCGACGAGTTCGCGAGCCCCTCAGGATGGCGGTCACTGGCCGAACGCAGCAACAGGGCCGCGGAGTTGGCCGCGCCGCACGACACGACCACGAGGCCCGCTTCCACGCGCACCTGTTGACCGTCTCGCTCCATTTCCACGGCGACGACGCGGGCGCCAGACGGGTCGGTGACCAGACGCCGTGCCACGCTGCGCGTCCACAACTCCACGTTGGCGTGTCGTACGGCGGGCTCGATGCAGCACACCTCGGCATCACTCTTCGCGCCCAGGCGGCACGGAAACGAGTTGCAGGTGCTGCAGAGCACGCACCCGGTGGCGCCGCCCGGATCGAGCACCCCGAGCGGCAGATGTGACGGGTGCAGTCCCAACCGGCGCAGATCGTCGACGAGCACCTGCACGGCAGGGGCATGCGGCACCGGTGGATGCGGGAAGGGCCCGCGCGGCGGATCGGTCGGATCGACGCCCGCCTGGCCGCGCACGCCGAAGAGCGCTTCGGCGCGGTCGTAGTACGGCGCCAGCGTGTCGTAGTCGATCGGCCAGGCCGGCGACATGCCGCCGCGGTGCTGCAGCTCGCCGAAGTCCTCGCGGCGCAGGCGGTAGAGCACGCTGCCCCAGAACTTGGTGTTCCCGCCCACGCAGTAGTGCGTGTAGGGCGTGAAGGCGTCGCCGCGCTCGTCGAACCAGCGATCCGCCGCGCGGTAGCGCAGGTCGCGCCACACCGCCGCCGGACTCCAGTTCTCGGCTTCGCGCGGCACGGCCTCGCCGCGCTCCAGAATCAGGATGCGCGCCCCGGTCGGCGCCAGCGCGCGCGCCACCGTGCCCCCGCCCGCGCCCGACCCGATGACGACGACGTCGTAACCTAACGCCATCACGCCGGCGCCGCGGCCGCAGGTCCGCCCACGCTCGCGTAGATCTGGTCCATCAGGCGCTGGTCTTCGATGGCGCGTTCAAGGCTCATCTCGGGCGTGCGCCCCGCGCTGATTGCCGCGGCGAAGTCGCGGTACATCGCCTGGTAGCCGCGCATGTCGCGGAAGCCCGGAAAGTGCAGGCGCGGCAGCCCCGAGCCGCGCGTGAGCACGAACACGCCGTTCGACTCGAACGTGATCACGCCCTTCCGGCCGAAGAGCTTCGACAGGCGCAGTCCGCGGAAGAGTGACGGCACCTCGCGCGAGTAGTAGAGCGACCCGACGGCCTGGTTGTCGTACTCGAAGGCGACCATCATGCTCTTGATCCGCCGGTCAGGCCCCTCGCGCGAGATCGACGGCCGATAGCCGCGCACCGACACCAGGCGCGGGCCGAGACTGCCGGCGATGTGCAGCCAGTGAATCCCTTCCTCGAAGAAGGCGTCGCCCCCCGCCATGGCCTCGTCGTTGCGCCAGTCGTCGGCGCTCTTCAACCGGTGGGCGATGGTCGTGAAGTGCGCAAACACCATCTCGCCGATGTGCCCCTCCTTGAGCAACCGGCGCAGGCTGGAGACGAGCGGCTTGTAGTGATCGTTCTCGCCCACGAGCACGACCCGGCTGGCGCGGTCGCGCGCCTCGCGCACGGCGTCGAAATCCGCCATGGCCGGGAACGCGGGCTTCTCGACCAGCACGTGCTTGCCCGCCGCCAGCGCCGCCAGCGTGAGCTCGCGGTGATAGAGCGGCGGCACCGCCACGACCACGGCGTCGACGGCCGGGTCGGCCAGCGCCGCGGCATAGCTGCCGTAGGCGGCCGCGCCCCCGAACTCGCGCTGGAACGCTTGGGCCTTGGCCAGCTCGCGGCTCGCGTAGCGCGGCTGGATTCGGCCGCCCAGGGCGCGTAGATGGCGGCTGTGCACGCGCGTGATGAAGCCGCAACCGAGGAAGGCGAGGGTGAGGGGCGGCGGCATTAGGTGGGCCGCCCCGAAGGGCGCCGCTTGAGTGTATACCGCCCGTCGCGCGCGGCGCTTGCGGGCCGGCAGGCCTCTGGGTATGCTCACAGCCCCGGAGGATGTGCCATGGCCATGAAGACCGCCGAAGCGCGTGCGCTGCTCGGCAAGCTCGAGCAGCCGAAGACCCGCGAAGACATGGTGGCCTCGGCGCACTTCCTGACGCATCGCCAACTTCCTGGCCGCGCGGGTGCCCGAGGTGCTGGCCGCCGTGCCGTTCTACGGCGGTCCGGCCGCGGCCGACGACGTGCCGAAGATCACGGCGCAGCTGCTCATCAACTACGCCAGCGACGACGAACGGGTCAACGCGTCAAGGAGGCGGCAGCGCTGGCGTGGTCGCGCACGATCGCCCTCTTCAACTCGGCCTTGCGGACGTAGCGGAGTCGCGATGCCCAGAGTGAACGCACTCGGCCAGCCGATCGGCGAGGCCCTCGACGGCTGGCAGGCGCCGCCACGTCCGACACGCACCGCCATCGAGGGACGGTGGGCGCGGCTCGAGCCGTTGTCGCCCGACGCGCACGGCCGCGCGCTCTTCGAGGCCAACGCGCTCGACAGCGACGGCCGCAACTGGACCTACCTGCCGGTGGGTCCGTTTGCGACGTTTGCCGACTACGACACCTGGCTGCGCACGATGGCGGCCGCTGCCGACCCGCTCTTCTACACGATCGTCGACTGCGCGCAGCAGCGTCCGATCGGCGTGGCCGCGTACTTGCGCATCGATCCGGCGGCCGGATCGATCGAGGTGGGCCACATCAACTTCTCGCCGCTGGCGCAGCGCAGCCGCATGGCCACCGACGTGATCTACCAGATGATGCGGCACGCCTTCGAGCTCGGCTATCGCCGCTACGAATGGAAGTGCGACGCGCTGAACGGGCCGTCGCGCCTGGCCGCGGAACGTTTCGGCTTCACCTACGAAGGCCTCTTCCGCCAGGCCACGATCTACAAGGGCCGCAGCCGCGACACGGCGTGGTATTCGATCCTCGATCGCGAGTTCCCGCCGGTCGAAGCGGCGTATCAGACGTGGCTCGCCGATGCCAATTTCGACGACGCGGGCCAACAGCGTCAGAAGCTCGCCGAGCTGATAGCCCAGGCGCGCCACACCGGCTAGCGGCGCCGGGAGCCACGCGGCTCGACGGCGCGCCGCCGCGTGTCTCGCCGGCGTCTGTCACGCGTTGTCTTCAGCGCGGTGCAGGCCAGCCCGGTATTCTATGGGGCGCATGCGTCTTGGCACTCGGTTGCATCTGCCCCTGGGCGTCGTCGCCGGCGTGTGTCTGTTCGCGGCCGCGGCCAGCGCCCAGGTGTCAGACGTCATGGACTCCGGGCGTCGCACGATGACGGCCGAGCGCATGCGCGACGACGAGCGTATTCAGCTCGACGGCGTGCTCGACGAGCCGGCGTGGGGCCGCGCCCAGCATGGCGGCGAGTTCATCATGCAGGATCCGGTGCTCGGCGGCACGCCGACCGAACGCACCGAGATCCGCGTCGTCTTCAACCGCGACCATCTCTACATCGGCGCCACGATGTTCGACTCGGAGCCCGACAAGCTCAAAGGCAACACCCGCAAGCGCGACGAGTTCCTGAGCGCCGACGACCGGTTCATGTGGACCATGGACACGTTCCTGAACCAGCAGACCGGCTACTTCTTCGAGATGAACCCCGCGGGCCTCATGGCCGACGCGCTCATGGGACCGGGCGGCACGAACAACCGCGAATGGGACGGGATCTGGAACGCGCGGGTCAAGCAGAGCGAACTCGGCTGGGTAGTCGAGATCGACATCCCGTTCCTGACGCTGGCCTTCGACCCCAACGCCCCGGCCTGGGGCATCAACTTCCAGCGCACCGTCCGGCGCAAGAACGAGGAGCTGCTCTGGACCGGCCACCAGCGCAATCAGGGACTGCGCCGCATGGCCACCGCCGGACTGCTGCTGGGACTGACAGACATCGCCCAGGGCAAAGGCATGGAGTTCAAACCGTATGCGGCCGGCACGTTGGCAGACGCGCCGGGCCGGGTACCGGCGCTCGACTGGCGCCGGTCGGGCGGCGTGGGAGGGGACTTCGCCTACAACTTCACGCCGAGCCTGCGCGCAGTCACCAGCATCAACACCGACTTCGCCGAAACCGAGGTCGACCAGCGCCTGGTGAACCTGACGCGCTTCCCGCTGTTCTTGCCGGAACGCCGGACGTTCTTCCTCGATGGCGCGACGTTCTTCGACTTCGCCAATCGGGCGTTCTTCTCCCGGCGCATCGGCCTCGACGCGCGCGGGCAGCCGCAACGCGTCGACATCGGCGCCAAAACCACCGGCCAGGCGGGACGGCAGGACGTCGGCGCGCTCTACGTGCGAACGGGCGACGACGAGGGCGCTCTCGGCGAGGACTTCCTGGTGCTGCGCACACGACGACGGATCCTGCAGCAGTCCTACGTCGGAGGGATCTACACGGGCCGCGCGACCCGCGGTCAAACCGCGCTCGATACGCGGCACACGATCGGACTCGACGCCCGTCTGGCGACGCGCTCGTTCCTCGGCACGAGGAACCTCGAGGCCTCGGGCTACATGCTCTACGCCACCAACACGGCTCAGACCGGACAGAACATGTCGTTTGGCGGATTCCTGTTCTATCCCAACGACATCTGGGAAGCCGGCGCCGGCTTCAACGTGATCGAAAAGCAGTTCGACCCGGCCATCGGCTTCACGCCGCGACGCGGACAGCGGCAGGCGTTTCCGTTCATCTACTACATGCCGCGCCCCTTCAAGCACCGCACCATCCGGCGCTACGGCTGGGGCGTCAGCACTGACCTCATCACCGACATGACGAACCAGTGGGTGACGCGTGAGATCGACCTCCGGCTCGGTCGCATCGAGTTTCACACCGGTGACAACATCGAGGTCAACGTCACGCCGACCTACGAGCGACTGCAGGATCCGTTCCGCATCAGCTCGACGATCACCCTGCCGGCCGGCCGCGACTACTCGTTCACCCGCTACCGGGTGCAGTTGAACACCGCCAATCAGCGCATCGTCGCCATCCGGCCTCGAGCGGAATGGGGCGGCTTCCTGTCGGGCACTCGCCGCGAGCTGTCGTTCGACGTCGGCATCCGGCCGCGCCCTGGCGTCACCATCAACCTGACGAACGAGTGGAATCGGGTATCGCTGGCCGAAGGCACCTTCTCGACGCGCCTGCACCGCGTCGTCGCCGATACGCAGTTCAGCCCGTTCATGTATTTGGTGAACAACGTGCAGTACGACTCGGTCAGCCGAGGGCTGGGCTGGCAGTCGCGCTTCCGGTGGATCGTCACGCCGGGCAACGACGTGTTCGTGGTCTACACGCAGAACTGGGTCGACGACCAGTTCGAGCCGAACCAGCGCTTCCGCACACTCGACCGTCGCGGCGCGACCAAGGTCGTGTACACGAAGCGGTTCTAGGAGCTCGTCCTGGCCCGCACGCTTGGCCTCGCCCTCAGAGTGAGCAGACCCAGGCATCACAGCGCACGCTACGGCCATCTGCTGTCGATGAGTGCAGGTGGGCAGACACTTCTGGACATCGACGACCTCGCCCCGCTCAACCAGGCCTACCTGCGGAAGGAATCCTTCGGTCAGCTCTGGGACTACGACATCGAAGGCTGCGCGCGCCGCTTCTTCGACACTTGGCGGGCGAGCTTGAAGCGGCAGCGGCTCACGTCCTTCGAGACGTTCGCCGCGATGATCGACCGTCATTAGGACGGGGTCGCCGCCTACCGCACACCGGAGAACACGGCCTGCGTAACGAGGCACATTCACCCACTCGATTCCGAGAAGACCCAGATAATTACACTGCATACTACTGACACTCCATGAACGACACACCCCCGCAGCCCAGCCCTACGGACCAGCGCTTCTTCGATGCTCGCCCATCCTCCACGCCTGGTGGCCGGTGGACCTCGTCGTTGCCCCGACAGACACTGATCGGCTTCATTGTCGCGCTGCTTACCGTCGTGGCCATGTCGGCCGTCACCTATCTCGTCCTGCAGACTCGATCGGCGGGCGTACAAAAGGTGATGCAATCGCTCGAGATGACGCGCTCGCTCGAAAAGGCGGTCTCCACGCTCAAGGACGCCGAGACAGGTCATCGCGGATATCTTCTGCTGGGCGCCGAGCCGTATCTCGAGCCGTACACTGTCGCGCTCGACGAGTTGCCGCGCAACATCGAGGACATTCGGCGCCTGGCGGCAGACAGCCCAGCGCAACTGCAGCGGCTCGATGCTGTCGAACGCCTCGCCGCCGACAGGATGGCACTTCTTGGAGAGGGCGTCGCACTGAAGCGCGCTGGTCAGTCTGAAGCCGCGCTGCAGCTGGTTCGTTCTGGCCAGGGAATGACGATGATGGCCCGTCTGCGTACGTTGATCGACGAGATGCAGGTCGCCGAGCGCGCGACACTCGTTGTCAACACCCAGGAATGGGAACGGGCCGCCGCCTTCTCGACGTTTGTCACCTGGGCGGGAGCAGCGCTCTTGTTCTTTCTCATCGCCGCCGCCGCAGTCGTGTCCTCGAAGGATTTTCGCGAGATGCAAACGCAGGCGTGGCTCCGTTCGGGGCAGAACGAGCTCAGTGTCCGGCTGCAGGGTGCGCAGGAACTCGATCAGCTTGGCGAACAGATCGTCAGTTTCATCGCTCGCTATCTCAATGCCCAGGTGGGGGCCATGTACTTCGCCGAGGCGGAAGGCCAGCTCCGGCTCGTGGGCGCTTATGCGATTCCAGCGCGAACGTCGGACGGGCTCACCCTGGACCGTTCCGTGGGCGGCCTGACGCGACAAGCCCTGCAGGACAAGTCTGTCTTGAAGGTCAACGATGTGCCGCAGGAGTACTTTCCTGTCACCTCCGGCCTCGGCAGTAGCAGACCCCGGCACCTCGTGATAGCGCCGACCAGCGCCGATGGGGTTGCCAATGCGGTTCTGGAATTGGGCTTCTTCCGTCCCGTCGCGGCGCATGATCTGGAGTTGCTGCGCCTTGTCGCAGAGCCCATCGGCGTTGCAATGAGAACTGCGCAGTACCGCAAAGAACTCGCGCTCCTGCTCGAGGAGACGCAGCGACAGGCGGAGGAGCTCCAGGCTCAGCAAGAGGAGTTGCGCGTTTCCAACGAAGAACTCGAGGAACAGAGCCGTACCCTCAAGGAGAGTGCTGTGCACCTCGAGGCGCAGCAGGCGGAACTCGAGCAGACCAATGCCCAGCTCGAGACGCAGGCAGAACTGTTGCAGGCGCAGAAGCGCGAACTCGAGCGCGCACAGCGCGAGCTCACGGTGCACTCGGACGAGCTCGTGCGCGCGAACCAGGTGAAGTCTGAATTTCTCGCGAACATGAGCCACGAGTTGCGCACACCGCTCAACAGCGCCCTCATCCTCTCGAAGCTACTGGCGGACAATGCGAGCGGCAACCTCACCGAGGAGCAGGTGCAGTTCGCGGAGACGATCTACGGCGCGAACACGGATCTGCTCACCCTCATCAATGACATCCTCGACCTTTCGAAGATCGAGGCCGGCAAGGTCGAGGTGCACATGGAGCTGCTCTCGCTGCGATCGATGATCGAGCAGTTGCGGCGCACGTTCGATCCGCTCGCGGCGCAGAAGGGATTGCACCTCGAGACCTCGCTCCTAGACGAGAACGACGACACTATCGTGAGTGACGGCCAGCGCCTGCAGCAAGTGCTGAAGAACCTCGTGTCGAACGCCGTGAAGTTCACCGAACGCGGGTCGGTGCGCCTCGCGGTCGATGCGCTGAAGTCATCCGACGGAGTGCCGCTCGTGCGCTTTTGCGTCATCGACAGCGGCGTCGGCATCGATCCCGAGCACCAACATGTCATCTTCGATGCATTCCGCCAGGCCGACGGCAGCACGCACAGAAAGTACGGCGGCACCGGGCTCGGCTTGTCGATCTCGCGGGAACTCGCGCGCCTGCTCGGCGGCGACGTCACGTTGCAGAGCGAGCCGGGACTGGGCAGCACCTTCACGCTGACTGTGCCCCGCCTGCTCGTGGAGCCCGGCACCACCGCGACGCCCCTCGCGGCTGCAGCGCCGGTTGCGCAAGCACCGTCGTCTCACGCGTCTTCGTTTGCACAGGCGACCGCGCGCACAGTGGCCGTGGCCGAGACCAGCCCGGTGGCGACGCTCGTAGACGATGATCGCGACCT
>Ga0105046_10001824_pt1 | contig 33127 bp, 32 predicted proteins | sample MAT03_FD_78385 | JGI IMG/M metagenome (GOLD analysis project Ga0105046, IMG submission 78385) | Freshwater microbial communities from Lake Fryxell liftoff mats and glacier meltwater in Antarctica - MAT-03 (megahit assembly) | ecosystem: Environmental > Aquatic > Freshwater > Ice > Liftoff...
AACTGCCCCGAATACAAGGTGACGGCGGTGCAGGTGATGCCGGTCATGCAACCGTCCAGCTGGCAGGCCGAGTACAGCCGCTTCAATCGGGTGCAGCAGGCGCTGTTGCACCCCGGCAGCGAGATGGCGGAAGTGGCGGAAGCGTCGACCAGGACGGACAGGGCACAAAGCCAATGAAGCGCCGCAACGACAAGGCGCAGCAGGAGGGCGCACAAAGCCTGCCGGTGCGCGTTGTGCGCGCGGGCGCAACGTTCGAGCTGCACGACTGGGTGGCCGACGAAGTGCCTGTGGCGCTGGAGTTCAACGGCATCTCGCAGGCCGTGATGCTGGCCACGCCGCTGGACCTGGAGGACTTCGCCTTGGGCTTCTCGCTCAGCGAAGGCCTGCTGGGGTCGGCTGAGGAGCTGTACGAAATCGAGGAGACGGCATCCGAGCTGGGGATCACGCTGCACCTGCGCGTGGCCGCCTCAGCCTTCGCCCGGCTCAAGAACCGGCGCCGTTCGATGGGCGGCCGCACCGGCTGCGGCCTGTGCGGCACAGAAAGCCTGTCGCAGGTGCATCGCGACCTGCCGCCGCTGCCCACGCCACCCCATGCGCCACTGCTGCAGCGCCAGGCCATCAGCCGCGCGATGGCGCAGTTCCAGGCGTTGCAGACGCTGCAGCAGGCCACCGGCGCCGTGCATGCCGCAGCCTGGTGTTCAGCGGCGGGCGAGGTAGAGTGGCTGCGTGAAGACGTGGGCCGCCACAACGCGCTGGACAAGCTGATCGGCGCGCTGGCGCGTGCCGGTGTGGATGCCTCCTCCGGCTTCATCGCCGTCACCAGCCGGGCCAGTTTCGAGATGGTGCAAAAGGCTGTCTCGGCCCGTGTGCCGCTGCTGGCGGCGGTGTCGGCGCCCACCTCCCTGGCTGTGAAGACGGCCGCGCGATCGTGCCTGACGTTGGTGGGCTTTGCACGCCAGCAGGACTTGGTGATTTATACCCACCCCGAGCGGCTGGCGCTCAATGGCTTGCAGGAGGGCTGGCATGCACACTGAGGTGCTGGTGCGCATGGCCAACCAGATCGGCGACTTCTTCCAGGCCATGCCCGACCGCCAAGAGGCTCTGGAAGGAGTCGCCATGCATCTGAAGAAATTCTGGGAGCCGCGCATGCGGCGCGAATTGCTGGCGCATGTCGATGCCGAATCCAGCACCGGCCTGCACGCGCTGGTGGCCGAGGCCATCGACCGCCATCGCTCGCTGCTGAGCTGAAGCGGCACGGCTGCTGCTTACGACCCGCGCTTGCGCCGTCGGTGCTGCTTCATGTCACGGAAGCGATTGCGTCCTGGCCCGCTCAGTCCGAGGTGAAATTCCCTCAGTTCGGTATTTCCGGATAGCGCATGGGCCGGGCCGTCCATCATGTGGCGGCCGCTCTCCAAGATGTAGCCGCAGTCGGCGCACTTCAGCGCCACGTTGGTGCTTTGTTCGGCCCTATCGCCGTCTCTGAAGACCGGGAGCACCTGCCTGGAGCGAGGTCAACCCCAACGTTCACTACGTCTTCTTTGAGTTCGACAACGTCACAGCGCCGCGCGCGCTCGCCGGCTCGGAAGGAATGGAAAAGATAGCGCAGCACTTGGACGCGGTTTGAGGGAGCAGGGTCACGCGTACGCGCGAGGTGCTTGAGGTCGTGCAGGCGCTCGATGTCGCCTGAGGACCCCAGATAGAGCGCAGCCTTTTACCCATTCCCCACGCACCGGCCGTCGGCCAGCCAGGTGTCGGGCGGCTTGGACGGCAAGCTCAGCCCGGCGTGCCAGATGGCGTCGTAGGTTTTGCGAACCATACCTAGCCATCCTAGTGGTCCGTTCCGCCAAACCGATGACATGAAATCGCGCATTCGCCCGCCAGGCGTCGTTGCAAACCACAGCCATAGCTGCAGCTATGGCTGTGGTTTGCGCCTAGCCTGACGATCGAATGCATCAATTTCATGTGTAACCTCATTGACGGAACGGACCACTGGCCAGTCTGAAACAGCCCACCTCCACCCTGGTGAGTGCAAACCCGAATAGCTGTCGGCAAGTCATGCTATTAACCTGTCATACCAATGAACAACACGTTGACACTGCTGAGTCCCGTCAAAAAGCGCAAAGTTCACGAGGACATCGCGGCGCAGTTTGAGGCGCTGATTGCCTCCGGTGCCTTGCGAGAGGGCGACACCTTGCCGGCCGAGCGGGAGCTCATGGAGATGTTCTCGGTTGGCCGTCCAGCGGTACGGGAAGCGCTGTTGGCATTGGAGCGCAGCGGACTATTGCGTTTGTCCAATGGCGAGCGTGCCAGAGTCAGCCGGCCGACGACGGCCAGCGTGGTCGATGGGCTGTCTGCCTCAGTGCGGGTGGTGATGGCACAGGACGAGGGCATGCGCAACTTTCAGGCTGCCCGCACGATGTTCGAAGTGACGTTGGTGCGCCATGCTGCGCAGCATGCGACACCGGAACAGATCAAGTGCCTGAGCGCAGCACTGAAGCGCAATCACGAGGCAATGGGCAAGCTTTCTGAATTCGAGAAGACCGACGTCGCCTTCCACTACGAGATCGCACTGATCGTCGGCAACCCACTCTTTTCCGGCATGCATGAAGCCCTGGTCGGCTGGCTGACTGAGCAGCGCAGAGTGTCGCTGCGCGATGCGGCGGCCGACCAGGAGGCTTATGACTATCACCTTGCGATCTTCGATGCGATTGCGGCGCACGACGCGGACCGCGCCGAGGCTGCCATGCGCCAACACCTGGATTCCGTGGTCGCGGTGTACTGGAAGATGAAGAGCCAAGAGGGGACTGCGCGTGACTGAAGCAGCCGGGTTGCAAGGCTATGTCATCTGGGTGGACTTCGAAATCGACCCTGAGCAGATGGAACGTTTTGAGTTCCTGCTGCATGCCAACGCCAAGGCTTCTCTTGAGCTGGAGCCCGGCTGCCGTCAGTTCGATGTGTTGGCACCCTTGCCGGCCCAGTCGGCAATCTCGCTGTACGAGATTTACGACGATGAGGCGGCGTTTCAGGTTCATCTGGCATCGAGTCATTACCTGGAATTCGCCGCCGCCGCCGCGCCGGCAGTGAAAAACAAGGTGGTCAAGGCGTATTTGCTGAAGGCCGGCTGAGCACGCAGACTGACATCGGAGTCCAGGTCGTGCAGCCACGACCTCAGACCCATCACGAGGAGACTGGCAGAATGAGTGAAACAACGCTGAAGCAGCGCATCCAGGCCGGCCAGATGCCGGTGGGCACGATGGTGTTCGAGTTCTTCGCGCCCGGTATCGCACGTTTGGCCGCCGTTGCAGGTGCAGATTTCGTCATGTACGACATGGAGCACAGTGGGATCGGCATCGAGACGATCAAGGCTCAGTGCGCGTTCTGCGCCGGCACCGGTGTAGCGCCTCTGGTGCGGGTGCCAACCAACCAGTACCACCTGGTTGCGGGCGTGCTCGATGCCGGCGCCCACGGCATCATGGTGCCGATGGTGGCCGACGCCGCTCAGGCGCGTGACATCGTGTCGTGGACACAGTATCCGCCAAAGGGCCGCCGTGGTGCGGCCTTTGGGGTGGCGCATGACGGCTATACCTCAGGCGCTCCGGCCGACAAGATCGCTGCCGCCGAAGCCCGCACAATGGTCATTGCGCAGATCGAAACTCCCGAAGGCGTGGCCAACGCCGACGCCATCGCTGCCGTGCCCGGCGTCGACGTTTTGTGGCTTGGACACTTCGATCTGACCAACTTCATGGGCATTCCGGGCCAGTTCGAACACCCGGACTTCGTGGCTGCGGTCAACACCGTCGTCGCCGCAGCACAGCGGCACGGCAAGGTCGCCGGCTTCATGGCCAGCGACGATGACTGGGCGAAGCGCTTTCACGACTACGGCTACCGCATGTTGGCTTACAGCATGGACACCTTGCTGTACCAGCGCGGGTTGGCCAGCGGCATACAGAACCTGCGCGCGCTGCGCTGACTCTTTCAACACCACATCATGACGAATGAAAGCTTCCGAGTCGGGCTGACGCGCGACCTGTTGACCGGCGCAGGTGAACCCTCGTTCGGCACCGGTGCGCTGGACGTGCTGAACCAGACGCCGGGCATCTCCTGGGAATTCATTCCCGAAGCGGTAGCCGCGATCACACCCGAACTGACTGCACGTTACGACGCCATTTACGTCAACACACCACGGGTCGGTGCCGATGCCTTCGGCTCCGAGGCGCCACGGGTAAAAATCATCGCGCGTCACGGTGTCGGGTACGACTCGGTCGACGTGCCGGCGATGACCGCGCGCGGCGTGCTGGTGACCAACACGCCAGCAGCAGTGCGGCGCCCGGTCGCAACCATGGCCATTACATTTGTGCTGGCCTTGGCTCAGAAGCTGATGACCAAGGACAAGCTGACCCGCACCGGCCGCTGGAATGATCGCAATGACCACATGGGCCAGGGTCTGACCGGAAAGACGCTGGGGTTGGTGGGCGCCGGCAGCATCGGCCTTGAGACCTTGCGGATGGCGCGCGCGTTTGACATGCGGATGCTGGCCGCCGACCCGTTTGGCAATGCCGACGTGGTGCAGGCTGCCGGCGGCACGCTGGTCGGGTTGGACGAACTGCTGGCGCAGTCTGACTTCGTTGTTGTCGCCTGCTTGCTGAACGATGACACCCACCATCTGGTCAATGCCGAGCGGCTGGCGAAGATGAAGCGCAGCGCCTACTTGATCAACGTGGCGCGTGGGCCCATCGTCGACGAGTCGGCGCTGGTTGCTGCGTTGCGCGCGGGCGAGATCGCTGGTGCCGGGCTCGACGTGTTCGAGCAGGAGCCAGTGGACCCAAGCAATCCGCTGCTGACGATGGAGCAGGTCATCGTCACACCGCATTCGTTGTGCTGGACCGATGAATGTTTTGATGCCATCGCGCACAGCGGCTTGGGCGCGATCGTTGACATGTCGGCACGCCGTCGGCCGCAGTACGTTGTGAACCGCGATGTGCTGGCGGACGAACGGGTGCGCGACTGGTTCGACCCAGGCTGATGCGCCGGCACACGCGACACCGCCCGGGACGGCTTGCCAACGGGTTCATCCCAATGCATTTCAGCGCGCGGCGGCCGGCTGCACGCTGGATCGGAGTCCGGCCGCAACCCATTGCCCCGACGGACCGTGGGCATCGACCTTAAACGGAGACATCATGAAAATCTTGCGCAAGACATTCATTGCCCTTGGGTTGGCCCTGCTTGCTGGCAGCGCGCTGGCGCAAGCCAAGTACGTGCTGAAAGCCGGCCACGGTGGTTCGGTGGAGACAGCCAGCCACAAGGCGCTGGTCAGGTTCGGCGAGACGTTGACCAACAGCACCAACGGGCTGGTCAAGGTTGAGGTCTACCCGAATCGCCAGCTCGGCGAAGAGCGCGAACTGGTCGAGGGTCTGCAGCTTGGCTCGGTCGATGTGGCCTTCGTTTCCAACCTCAGCAGCTTCGTGCCGCAAGTGTCGGTCATGGACATCCCTTTCCTGTTCAAGGATGAGCAACATGCGCATCGCGTACTGGACGGCAAGGTTGGCCAGCAATTGAGGGCCGCGATGGACGCCAAGGGCATCATCGGCCTCGAGTTCTGGGAGGGAGGCTGGCGTCACCTGACAACCAAGAAGCCGATCAACGTACCCAAGGACCTGGCCGGACTGAAGGTGCGCACGATGCAGAACCCGGTGCACATCGAAGCCTTCAAGCGTCTGGGCGCAGCGCCGATCCCGATGGCCTGGGGCGAGGTTTTCACCAGCCTGGGGCAGGGCGTGATCGACGGCCAGGAAAACCCGATCACGATCATTTACACGAACTCGCTGTGGGAGGTGCAAAAGAACGTGACGCTGACCGGCCACCTGTACGGCATCCACTATCTGATGATGAGCAAGGCCACGTGGAACAAGTTGCCGGCCGACATTCAGGCCAAGGTACGCGCCGCCGCCAAGGAAGCCACCACGTTCCAGCGCACCCAAAGCGCAAAGCTGGAAGCCGAGCAGATCGAACTGCTGCGCAAGAACGGCATGGTCGTGTCCAAAGTCGACACGACGCCTTTCCGAAACGCTACCGCTGAGGTGGCCAACGCGCTGAAGACGGTCGATCAGAAGATGTTGGCCGATATCCGCGCCCAAGCTGACTGATCCCTGGGCCAGCGCAAGTACGATGTTGCGACTCTGGAGCCTGGTCGAACGAGCGTTCGAAGCCCTGCTCATCCTGCTGGTGACAGTGATGACCACTGTCTGCCTGGCGCAGGTGGTTTGGCGCTATTTTTTCAACGACCCACTGATCTGGTCTGAGGAGATGGCGCGCTACTTGTTCGTCTGGATCGGCTACCTGGGAGCCTGGGTTGCTTGGCGTAGACGTCAGCACATCGCGCTGGACGCTGTGCTTCTCCTGCGTTCGGCGGGCTTACGGCGTGTGTTGGCCCGGTTGGTAGAGTTGCTGGTGCTGGTCTTTTGCCTGTACACCGCCTGGGGAAATGTGACTCTGATGGGCATTTCCGGCAGCCAGCTTTCGGCCGTGCTGCAACTACCCATGAAATGGGTCTACCTGGCGCACACAGTGATGGCAGCGCTGGTCAGCATCGACATCTTGCTCGGCTGGCTCGGGCGCTCAACCACAAACGACACTCTCGCATCGGGGCCGACGCCACCGACGCTGGCGAGCTGAGGAGCTGACCACATGGCCTGGATCCTGTTCCTCTCGTTCTTGCTGCTACTGGTGATCAACGTGCCGGTGTCATTTGCGCTCGGCATCGCGTCACTTGCAGCCGTGATCTACGGCGGCCTTCCGCTGGCGCTGGTGGTGCAAAAGATGACTGCTTCAATGGACAGCTTCGTGCTGTTGGCGGTGCCGTTTTTCCTGCTGGCCGGCCACCTGATGGGTCGCAGCGGCATCGCGCGCGACATTGTCAACTTCGCGGATTCGCTGGTTGGTTTCATGCGGGGTGGCCTGGCGCACGCCAACATCGCCGCCAGCACGATGATGGGTGGCATGACCGGTTCGGCGGTGGCCGAGGCCTCGTCAACTGGCGCTGCGCTGATCCCGCCGATGATCGAAAAAGGCTACGAACCCGGTTTCACCGCAGCGGTCACGGCCAGCTCATCGACGATCTGTGTGGTGATTCCACCGTCGATCCCGCTGATCATTTTTGCCGTGGCAACTGGCGTATCAGTCACCGACTTGTTCCTTGGCGGCATCGTGCCCGGCCTTCTCATGGCGGCTGCGCTGATGGGAACGGCCTGGCTCATCGCGGTGCGCCGCGGTTATCCCAGTGGGCCGTTGCCCTCGATGGGCTCGGTCGCACGCGCCGCGCGCGCCAGCTTCTGGGGCCTGGTGATGCCATTGGTGATCATTGGCAGCATCCGTTACGGCATCGCGACGCCAACGGAGGCCTCCGTGGTCGCGGTGGTCTATGCGCTGGTGATAGGCCTGTTCGTCTACCGCACCATCCGCGTGCGCGACCTGCCCGAAATAGTCCTCGAATCGATGGGCACGACCGGCGTCGTGATGTTGATGATCGCGACCGCGTCGCTGTACGGACTGATCATCACACGCGAGCAGATACCGCATGCGGTCGCAGGTGCGATCATCCAACTGACCACCGAGCCGCACTTGATCCTGTTGCTGGTGCTATGTGTCTACCTGGTGGCCGGCATGCTGCTGGATCTGGGTGCCAACATCATCATCCTCGTGCCGGTACTGTGGCCGTTGATCACGCTGCAGGGCATTGACCCGGTGCAGTTCGGCCTTGTCACCGTCATCGGCCTGGCGATCGGCCTGATCAGTCCACCGGTTGGCGCCTGTCTGTTCGTGACATGCGGCATTGCCAAGACCAGCATTCTCAATGCCAGCCGTAGCGCGCTGCCGTTCATCGCCGCGTTGGTGCTGGTGGTGGTGGCGATCATCTTTTTTCCCGCGCTGGTGACCTGGTTGCCGTATGCGGTCAAGCGCTAGGGCAACGCTGAACAAGTCCCTCGCGGCGCCCGCATCCCTGCTTCGGGCGGTCTGCGGCGTTGCAAATCCTCGCCATAGCCCAGGCTATGTCTGCGGTTTGCGCGTTGCATCCCATCCCAATCCAGGGCGAGGACATTCGCGGGGACTTGTTCAGCGTCGCCTTAGTTGCAAGTTCTGGAGGCTGGCGCTTGGCCCAGCTCGATGGAAATCACATTCGCTTGGTGTCATGAGGCGGGCAGGGCAGTTTGAGCCGCAGCGGCATTTCCTCAGCCATTCACCTGACCCCCGCAAAACGAGCGCTTCACAGCAGTCGAGTTGTTGGCGGTCTGGCTTTGTTCAGCGACCGTCGGCCTTGCCGCGGGAGTTTTACCGATCAGCCAGCGGTTCACGTGGTCGGTCTTTCGTCAGGCGTGTGGTCTGCAGAGTGAATCGCGGGGGCGGATGCAGGGGCCACCAGCACCAGCTTGCCGGTGACCTGCCGGTTGGCGATGGCCGCCAGCGCCTCGACCGCGTTATGCATCGGCTCCACCCGCGAGACCACCGGCCGCATGCGCCCGTCGGCGCACCAAGCCAGGATCTGCAGCAGGTTGGCCCGTGCCTCGGGCCAGAAACGGTCCCGCCAGACGTCATAGCGCACGCCTATAACGTCGTAGCCCTTGACCAGTGGGTGATTGACTTTCAACTCTGGGATTCGCTGGCCGGCAAAGCCGATGACCAGGTAGCGCCCGCCCCAGCCAACAGTGCGTATCGCTTCATCGAATGCGTCAGCGCCGACGGGGTCGAACACGACCTGCACGCCACTGGCCCCGGTGATCGCCAGCACATCTTTGCGCCAGTCGGCGCTCGTGTAGTCGATGGCGTGCGCCGCGCCGTTCAGCAGTGCCAGCTCACGCTTGTTCGGCGTGCTGGCGCAGGCGATCACGCGAGCGCCCAAGGCTGCGGCCACTTGCACGGCAGCCAAACCGACACCGCCTGCGGCGCCCAGCACCAGCACCCATTCCCCTGACATCAGCCTGGCACGCTGGCGCAGCGAGTACAGCGCTGTTCCGTGGGCCGCAGGAAGGGATGCCAACTCCTGCATTGACAGTTCCGCAGAGACAGGTAGAACACGCTCGCTGTCCAGCGTCATGGCTTCGGCGTAGCCCCCGGCGCGATCGTCAGGTACACCCAGTACGCGGTCGCCCACATGGAGTTGGCGCACCTGTGCACCCAGTTCGGCCACCACACCCGCCACCTCGGCACCTGGCGTCCAGGGCAGCTGCACCTTCACCTGGTGCTTGCCCTGCACTTTGAGAGCATCGGCGAAGTTCACGCCCGCAGCATGTACTGTTACGCGTACTTGCCCGGGTGTCAGCGGCTGAGTTTCGACGTCCTGCCAGCGCAGGTTTGTGATCGGGCCATAAGCGGTGCAGACAATGGCCTTCATGGCTGCTGCAGGGGGCTTCGCGAAACACCTGATGTTTCGCCAGTTCGGCATAGCCGCCGGCGTCGCGCGCCGACGCCTCGCCGTCCAAGAGGCAGGCCTCGGCCCTGTCGAGCTCCGCAGCCTTCGGCGCAAAAGGGACTTGTGCGTACGCGATCTCGCGGCAGCACTTCTGCACCGCACGCCGCTCGGAGCCTAATTCGCAACATGTTGGGGTCTGGGGGATGGTCCCGAGGGGTGTTTGGGCGATAGTGACGGCGTGAATACTGGTCTTGGCAGGGGGCGTTGCAGCGCATCTGGATAGCGTCTTATTCAGTGTATGTCTGGCACTGGCGCAATGGGAATCCGAGTTATCAGAACATGGCGTTCACGAGGGTGGAATGCAGGGCCGGCTCGTTCGGTACAGCCGAAGGCCACCTTCCAGGAATGCGGCTTCATGCAGCAAATGCAGCCTGACAAAATACGTGGGCCTTGGCTGACAGTGAACCGCACATGGACCCGCAAGCTTCCACCCCTATGGCCGCAGCCAGTGGACCCCTCGTGGGCTATCGTGTTTTGGAACTTGGCTCCACTGCATCGGGTCCTTTCTGTGGTCGCCTGCTGGCCGACTTCGGAGCTGAGGTGGTGAAGGTAGAGGCTAAAGAAGGCGACTCGATCCGTGCACTGGGGCAATCGGTAGCGGGTAAGTCGCTCTACGCGGCTTCGATTTTCAGAAACAAGCACATCCTGTCGCTCAATCTGCGCGCCGAAAAAGGTCAGCGCATTCTTAAGTCGCTGGTTCCGAGTTTCGACGTGGTGCTCGAGAACTTCCGGCCCGGGACTCTGGAGAAGTGGGGTCTGGGCTTTGAGGAACTCACCGCGATCAGGCCCGACCTGATCCTCACGCGTGTCAGCGGGTATGGTCAGAGCGGGCCGTACAGCGCCATGCCTGGATATGGCGTGATCGGCGAAGCGATGAGCGGCTTGCGGCATCTCATCGGCGATCCTGACCGGCCACCGTCCCGCGTGGCCATGCCCTTGACTGACTACATCACCGGCTTGTACGCGGCGCTGGGAACCGTCATGGCGCTGCTGTCTCGCGAGAAGACGGGACAGGGCCAGTGCGTTGATGCCAGCTTGCTGGAGTCAGCCTTCAGTTTCATGGAGTCCCACGTACCAGCCTTCGAGAAGACTGGCCAAATCAGCATGCGTGCCGGCCCGCGGCTGCCCAACAGCGCACCCAATACGCTGTTCCCCACACGCGATGGCACGCACATCCACATCGCTGCGCTGGCTGACGCGGTATTCCGTCGACTGGCGTCGGCCATGGATCGTCCAGAACTTGGAACCGACCCCAGGTTTGCCTCGCAAGACGCCCGAAACACGAACGAGTCCGAAATCGAGGCGCTGATCGGACAATGGACACTGGCTCATGATGTGGCCGACATCAAAGCCAAGCTGGATGCAGCCGAAGTTCCGGGCACCACCATCTTCACCATCGCAGACATCTTCGCCGACCCGCACTTCAAGGCGCGCGACATGCTGGTGCAGACTCCTGACGACGATCTCGGCCATGTGACGTTGGCGGGTATCGTGCCCAAGCTGTCGCGCACGCCAGGCCTGATCCGCTGGTCGGGACGGCGGCTGGGTCAGGACACCCGGCAACTTCTGCGTGACCTGGCCCAGCTCACGGACAGCGATATTGACGCATTGCAGGCCGAGGGTGTGATTGCCTGTGATCCCCACAAGGCAGGGCAGTGAGCGGGGTTCTCGCGGGTCTTCGGGTACTGGAATTCGCGGCCATTGGCCCTGTGCCGTGGACCGGCATGCTGTTGGCTGACTTGGGCGCCAGCGTCATTCGTGTCGAACGGCCAGGCAGCGCATCAGAGCGCGACACTTTGGGTGCTGTGCTGCGAGGCCGCATGCGGGTCGAACTCGACCTCAAGTCGGACAGCGGTCGCGATGCGGCCCGCCAGATGGCATCGCAGGCAGACGCTTTGCTGGAAGGCCTTCGCCCAGGTGTGATGGAGCGGCTGGGACTGGGCCCTGACGACGCACTGCAGCTGAATCCGAAGCTCGTCTACGGGCGCATGACGGGCTGGGGCCAGCACGGGCCGATGGCTCAGCAAGCCGGTCATGACATCAACTACATTGCTCTTTCGGGCGCATTGCATGCTATCGGCACTGCGGACAAACCTGTTGCGCCGCTCAATCTGGTGGGCGACTTTGGTGGCGGCGGGGCATTTCTCGTCATCGGATTGCTGGCAGCGTTGTGGCAGGTAAAGGCCACAGGGCGCGGGCTGGTGGTGGATGCTGCGATGGTGGACGGATCTGCCGCCCTGATGGCCATGGTCTACAGCCGCATGCTGCTGGGGCAATGGACTGACCAGCGCGTGAGCAACCCGCTCGACGGTGGCGTGCCCTGGTACGACACCTACCGCACTGCCGACGGCAAGTTCATTGCCGTTGGCGCGCTAGAGCCGAAGTTCTACGATGAACTGCTGGATCGCCTGGGCCTCTCGGGCAGTGTGCCTGACAGGCAGGATCCTGCGCATTGGCCTGCCATACGCCAGCAACTGGTACAGACTTTCAGCAGCCGCAGCCGCGACGAATGGGCAGCCCATTTCGCCAACAGCGACGCTTGCGTGTCGCCCGTGCTGTCGCTGACAGAAGCGCCGCACGATCCGCATCTGAGCGCGCGCGGGACGTTCACGCCCTGGGCGCAGGGGCATGTTCCGGCCGCCGTCCCAGTCTTCAATGGGCAGCGCGTGCCCGTCAGCGCTCAGTCACGCAGGCTGTCTGCCGCCGAAGCGCTTGAGGAGTGGCGTACGGCGCGGACTTGTGCTGTCTCCGACACCCCCTGAACGATTGGTGGCCCCGCGAGCGCCTCCGCACTCTGCCAAAGCACGCGGATTCACGGGGGATCGGTGCAAAGGTTTTTCGGACGCTGATTGGGGCTGGACCGCGATGAAGGTGTCGACGAAAGCCCTCGCGCACAGGGGAAGTGCGTCCGGGTCGCGGTAAATGATGTAACGCTCACGCTGCGACCAGGCGTCTGAAAGTTGCACCACCTTCAGCGGCATGCCCGCCCGGATGTACCGTTCGGCGCAACTTTCTGGCAGCACACCCACCCCGACCCCGGCAGCGATCATGGTGCACATGGTTTCGTAGCTGCTCATGAGCACCCGCATGCCGAGCTTTTTACTCAATGCGCTGGCGCGTTCGACGATGAAGCTTTGTAGGGTGCTATCGCGAAAGCCCACATGGGGCAGGCTGATGGATTCCTCGAAGCTGACGGTGTCGCGGTGGCTCAGTGGATGTCCTTCTGGCACGACGAGCACGAGCCTGTCCGTGCTGTACAGCCGCCTTTGAAGGTTGCCGATCTCAATGGGGCTGGGCACCGAAAGTAGGCCCAGATCGGCCGCGCTTTCGGCCACGCTGCGAAGAATGTCGCGCGTGGTGCGTTCCTGGATGTCTACCGTCACATGCGGTCGATCCTTCATGAAGACGGCAAGGGCAGCCGGCAGCGATTCGATGATGGGTGTCGTGTTTGCGAAGATGCGGAAGTGGCCTGTGCTGGCGCTGGAAAGTGTCAGGAAGTCGTTTCGCACGTGCTCGACCTGGCGCAGGATGGCACGAGCGTGTTGCTGCAGCATCTCTCCCGAGTGCGTCAGCATCAGACCCCGACTGTCCCGATAGAACAGCCGAGAACTCAACTGACCCTCCAACGCCTTGAGGCGACCGCTGGCCGCTGCCGGAGACAAGGCACCCGCTCTTGCCCCACGCGTCAGGTTCTTGCACTCCGCAAGGTGCAGGAAGAGCCTCAAATCTGCGAGATCGAAGTGCAAGACGGCATCCTTGGACGCGTCCGACACCTCGGACGCGCATAGTCTGCAAAGCAGACCTTTGATGCAGATTATAGAGTTGCTGCAGGCGTGAGCGGTCTACAATGCAGACCATGGCAGCCTTCACGAGGAATCAGGTCATTGCCGCAGCTGCCGGCACCCTGGAGGTGCTGGAGGCCCTGAGTCGCGGAGATGGCCCCATGACCCTTGCCCAATTGGTACAGGCCACCAGCAGGCCCAAGGGCACGGTGCACCGGATGCTGTCGACGCTGGTGAACACCGGATTCGCCACCTACAACCGGGCTGGCGGTGTCTACGCTCTCTCCCTCAAGGCTTGGCGCATCGGTTCCAGCGCACTGCGTGACTTCGATTTGGTGAACGTGGCACGGCCCATCCTGGACCGGTTGCGTTCAGAAACTGGCGAGACCGTGCACTTGTCGGTGCTGGAGCCATCGGGCGAGATCGTTTACGTGGCCAAGGTCGTCAGCCCCAAGTCTATTGGCGTGCAGACCCGCCTGGGGCAATTGAGCCCGTCGTGGTGCACGGCCACTGGTCGGTCGATCCTAGCGAATGACGAACACACCTCCGAACGCATATTGGCAGGCGTGCTTGAGCAGCGCACCTCACTTACCGTTACCGATCCGCGCGAACTGCGGCGCAAGTTGGCTCGTGTTCGTGCAGACGGCTACGCAGTGACCCGTGGCGAGAACCACCCTGAGATGGGGGGCGTGGCGGCGCCCATCTGGGACCACAACGCGCAGGTGGTCGCGTCGCTGGGAGTCGCCATGCCGGTTTATCGTATGACTGCGGAAGTCTTGCGTGTCACCATCCCGTGGGTGCTGCAGGCGGCCGACGCCGTGTCGCGGGAACTGGGGTATCCGGCATCGCCTGCCCCGTAGGCAAACGCAAAATGGCGACTGTTGAACGGCGGTTCAGCGCCGCTGCGCCGCCATGGCGACATCTCTGTGCACACAGATGCCCGGCGCTTAACGAAAGGGGTCCAGACCCGTGAGTTCACGCCCCTGGATGAGGGCCAAAATGCCGGGCGTGCCGTCCGGGATACTGAGCGTCCTGACGTCACGCGCCAGTTGCTCCAAGCCAAGTTCGCGGCTGAGACCCATTGCTCCGTGCACACGCATGGCAATAGAGATGGCCTTATCGCAGGCGTCAACAGCATATCGTTTGGCCATTGCCGAAAGGCCGTTGGCTCGCAGGCCGCGGTCGATGGCGTCCAAGGCGTGATAGCAAGTCAGGCGCGCGGTCACGACCAAAGTCTCGATGTCCGCCAGGTCGTTTTGGATGGCCTGGAAGGCGCCGATCGGCTTGCCAAACTGCTTGCGCACGCCGGCGTAGTCGCGCGCCATGTCCAGCGCGCGCTGGGCAAGTCCGACTGCCATCAGACCCACTGACGGGCGATTTGCCAGCCAGGTGATCGTCAGCAGGCGTGCGGTGTCGGCACTGTCTGGGCAGACGTTGCGGATAGGGATCCTGCTCTTGTCAAAGAGCACTTCACCCAGGGGCGCTTGACACAGTCCATGCATTTGCAGTTCGCGCGTCTCGAAGGGCGTTTCGCTTCTGTCGACAAGTACACGCGCCATCCTGAATCCGCCATGTCCGTCGGCCATTCGGCAGGTGACGTAGATCAGGTCGCACACTGTCGCGTTCGAGATCCACTGCTTGCGCCCCTGCAAAACGACATAGCCCTCGCCGTCAGGTTCCGCAGTGGTCTTGATCCCGCGTGGATCCGAGCCATGGTCAGGCTCGGTGCTGCCGGTGGCGGCGATCTTGCGGCCGGCAATCAGATCGGGAAGAAAGCGTTCACGCTGATCGGCCGAGCCCCCGAAGTAGATGCGGGTGCTGGTCGCTTCGTGCGGCTGCACCATCAACATGATCGTTGGAGGCAACTGCTCGACCATCAGTCCGTAGTCGAGCAGTTTCAGCCCAGCGCCCCCCGCCTCTTCGGGAATGCGCGCAGCCGTCAGCCCCAAGTCTGCCGCCTTCTCCAGCACGCTCAGCACAGCAAGTTTAGGCAGAGCCTTGAACTTGTCATGTGCGGCGAGCAGCGGCTGCACAAACTTCTCGTTCACCCGCCGGGCAGCATCGACCATCATCTGCTGGTCTTCGGTGAGAGCGAAATTCAAGGTGGGCTCCTGAAGTGTCTGCAGGCGGTGCTCAGCCGTAGTGGACACCTCCAGGTAGACAGCGTGTCTGCAATGCAGACTCTGTATGGATTCAATCCAATGTGTTCATGTTAGGTTTCAAGCCTAGGTCGGCGTCTAGGGTTTTCCCCGCCGAGATCGAGCTGGCAGTTGATTGGTCTGCATTGCGGACCATCCGGCAGCCGCCAAGGCGCTGCAAGCCCGCTCTATCGCAGGATCCCCAGACTCAGGATGGCCAGCGCAAGGTCTGGCATTCAGCGCAGGCGAACGCCGCCTTCCGCAAATCCTGATTCACGGGCAAGGTGTGCGGTTCAAGAATGATGCGCAATTGGATGCAAGACTCTGTGAAAGCATTGGCAGAGCATGCTCAAACCTCAACTTGCTCGTCGCTCCAGCACATCGTCTCATCAGTATGGAAACCTTCAACGCATTTCGCGTCCACACCATCGACGGCAAGCCGGTTTGCCGGTTCGAAAAGCTCAGCATCGACGACATCGATCCTGGGCCGGTGGTGATACGCACCGCGTACTCTGCCATCACTTACAAGGACGCCATGGCAGCCCGCGGCGTGGGCAGGAATGTGCGCACGGATCGGCCTTGCGTGACTGGCGTCGACCTCTCGGGTGTGGTGGTCCGCTCCGATGATCGACGTTACGGCGAAGGTGACCAGGTTGTGGTCACCAACTACCAACTGGGCACGCTGCACGACGGCGGCTACGCAGAATATGCGCGCGTGTCTGCGGAATGGATCGTGCCGCTGCCTGATGGACTGTCCCTATACGAGGCCATGGGTCTGGGCACGTCGGGTCTGACGGCCGCACTGGCCGTGGACCGTTTCGAGAAGGCCGGACTGAAGCCCGGCGACGGCCCAGTGGCCGTGACCGGCGCTACGGGTGGTGTGGGCAGTTTGGCAGTTGACATGCTGGCGGGCAAAGGCTACGAAGTCGTCGCCATCTCAGGCAAGCTCGACCAGGTCGACTTCCTGCGGTCCATCGGTGCTGCTCGCGTGATCTCGCGCGACGACTTCATGCGAGACAAGTCTCCGCTGGTCAGCTCGCCTGCGTTTGCTGGCGCCATGGACAACGTGGGCGGCGCCATGCTGGACCGCCTGGCGGCCAATCTCATGCCGCACGGAAAGGTGGCGGTGGCGGGCATGGTCGACGTCCAGTTGAATTCGTCCGTCTTGCCGCTGGTGCTTCGCTCCATTGACATTTTGGGCATCAATGTGTCTCGCCAACTGAAGATGCCTGAACGGCTTCGGCTTTGGGATCGCATGGCGACGGACCTGAAGCCCACGCACTTCGACAAGATCATTCGTCCGATCCCGTTCACGGAACTCGACAACACCATGGACAGCTTCTTCCAGGTGTCTTCCGTCGGGCGCGTCGTGGTCGAGGTGGGTTCGAAGGCGCCCAAGTGATGCGGGCGTCGGTGTCAACAGACTTCACAACGACCAAGGAGACGCGATGAGGAAGAGAACCCTACTGCTCGCTGCAGCGTGCGCTGCTCTGTCGGGCTTGGCCCAATCCCAGGCCTTTCCGGCTCAGCCACTGACTTTTGTGGTGGGATATTCTGCGGGCGGGGCAGTCGACGGTGTGGCGCGGCTGGTCGCCAAGCGCATGTCCGACAAGTTGGGCCAAAACATTGTGGTGGAGAACAAGCCCGGTGCCAGCGAAACGCTGGCAGCGCAGCACGTGGCCAAGTCCAAGCCCGACGGCTACACCGTGCTGGTATCCACCGAGGCACCCATCACCCAGAATCAGTTTCTCTTCAAGTCGCTGAACTACAACCCGGACACTGACCTGCTGCCGGTCAGCATTCTGGTCAGAGTGCCGGTGGCATTGATCATTAGCCCACAGTTCCCGGCAGAGTCGTTCGGCGCTTTCCTGGACAACGTCAAGGCACGCAAGGGCGACCAAACGGTGAAATTCGGCTCCGCAGGTGTCGGGGGCGTGACGCACTTACCGGCGGCGATGTTGGCCTCCAAGGCCCGATTCGACTGGGTGCATGTGCCCTACAAGGGATCGCCCCCCATGCTGCTGGACCTGATGGCGTCGCGTGTCGATGCCGCCTTTACTGGTTTTTCGAATGTCCTGTCCCACCACAACAGCGGCAAGGTGAGGATCATTGCCGTTGGGGCCGCTTCGCGGATCAAGAGCATCCCCAACGTGCCCACCTTCAAAGAACTGGGCATGCAGGCCGTGGGGGCCGAGTACATCGTCATGCTTTTGGTGCCCGCCGGCACGCCGCGCGACGTCGTCGCTTTGTTGGCCAGTACCGCCCGGTCCGTGTTGCAGGACAAGGACTTTCAGGAAAAGACTTTGGAGCCACTCGGACTCGAGCCCATCGGTTCTACGGAAGCAGAGGCCGTCAGTTACGTTGCAGCAGACCTCCCGACCCAGCGCGAGCGCATCAAGGTATCGGGCGCCAAACTCGACTGAATGGGCAGTGCGGTTGATCCCTGTCCCGGCGACCGGCCAAAAATGCAGGCATGGCACTTCTCGGACATGCCTGCAGCACGAACGACGTTTCTGAGGCGCCCCAGCGCGCATCAAACATCGAGATGACCTCGAAACAGCGGTCAAAGGGCCGGGGTTCGACAGCGGGGAACATGGTGGAGACTGATGCCGCGCCCGACATGGGCAGGCCCGTCGCGTTGGCTCGAACAGGACTGCCAGAGCGACGGTACGCGCGCACCGATGAGTGTGGTCACCACGCGCGGATGTGCGCCCAGTGGCTGCAAGATCCGCTTGGGGGAAGCGTCAGCTCAGCGCCCCACGCCGAGTTCATCAGCGCAACCGACCTTCCTCCACGGCGTGGCAGGCGACGCTGGCGCCCAAGGCCGGCAGCAGGACGGGCACGACTTCACGGCAACGGTTGTTGGCGTGTGGGCAGCGCGGATGGAACGTGCAGCCGCTCGGCGGTGTCAGCGAGTCGGCGATCTCGCCAATGACGGCGGGACGTTCCTGCCCCGACATGGCAAGGTCGGGAATCGCGTCGAAAAGCATGCGCGTGTAGGGATGGCGCGGATGCGCGAACAGCGCCTGCGCATCGGCCACTTCCATCAGTCGCCCCAGGTACATCACACCCACGCGGTCTGCCACGTGCGAGACCACGGCGAGGTTGTGTGAGATAAAGAGTGAGGTAAGTCCCAGCCGTTGTTGAAGGCTCTTCATCAAGTTCAGAACCTGTGCTTGAACCGACACGTCCAGGGCCGAGGTCGGTTCGTCGCAGACCAGAAACTCAGGGTTGGAGGCCAGCGCGCGAGCGATCGAGATGCGCTGGCGCTGACCGCCTGAAAACTCGTGTGGAAACTTGGTACCGTCTGCCGGCGCCAGCAGCACCTGTTGCAGCAGTTCGGCGACGCGGTCGCGCACCGCCTCGCGCCCCTGCAGCAGACGATGGGTCCGGATGGGCTCGGCAACGATGTCTTCGACACGCCAACGCGGGTTCAAGCTGGCGTACGGATCCTGGAAGATCATCTGAACGCGACGTCGGAACGGCAACTGCGCTGCGCGGCCTTTGAGCGACGCGACGTCGGTGCCGTCGTAGAGCACCTGCCCGGAGGTCGGGCGGTACAGGCTGCACAGCAGACGGGCCACCGTCGACTTGCCGCAGCCGCTCTCACCGACGAGTGCGAAGGTTTCGCCGCGGCGGATCTCGAAATCCACGCCGTCCACGGCTTTCAGTGCCGACGGGCCGGCGCCGAGCAGGCCGCCCCACCCAGAGCCGGGGCGGCGGAACTCATGTCGAAGGGCCCGGGCCTGCACCAGCGGCGGAGGTGAGGTCAGCGGTGGCGGCGCTGCTTCCAGCTGAGCAGCGGGGGTGTTGACGGCCTGCTCAGTCATGTGGTTTGTCGTAGAGCCAGCAGTCGACCCGAGTCTGCAGTTGCTTGAAGGCTGTGGGCCGCTCACTGCTGCATCGCGGCAGTGCCTGACTGCAGCGAGGGTTGAAGGCGCAGCCTGGCGGCACGGCACCCAGGCGCGGCATCGCGCCGTCGATCTGGGTCAACTGTGCGGCGCGACGGCCGATCACGGGAATGGAGTTCATCAGCCCCACGGTGTAGGGATGCCGGGGGTTTTGAATCGTGTCGCGCACGGGGCCCGACTCGACCACTCGCCCGGCGTACATCACGGCCACCCGGTCAGCCATCTCGGCGATCACGCCCATGTCATGCGTGACCAGCATCGCGGCCATGCCATGGTCGCGGCACAGGCGCTTGAGCAATTGCAGGATCTGCGCCTGGACCGACACGTCGAGCGCTGTCGTCGGTTCATCGGCAATCACCAGTCGCGGGTTGCCCGCCAATGCCAGCGCGATCACCACGCGCTGGCGCATGCCGCCAGAGAATTCGTGCGGATAGGCGTCCAGCCGTTGCGCCGCACCGGCGATTCCTACCTCGCCCAACAGCTCAATGGCGCGACGACGGGCGGCAGCAGCGTCGATGTCCCGCAGCACGCGGATCGTCTCGGCCAGTTGGTCGCCGATGGTGAACAGCGGGTTCAGGCTCGTCAGTGGATCCTGGAAGATGGCCGCGATCTGTTTGCCTCGCAATCGACGCATCTGCTCCCGCTGCAGATGGTCGATGCGCTGGCCGTCGAACAGGATGCGTCCGCTCGCGATGTGCAGCGGCGGCTCGAGCAAGCCGATGATGGCCGAGCCGGTCAGGCTCTTGCCGGCACCGGATTCGCCCACCACACCCAGCACTTCACCTTCGGCGATGTCGAAGGACACTTCGTCCAGCGCCCGCACAGCGCCGCCGCGGCTGCGCAACTCGACGCACAAAGCCTCAACCTGCAGCACCGGCTTGCGTGCCGCACCCGCGTTTGCAGCCGTCATGTGCGCAACTTCGGGTTGAGGGTGTCGCGCAACCAGTCGCCCAGGACATTGACGGACAGAACGATGGCCGCCAGCGTGATCGACGGAAACAGCGTGATCCACCACTCGCCCGACATCAACGCGTTCGAACCAATGCGGATCAGTGTGCCCAGTGACGGGCGGGTGGCGGGGATACCCACGCCGAGGAACGACAGTGTGGCCTCGATGATGATCGCCACCGCGAGGTAGATCGTCCCGATCACGAGCACCGGCCCCAGCGTGTTCGGCAGCACGTGGCCGAGCATGATGCGCAGGGGGTGGACCCCGGTGACGCGGGCGGCCTGAACGTACTCTTTGGATTTTTCGACCATCGTCGTCGCGCGCACCGTCCGTGCGAACTGCACCCAGCCCGAGACCCCGATCGCCAACACCAGCACGTAGATGGCGATGCGGTCCTGCATCTGGCGCGGCAGCATGTTGCGCGCCACGCCGTCGATCAGCAAAGCGATCAGGATGGCGGGAAACGACCACTGCACGTCTGCGAGTCGCATGATGACGGCGTCGGCAATGCCCCCGACATACCCTGCAATCAACCCCAGTGTGACGCCCAATCACAGCGCGAACGCCACAGCCGCTGCGCCCACCAGCAACGAGGTACGGGTGCCGTACAGAATGGCCGATAGCAAGTCTCGTCCCTGGCCGTCGCTGCCCAGCAGATAGGACGTGGAGCCTCCGGCCATCCAGACCGGCGGCAGCAAGGCATCGGACAGGTTCAATTGAGCCAGGTCGAGCGGGTTTTGCGGTGCGATCCAGGGCGCCAGCAGGCTGCCCAGCAGCAGCAGCGACACGATACAGGCTGCACCGATGGCGCTCGGCGAGCGTACAAAGCTCCAGCCCAAATCGCTGCGACGCAGCCGGTCCCACCACGCGAGAGTGGCGCTGAGCTCAAGCGCCATGGCGGGCCCCCATCTGGGCGCGCACGCGCGGATCGACTGCGAAGTACAAGAGGTCGACCGTCAAGTTGATCAACACGAACAGCAGCGCCACCAGCACCAGGTAGGCTGACATGACCGGGATATCGCCGAAAGTGACGGCCTGGATGAACATCAGCCCCATGCCAGGCCACTGGAAGACCGTCTCGGTGATCACCGAAAACGCGATGATCGACCCCAGCTGCAGGCCGGTGACGGTGATGACGGGAATCAGCGTGTTCTTCAAGGCATGGCGAAAGTTGACGATGCGGTCCGGCAAGCCGCGCGCACGCGCGAAGCGGATGAAATCTGTGCGCATCACTTCCAGCATTTCGGCGCGCACCAGGCGCAAGATCAGGGCCAGTTGGAACAGCGCCAGCGTGGTGACGGGCAAGACCAGCGCCCGAAGGCCTTCGCGCGAGAGCAAACCCGTGGACCACCAGCCCAGCTGCAGCGTCTCGCCCCGGCCGAACGACGGCAGCCAGCCCAACCAGACCGAGAACACCAGGATCAGCAGCACGCCGATCAGGAAGGTCGGCAGCGACAGGCCGATCAGCGACAAGGTGAGGATCGTGCGTGCCGCCAGGCTGCGCGGATGCAAGGCCGTGAACACCCCGCCCAGCACCCCGAAGAGCAATGCTGCAACGGCGGCCAGCAGGCTGAGTTCCAAGGTGGCGGGCAGCTTCTCGGCGATCAGTTCGGCCACTGGACGCGCCTGCTGATAGCTCAAACCGAACTCCCCCTGCGTCGCGCGGCTGACGAAGTGACCGAACTGAACCAGGACGCCGCGGTCCAGTCCCAGTTGCACCCGCAGGCGCTCGCGATCCTCGTTGGTCGTCTCGGGTCCGGTCAGGCTGTTGATCGGGTCGCCGATAAAATTGAACAGCAGGAAGGCCACGATGGCCACCGTCAGCATCACAAGCACGGCCTGGACCAGCCGCTGCAATACGTAGCGGACCAGTCCCTGTCCCAGACCCGTCACCGCACCGTCACCCAGCGCAGCGGAAAGCTGTTGTCTGCAGGCTGGAACAGTGTGACGTTCTTGCGCATGGCCCAGACCAGCGCCTGCTGGTGCAGCGGCACATAGGCGTAGTCCTCGATGTAGAGCCGGGTGGCGTCGCGGATCACGCGCATCCGGATCGCAGGGTCAGTTTCGGTGTCGATGCGCTCGGCCAGCGCGTCGAAGGCAGGGTTCGAGTACCCGCCGATGTTGGCTTGGCCCCGGCGCGTGACTGCCGAGGGGGTCTGCAGCAGAGAATCCAGCACGTTGTGCACGTCGTAGGTCGACGCTGGCGACCAGGCCATCAGGTACAGGCTGGTTTTGCCCGGCGTGTAATCGCCTTTGCGCATGAGTTTGCCGAAGAACTTGTTGCGGGTCTGCGCCAGCAGGTCCACCTTGATGCCGATCCGGGCCATCATGGCGGCAACCGCCTGGCAAATCGCTTCGTCGTTGACGTAGCGGTCATTCGGGCAATCCATCCCGGTCTCGAAACCGTTGGGGTAACCCGCCTCGGTCAGCAGCTGACGCGCTTCGGCCGGCTTGAGCATCGGCGGGCGCTGGTCCAGGTCCTTGGTGTAGCCGTTGATCACAGGTGCGACGAGCAGGGCGGTCGGGAACGACAGGCCACGCATCACGGCACGGTTGATGGCCGCGACGTCGATCGAGCGATAGATCGCCTCACGCACTCGGCGGTCTTTGTACGGGTTGCGGTCCCTCACGCTGGACTCAGGCAACGAAGCTGATTCCTGGTTGAAGCCGATGAAGACGACGCGCGTTTCGGGGCCTTCGGCGACCTTCAGGTTGGGGTCCCTGCGCAGGCCCTCGGTGTCGGCAGGAGGGACGTCGTAGATCATGTCGATGCTGCCAGAGCGCAGCGCCGCCACGCGGGTGGCTGGGTTGGCAATGGGCATGTAGACCACCTCGTCGAGGTTGTGCGTCGGCGTGTCCCACCAGTTCGGGTTGCGTACGAGCACCGTGCGTTCGCCGTCCTTGCGCTCCTTCAGCATGAAGGGGCCGGTACCCATCGCATTGCGGTTGGCGAAACCCTCCTCGGCCTTGGTGAGGTCGGCCACATTGACGGCGTTGTGCTTCTCGGCCCAAGCTTTGGACATCATGCCGAGTGCGCCCCATTTGGATGGCAGCAACGGATCGGCCCGGGTGGTGTCGACTTCGACCCGCATGGCCGACACCTTGCGTATCGCTTTGGTGGTTGAGAAGTAGCCCAGCATGTTCGAGCCCTTGCCGCTGGCTCGATTGAGCGAGAACACGACGTCGTCCGCCGTGAAGGGCGTACCGTCCTGGAACTTGACGCCTGGCCGCAGGTTGAAGTACCAGGTGGTGGGCGAGACCTGGCCCCACTCGATGGCCAGCCCAGGCTCCAACGTCAATTCCTTTGTTCGGCGCACGAGGGGCTCGTACATGTTGGCGGTGAAGCTGAGCAAGAAGGTCTCGGCCCGCGAGTAGGGGTCCATCGAACTCACGTCCCCGGCGCCGGCCCAACGCAAAGTGGCTGCATTGGCAGGCGCTGGCGATCCCGCCATGACGAGGGTGCATGCCGCAATGAGTGTGGCCAGAAAAGTATTGCGTGTGCTTGGATTCATGAAGATTCCGTGGTGGGTGGGTGAAATGAATCGCATGGCGGTCTGCGGTCGAAGCGATGGATTGGGTGCCTTGAGAACTAGGCCGCGCGCGACTGTTCAACAGGGACGGGCCGCCCATGCTCTGCGAAGCGACCGTTCAGTCCGTCCAGAGCCATGCGAAGAACCTGGTGGCCGCGAAACAGCACTGCCTCCTTCCAGTCTGCGGTGTCAGGGTAGTACTGACGACGCAGTGCCTGCCGGATCGGCAGCGCGTCTGGCCCCACCGGATCGCCGTGCTTGTGCAGCCAGTGATCGGCGCGCAAGGCTGCCCGACCCACGTCGCGGTCGTAGGTGCCGAACTCCAAGGTGGCAAAGGTCACGCGCGACTCGGGCAACGCGCGCAGGTAGCCGTGATGGGTGGAGCCGTCGGGTACGCGCGGCAGCGTCTGACCCTTTTCGCATTCGGTGACCGAGTCGCCCCAGAAAGCTCGCACGCGGTCTGAACCGGGGCTGTCGGGCTCGTAGGCAGTGATCGGATCGCCATAGCCGAATGGACCCAATCCGGTGTGGAAGTCGACCACCGCAATGTCCGGGCAGCCGCGCAGGTGGCGGTCAATGATCTCGTGCGTCGTCCGGTTCGACCACGTCGGGCCCTGACCGCCATAGAACATGCCGTCGGGGTGCGTGTACTGCCCGCTGGCAACCGCACGAAAGAAGCTCAACTCGCCGACTCGGGCGCGGTAGGCCTGCAAACGCAGTTGGGCCGCCTGCGCGATCGGGCCTTCGAGTGCGGATGGCAGCAGGTCGCTGGCGATTTCGTCGTAGCCCGGATTGGCGGGTGGCAAGCGTCCCGGATCCACGAAATTGCGGTTCAGATCCACACCTTCCTGGGTCACGCGCCGTAGCCAGGCAAAGCCGTACGGATTGATGGCGTGGATCAACAACACGGCCGTGTCGGCAGGCAGCGCCTGACCACACCCGCTTCGAAGCCAATCGACTTGCACACCCGAGCCGCAGAAACCTTCGACGCCATGCGTGCCTGAAATAGCGACGACGATCTTGGCAGAACGGTCTGGCCCCAGGCGGGCCACGTCAGTGTGCAGCGCCTCTCCGCCAGGTCCTGGGGCCGGACATGTGAAACGCTCGAGTTGTGCGTCCGCACTCTCTGCGGCGGACAGGAACTTGTCGCGGGCCTCGAAATAAGTGGTGGAAAAACTCTCGATCGAACTGTCTGGCACTGCGGACTCCCAGGTCATGGCCTATGGCGCACTCCGACCCAGTCGAGACCCAGGTAACAGCTCGCATCGCCATGAACTAAGGACGCATCGTAGGGGGAGATAGCGCGTACGTCATTGCGTTGTTGTTCGGTTTGGCCAGGTTGCGCACCATCTTCCACTCTGAATCTCTCTCTATTGAGTGATTCATGCCAATCCGGAAGCGAGTTCGTGGAAACCCTGGGTTCGCGACACAGGGGGTGCGCTCGATGCCCGATGCCCGATGCCCGATGCCCAATGCCCAACGCCCAACGCCTGTCCGCTCACTACGTCGATCGCTTTCTATTGGCCAGGTCAGGCGGAGCACTCCTTTCGGCGGCCAGTTGAAAAGCGCTGGCCACCGGCAGCACGGGCTTGTTCACCATGGAGCCCAGCGAGAAGGTGCTCTGGATGGCTTTGACGCCTGGCAGACTGCCCAGCTTGCCCAGCATCACGTTCGAGTATTCGTCGAGGTTGCTCGTCACCACCTCGAGCAGGAAGTCGAAGGTGCCTGCCAACACATGGCAGGAGATGATCTGTTCGATGGACTGCGCCGCAGCCAGGAAAGCCTCGGTCGCTGCAGGCGTGTGTTCACTGACATTGACGTGCACAAACGCCGTGACGCCGAGGCCGATCTTGCGGCGATCAAGTTCTGCCCGATAGCCACGAATCAAGCCGGCCTCTTCCAGGCGCTTGACGCGGCGCAGGCAGGGTGTCGGCGACAGCGCTACCTGGTTCGCCAACTCCACATTGGTGGTGCGCCCCTCGTGCTGGAGGATCTGCAAGATCTTCAGGTCAGTCCGGTCCAACCAGTCAGCCATCATGACGGCCTCCCGAGGCCGTCGTCGATCGACGTCTGGCCTTGAAACGTCGGGTTCCAGGATTTCAGGTTTGCGGGGTTTGACGGCCAGAAAGGGAAAATGAGCACAAAGCACCAATCGTGGGTTGAAAAATGCTGAAGAGATGCGTTTTACGCCGGAATGTTAGCGTCAATACGCGATGACATGCCAGCGTTTGGAGAGATAGCATCTGCCGAAGGGCTGCCGATCTGGCGTGGTGCAGTGGATTCTCGAAGCCAGTCTCTGGCTTTGCCCTGCAATACCGGCGGACCCGAAGCGATGTCGTTTCGCGCAGGCTGCCAATACGTTACGAGACTCCCACATGAGACTGACCGAATCGCAACTTCAAAGTCTGGACCAGGACGGATTCCTGATTCTTCCTGATGTGTTCAGCCGAGACGAGGTCGAGGCCCTTCGCGCACCGGTTCCGGATCTGATGGCAGAGCGGCGCCCCGAGAACCCCTCCGAGGCTGGCGGCAGTGCGGTGCGAAACCTGCTCTCGCTGCACCGGCGCAGCGAAATTTATGCCCGGCTGGTCCGGCACCCGCGCCTGGTCGAGCCGGCGCAGCAAATCATCGGTCAGGATGCGCTGTATCCGCAGCAGGTCAAGATCAATCCCAAACAGGGTTTTGCCGGAGAAGGCTTCGACTGGCACACCGACTTCGCCACGCACCACAAACGCGATGGTGTCCCCCAGCCGCTGGCCTTGAACCTGCACATCCATTTGGACGATGTGACCGAGTTCAACGGGCCGTTGATCTTCGTGCCAGGCTCGCACAAGCGCGAGATTCCGCTCCAGAAGAGCGTCGATGGGCAGAAGTGGGAGCTGTGGACCGTTCCGCGAGATGCAGTGACGAAACTGGTGCGCGAGCTCGGCATGGTGTCCGCGAAGGGGTCACGGGGCACGGTGCTGATCTTCGGCGACAACATGCTGCATGTTTCGGGTCAAAACCTGTCGCCGGATCCGCGCTGGATTTTCTCGTTGATCCTCAACCCGGTTTCCAACGCGGCGACCAAAGACGTGCCTGAATACGCTCACGAGCGCGATCGCCGAGCCATCGAGCCGCTGGCCGATGACTGTCTGCTTCAGCCCTTGACCGGCCGGCTGCCGCAGTAAGTTCAGATGCGTCTGGCAGCCTCCCACTTCCAAGCGCCGCTGGCGAGCGCGGACGGGGCTGTTGCGGCACTGATCGCGGCTGAGGCACGGAGAGCAGCCTTGCGGCTGGAGCTTGTGGCTTCAGAGAACCATGTCAGTCTGGCCCAGCTCCAGGCCTGCGGCTCGCAAATGGAAAACGTCACGGTCGAGGGCTATCCGGGCAAGCGCTTTCTTGGCTCATCGATGCACGTTGACGCCCTCGAACAGTTGGCGGTCGATCGGGCTCGCCGCCTGTTTGGCGCGGGGTTTGCCAACGTGCAACCGCACTCGGGCACGCAGGCCAATCAGGCGGTCATGCTGGCGCTGCTGCAGCCGGGCGACACGGTGCTGTCCATGCGGCTGTGTGATGGTGGCCACTTCAGCCACGGCGACGCCGCAAATCTTTCAGGTGCGTTGTACCAGGCCGTGTTTTACGGCGTTGGCGCGGATGGTTGCATCGACTATCTCGAAGTCGATCGACTGGCCCGAGCGCACGCGCCCAAGCTTCTGATTGCGGGTGCGTCGGCCTATCCGCGGGTCATCGACTTTGCGCGCATGGCCGAGATCGCCCACGCGGTCGGCGCACATCTGCTGGCGGACATTGCCCATGTTGCGGGCCTGGTGGCCAGCGGGCTGTTTCCGCACCCGTTGCCGCACGCCGACGTCGTCACGACGACGACCTACAAAAATCTGCGCGGGCCGCGTGGTGGACTGATCTTGTGCAACGACGAGTCGCTGGCGCAGCGCATCGACATCGCGCTGTGCCCGCTGCTGCAAGGCACGCCGATCATGGGCTTGATCGCCGCCAAAGCGGTCGCCTTTGGTGAAGCATTGGCGCCTGGCTATGCTGACTACTCCCGCAGCGTCCTGGCCAATGCCCGGGTGCTGGCCGATCGTTTCAGCGCCAACGGTTTTCGGGTGGTCACGGGCGGCACAGACACGCCCTTCGTCGTGCTGGACCTGCGGCCCTTGGGTTTGAACGGCAAGGTGGCCGCAAGCTGCTTGGACACCTGCTCGATCGGCGCCAACGCCGTGCCCGTGCCTGGGGATGCCGACTTTGAGCACGCCAGCGGGCTCCGCTTGGGTGTGTCAGCGCTGACCACGCGAGGCTTTGGGCCGCAGGAGTGCGAGTCGGTTGCCGATCTCGTTTCGCAGGCGCTGCAGGACCTGGCATCTGGCGAGCCGGATGCGCACAAGCTGGCGACACTGACCAAGCACGTGACCGCGCTGTGCGAGCGGTTTCCGATTTACAGTGGCTCAGACGGGTGGTCCGGGTCTGGGCTTTGAAGCCGGTTGCGTTTTTTGCCGTGCCTGGTTCTTTGACCAGGTCCGTTTTTTGGTTCTCGGCCCAGCATGGGTCAGCGTTGACTTCAGGAGGCTCTATGTTCAAAAGTTTGTTGGGAGTGGCCATTTCTCTGGTGGTGGCGGGTCATGTACTCGCACAGGAAGCCCGACCGCTGGTGGCGTTCACGGCCATCGTGGAGCACCCCGCGCTGGACGATGTCCGCAAGGGCGCGATCGCGGAGCTGGCCAGGCAGGGTTATGTCGAAGGCAGGTCGCTGAGGATCAGCTTCGACAGTGCGCAGGGTCAGCCCGCAAACGCGGCACAGATCGCTGCCAAGCTCATCGGCCAGCGGCCGAACGTGATCGTCGCGATTTCGACCCCGTCGGCGCAGGCGATGCTGGCTGCCACCAAAGGGCTGCCGATCGTGTTTTCAGCCGTCACTGACCCGGTGGCCGCCAAGCTGGTGGCTGATGCGGCCAAGCCTGGAGCCAACATCACCGGTGTGTCGGACATGGCGCCCGTGGTCCAGCAGGTCGCTCTGGCGCGAGAACTGGTTCCCTCGCTGAAGCGCTTGGGTGTGATCTACAACCCGGGTGAGGCCAATTCGATTGCGCTGATCGCGGCGTTGCGTCGGGCGACCGACGCTGCGGGGCTGGAGCTGATCGAGTCAGCCGCCAACCGAACCGTCGATCTGAGCGCTGCAGCCGAGCGGCTGATCGGCAAGGTCGACGCCATCTACTTGCCGACAGACAACGTCGTGGCCAGTGGCCTGGAATCCGTCATTGCCGTGACGCGCCAGCAGCGCATCCCCACCGTCGGCGATGCGGGCTACGTGCAGCGTGGCGTGATGATCGGCAGCGGTTTCAACTACCTGGAGATCGGCCGCGTCACCGGTCAGATGGTGGTCGAGATCCTGAAGGGTCGCAAGCCAGGTGACATTCCTGTGGGCTACAGCAGCAACCTGGAAGTGGCGGTGAACCTGGCTGAAGCCAATCGCATCGGCTTCTCGATACCGCCCGCGATTGTTGCCAGGGCAACGACGAAGATTAACCAGTAGTTCGTTCTGTCAAACTGGTTACAAATGAAATCGATGCGTTCGTTCGTCAGGCTAGGCGCAAACCACAGCCATAGCGGTAGCTATGGCGCGGATTTGCAACGACGCATGGCGGACGAAGGCGCGATTTCATGTAACGGGTTTGGCGGAACGGACTGCTAGGTTGCGGCGTGTCGTCGTTCGCCGCCGTCGGCGCGCTTCAGCTCGGTTTCATCTATGGGCTGGTGGCCATTGGTATCCTGCTGTCGTTCAGGATGCTGAATTTCCCCGACCTCACGGTGGACGGCAGCTTTCCGCTGGGTGCGGCTGCGTCGGCGGCAACCGTCATCGCTGGGGGAAACCCGTGGCTGGCGTTGGCGATCGGTGCCCTCGCTGGTGCAATGGCCGGGACGTTGACCGCCTGGCTCAGCGAGAAGCTGGGCATTCTGAATTTGCTGGCCGGCATCTTGACGATGACGGCGCTGTACTCGATCAACATCCGCATCATGGGGCGGCCGAACCAGGCTCTGCTGGGTCAGTACACCGTCATCGAGTCCCTCGAAGGGCTCGGCATGGATACGACCTGGGCCAAGCTGGTGGTCTCTGCCATGATCTGCGGACTTGCCGTGCTGCTGGTGGGTGGCTTCCTGGCCTCGCGCTATGGCCTGAGCCTGCGGGCGACGGGCGCGAACGCGCGCATGGCCGGTGCGGTAGGCATTCCGTGTTCGCAGCGCATCTACGTCGGGCTGGCGCTGTCCAATGGCTTGTGCGGCCTGGCGGGCGCGCTGTTCGCGCAGGTCTACGGTTTCGCCGATGTGTCGATGGGGCTTGGCACGATCGTGATTGGCCTGGCCGCACTGATCCTCGGCGAGGCCTTCGTCCGCAGTTTCTCGCCGTTTGCCGCCTTGCTGGCCTGCGTGGCCGGAGCCATCGCTTACCGTTTCACCATCGCGTTAGCCTTGGAAAGCGATGCGCTCGGGCTCACCACGTCCGACCTGAACCTGATTTCTGCGGTGGTGGTGACTGCCGCATTCCTGTTGACCCGCCACAGCCGCAGACTGCGGCTTCAGATGAAGCAGCAACCTCCGAAGGTGTCTTCGGGTTCCACATGATCGAGGCGTCCGGACTGCACGTGACTTTCAACCCCGGTATGGCGACGGAGAACCATGTCCTGCGGGGCCTGGATCTTCTGATCGACGAAGGCAGCTTCGTCACGGTGATCGGCTCCAATGGCGCTGGCAAGTCGACTTTGCTCAACAGCCTGGCGGGCGATTTCAAGCCCAGCGCGGGCAGCGTCCGCATCGGCGGGCAGGACGTGACTCGCATGCCGGCCTGGAAGCGCAGCGGCATGTGCGCCCGCGTTTTTCAGGATCCGCTGGCCGGCACTTGCGGTCCGCTGACGATTGAGGAAAACCTGGCGCTGGCAGACGACCGGGGTCACAGCCGCTCGCTTCGCGCCGCGCTGAGCGCGAAGCGTCGAGAACGCTACCGCGAGCTGCTGGCGCCTCTGGGCTTGGGGCTGGAGCGGCGGCTGACTGACCGCATGGAGCTGTTGTCAGGTGGACAGCGTCAGGCGGTCAGCCTGTTGATGGCGACCATGCAGCCGTCGCGCATCCTGTTGCTTGACGAGATGACCGCGTCGCTCGACCCGGGCATGGCTGAGTTCGTCATGGAGCTCACGCGCCAGTTGATCGCAGAGCGCCGGTTGACCGCGATGATGGTGACCCACTCGATGAGCCAGGCCCTGGCCTATGGCGACCGCACCCTCATGATGCATCAAGGCAACTTTGTACTTGACCTGCGCGGCGAGCAGCGCGCATCCGTCACCGTGGCTCAACTGATCGAACGCTTCTCGCACGCCCGCGGCAGCCAGCTCGACCAGGACAGCCTGCTGCTCTGACATGCCAAAGCTGGGCGAGGGCTCCATGTTCATCAGAAACGCCTGGTACGTGATTGCCTGGGACCACGAGATCCTGGACGACGCGCTCTTCTCTCGCACCGTGCTGGGCGAGCCTGTCCTCGTCTACCGCACTGCGGCTGGCGAGTACACCGCGCTGGCCGACCGTTGCTGTCACCGCCTGGCGCCTCTGTCGCGGGGACGCCGGGAGGGGGATCTGGTTCGTTGCGGCTACCACGGGCTGTGCTTCGACGTCACCGGGCACTGCGTCGAGGTGCCGGGCCAAGACCGGGTGCCTGACCGCGCCTTTGTTCGGCGCTACCCACTGGTTGTGCGCCATCACTGGGTCTTCGTCTGGATGGGTGAACCGGGCTTGGCCGACCCGGCTTTGCTGCCCGACAACTTCTCATGCGGCCATCCCGACTGGCGCTACAGGCCAGGTTACCTGCACTACGACACCCCCTACCTGCTGATCTGCGACAACCTGCTGGACTTCTCGCACTTGAGCTTTGTGCATGCAGCAACGCTGGGCGGGTCAACGGACATCGCACGCGCCACGCCGCGCGTCGAGGAGATCGACCGCGGCGTTCGAATATCACGCGATATCCGCAACGTGCCGCCCTCGCCTTACTACCAGCAGTTCCACCCATTCGACACGCCGATCAACCGCTGGATCGTCTACGACTTTCTGCTTCCAGGCGTGCTGCTGATGCATTCGGGCGGGCGTCCAGCCGAAGACGCCGACGGCGACATGACGCGCGCGGTGCAGCTGCACAGCTGCCAGGCGCTGACGCCAGAGACCGAGACCTCGACCCACTACTTTTTTCAGGAATCGCACCGGGCGGACCAGGGCAACGAGGCAACGACCGAGGCCATCTACGACGCGCTTCTGCTGGCCTTCGAGGAAGACCGGGCAATGATCAACGCCCAGGCCGCGAACATTGCTCTCGATCCGTCGGCGGCCATGCTCCCGCTGCCGATGGATCGCGCCGTACTGCGTTTTCGACGGCTGCTCGAAGCCCAGATGCAAGCCGAGCGCTCTATCTCAGCCAGTATCAGCCGTTGAGGCGACGGAATCCAAGCTGGGCTGCACGCAGGCGGCCAGGGTTCCAGCATTTGGCTTGATTTTCGGGATTGGCTTTCTGACTACAGATGGATGGCGTTGATGAGGGCGGAGGCGCGTTTCTGATGCTCAGTAGCGATCGTCAACACGGTGAAGGTGGGCGAGTCTGGGTCTTCGTTTGGCGTGCGACAGGTGTTGCTGACCACGGGGGACCTGCAGGCTGAAGGTCTACCAGCATCACACCCGCCTTTGCATACCTGAAACCGGGTCTGAACAGCCGTTGTACGGCGGCGCCGGCCACACCGACCAGTTGTCGTGAATCCACCGTGGGTGGCTCCAGCGGCACGGTCTCGCTCGCACTGTGCTGCGGGTCGTTCTGGCGGAAGGGGCTGGTTCTGAAGAAGCCAGGTGCGCCTGGGCCAGATCGAGGCAGGTTTGCAGGACCATGAAGAGGCGGCGCAAGGCGCGCCAGGCAACGCCGAGTTGCGCGTCAACCATGCGCACAACTTGCTGTTGGCCGCCGCACTGAAGGCGGCGTAAGACGGGCTACCCCGCGGACTGATTCCACTGGCGAACACCGCTGAAGCAGCATGCACCACGATCAGGCACCCCCTGTCGACCAGACTTTGCGTCGCGGCACACAGCCGCTGGGCGATCTGTTTGAGCAGGGCATCCGCTGGTCGAGGTGCTGAAAGAATTGATCGTGTCAGTGGTCGACACCTAGATCGCTGCTTTGCCTTCGGATCTCGAGCACCCATTTCTGGGCCGCCGCCCGGCTGCCGGCACAGTCCAACAGGGCTGGCGCTTCACCGACTCGTGGTTTTCCAGACTGAAGCAGTCAGGCTTTCATACCAACCATGTGCATCCGCACGGCTGGCTGAGCTCGGC
>Ga0105046_10001825_pt1 | contig 33127 bp, 24 predicted proteins | sample MAT03_FD_78385 | JGI IMG/M metagenome (GOLD analysis project Ga0105046, IMG submission 78385) | Freshwater microbial communities from Lake Fryxell liftoff mats and glacier meltwater in Antarctica - MAT-03 (megahit assembly) | ecosystem: Environmental > Aquatic > Freshwater > Ice > Liftoff...
CGTGGTGGACGAACCGCTAGTGTACCAGTTGTGGCGCCAGCTGCATCGCTGGGTAGCTATGTTCGGACGGGATAAGCGCTGAAAGCATCTAAGCACGAAGCCCACCTCAAGATGAGACTTCTTTATAAGGGTCGTGGAAGATTACCACGTTGATAGGCTGCAGGTGTAAAGTCAGCAATGGCAAAGCCGAGCAGTACTAATTACCCGTAGACTTTCGATCCAACAGATCGCTCTTTGGAACGATCCTCGGCTGTTTTGGTCGGTTCTAACAACTAGTCATAAGCTTATCCAAAGCTTCAGGTGACTATTGCGGTGAGGTCCACCTCTTCCCATTCCGAACAGAGAAGTTAAGCTCACCAGCGCAGATGGTACTGGGTCATAAGCCCGGGAGAGTATGTCGTCGCCGATCTGAGCCCCGTCCAGCAATGGATGGGGCTCTTTTTTTGGACCGATCCCAGCCCCATACGCTCTTCCCATCTTTGCTCCGCCGCATGGATCATTCCCTGAATCGCCGATCGCTCGGGAGCGTCGCTTGGTTCCTCTCGATCGGGTTGCTTGCTCACCAGAGCCAGTTGGCTGCGCAGGCCATTTCAGGCCGGATCGAGCAAGGCAGTAGCAAGCATTCGCATATTCGACTAGGCGAGGTCCTTGGCTCTGATCACACGATGATCGATTCGGTGGCGATCGATCGCAGAGGTTGGTTCCGATTTCCACATGTGATCCATCCCGCTGGCTTCTATATGCTGGCCCTGAACGACACGGACCAGGTCGATATCATACTTGATCCACGGGAGGAACACGTTGAGGTTCATTTTTCAGGCACGCCGCTCCAGAGCCACATTGCTGTATTGCGCTCAACCGAGAACCAACGGCTCTGGGAGTACAAATGGATCAGTAAGGAATGCCAGGCCAGGTTCAGTGTCTTGCGCGAGGAGCGGAGGATCGCGTCACCTCAGGACCGCATTGCCCTCCAGCACTTGGACAGCATGGAAGCTCTCGTGAAGGCAGATCAACGCCGTGCCCTGGATCGATTGGTGGAGCAGGATCCGACGAGCTATTTCGCACATGTCGTCAAGGCAGACCTGCGCTTAATGAACGCCGTTCCATCCGGGTCACAGGCGATCGCCGCGTCTTTTGATTGGTCAGATCCGCGAATACTGCGGAGTTCGGTTTATCCGAAGGCGATAGTGGCCTATCTGGAGAGCGCAGCTGCTGACACAGCTGATGGATTTATCCCCTTATGCGATTCGCTCTTGACTTGGGCACGTTCGGATACCGCCTGCTGGCGCTATACTCGCCTGACCTTGATTAGGCTCTTTGATCAGTTTGGGCCGGATCACGTCACCCAATACCTCGTGGATCACTACGTCGCTGGTGGCGATGCCTTGTTGCCGCCAGAGAAGGAACTTCAGGCCTTGATCGAGGACCTCCTTCGTGTGTCCATCGGGGCGCGAGCCCCTGCGGTTGTTCTGCGTGACTTGTCCGGAACTCCCCCGGTGAACCTGATCGAGATCACCCGGGAGAACCGCTTCACTGCGGTGTTCTTCTATTCGAGCACATGCGACCACTGTCACGATCAAATGCCGGGCTTGCTTGAACTCTACAGTGAATTCGGGGAGCGCGATTTCGGAATTATCGGGGTGGCTTTGGACACCGACACATCGGAGTTCCGAAGCACCATCGAGGTTGAGCACCTTGTCTGGCCTTCCTATACGGACCTTCTCGGTTGGGGATCTCCTGCGGCGAAGGCCTTCGCGGTGAAGTCCACACCATCCATCTTCCTGCTTGACCAAGCGGGGCGCATCATTGACAAACCCTACGATCACGTTGCGCTTCGCAAGCGCTTGGAGGCACTTCTTCCTTAGGGCTTCACCAACGGAACACCCAAGTTCGGTGAGACGCTGGCCACTCGAGCAGTGGTGGTGGCCGGTCAAAGATCGCCATTACCGTGGACCCCGATCCGCTCATCGCGGCATAGATAGCGCCTGCCTCCAACGACCGATCCTTGATGGCTGTAACCGCTGGGTGCCCCGCCATGACGAAGGGCTCCATCCTGTTATGCAGAAGTCCTGACCATTCCGGCGGCTTATTTTCCGTCAGTATAGCCCGAAGGTCCTCGCTCGTTCCAGTTGGCGATGTGTTCCGATAGACCTCCGCTGTGGGAACGTGAATGCCCGGATTGACCAAGAGGATCCATAAGCCTGCGAGGTCCAACGTGATCGGGGTCATGTCATCTCCCCGTCCCTCCACCAATTGGGGGCCATTGCGCAGGAAAAAGGGACAGTCGCTCCCCAGTTCCATGGCGAGGTCGTGCAGTTCGGCTTCTCCAAGACCCAAACCGACAAGATCGTTCACCAGTCGCAGGGTATATGCTCCGTCACTGGACCCACCTCCAAGGCCCGCTCCCATCGGGATCACCTTGTGCAGATGCAGCCGAAGTCCCGGGAGCTTTCGGGTCACCGGTATCGACTTGACGGCTCTCATGCATAAGTCCTGCTCCTTGTCGCCGGGAACAGGCAGACCGGACCGTGTGAAGATCACCTCGCCTTGAGGAAGTTGCGGATCCAGCACCGCCTCCAGCACATCGTGCAGGGGGATCCGTACCAGAACGCTCTGGATGTCGTGGTACCCATCCGGACGCTTGCGCACCACATTCAGGCCCAGGTTGATCTTCGCGTGCGGGAAGACGATCATGCGGACGACGAAGGTACCCGCACCATCGTTCTCGCAAGGCCTCAACCAGCGTTGACCGGTGCTTTCACCCATCCTTCTACCTTCGCTCTCCCAACAAGAGAACATGCAGACATTCCTGGAATTCGAGAAGCCGGTGCAGAACATCATCGAGCAGATCGAAAAGCTGATGGAAGTTGCGGCGCAGGGCGAAGTGGATGTGAAGTCCACCCTGAAGGATCTGGAGAAGAAGCTGGCCGATACACGCAAGACGCTTTACGCCAACCTCTCTCCGTGGGAACGGGTCCAGGTGAGCCGTCATCCGGACCGGCCCTACACGCTGAAGTACATCGAAATGCTCTCGGACGCCACCTTCATCGAACTGCACGGTGATCGTACGGTGAAGGATGACAAGGCCATGGTGGGTGGCTTCGGCATGGTGAACGGACGCACGGTCATGTTCATTGGTCAGCAGAAGGGGATCAATACCAAGATGCGCCAGTACCGGAATTTTGGAATGGCCAACCCCGAAGGCTATCGCAAGGCACTGCGCCTGATGAAGCTCGCGGAGAAATTCAATAAGCCGGTCGTCACCTTTATCGATACCCCCGGTGCTTTCCCGGGACTTGAGGCCGAGGAGCGTGGCCAGGGCGAAGCGATCGCGCGGAACCTGTTCGAGATGATGCAGTTGAAAGTGCCGATCATCTGCGTGATCATCGGCGAAGGAGCTTCCGGCGGTGCGCTCGGCATCGGTGTCGGCGACAAGGTGCTGATGCAGGAGAACACCTGGTACAGTGTGATCTCGCCCGAATCATGTTCATCCATACTCTGGCGGAGTTGGGACTATAAGGAACAAGCGGCCAAGGCGCTGAAGCTTACGGCAAGCGATATGCTGGAGAACAAATTGATCGACGGCATCATCGAGGAGCCGGTGGGCGGCGCGCATGCGGACATTCCGGAAGCCGGGCGCAAGGTGAAAGCCGAGATCGTCAAACACCTGGACAAGCTGACCAAGGTGGATGCGGAGAAACTCGTCGAGCGCCGCATTCGCAAGTTCTGCGAGATGGGTGTGGTGCTGAAGGCCAAGGAGAAAGCCGGGCGGCGGACCGTTTGAATCAGGGTCTCCTGTTCAGCAGCGGCAGGATCGTCCCGACCGGGCCGCCAAGGGAGAACGAACCCGTGGTCGCGCCGGTTTGTGGATCCATCAGGTTCATGCTGTTCCCGCTGCCCACGTAGAGCGCTCCTGTCGCGGGCTCATAGGCCAGCGCGCTTGCGAGAATGCCGGGAGCCAGCGGAAAGATGTTGTTCGAGGCGTACTCGAACCGGACCAGGCGGTCCGGTAGCGCGATCACGAACGTGTTGTCGTTCAACCGGACCACGGCATTGATCGGCCCTTCAGTAAAAACCCGCATCTCAAAGTTGCCGCCCAGTACCACGTTCCGTTCCTGGATCACGCCTTCACCGCTCCGGTTGCCGAACAGCAGAACGTGTTCATCCGTTCGCCGGTAGAGACCCACCGTTTCCAGATCCAGGGGGAACTGCGTTTGTTGCACGCCGGAACTGTAGGCGTAGGCAACTAGCTGGTGTGTTCCGAGCGTGTTCTCCCGCTGATGGCTCACGAACAGGTCGCCCAGCACCGCAGTGCCTTGGCTGCGATGCCCGGAAAGGGCCTGTGCGTTGAACGCCTGAAGCCCATCGCCATTGAAGCCCTTGATCGCGCCGTCATTGGTGCCGAAATAGGATCGGTTGTCGTAGGGGTCATTGCGCAACCCGAGGAAATAAGGGAGCGAGGTGCCTGCGCTGTTCTGGTTTGCTACGGACCAGGTGCTTGCTCCAGGGTCGGTCGGAAGGGCCGTAAGGGGCTCATGCGCGCCGCCAGCGAGGATCAGGTGCCGCGTATGCGGATCGATCGCGGCCCCATTCAATTCGCTCACCACGTTCCATTCGGACACTGCGCCGGTGCTGTCGATCCGCATGATCGGATACGGAGGTGTGGTGGATGGGGGCGGAGTGACGAAGATGGCCCTTAATCGCAATGGAGCGGCCTGGATCGTTATCCTTACGAATTCCCGCTTCTCGTTCGTGCCGTCGAAGGCATAGGCCATGATCGTGTAGAGGCCCGAAGGCAGCCGTTCATCATTGAGCACGAGCGAGCGCTGGACCACGGCCGAAGCCGCATTGATATCCACCCCGATCGACGGGGCGATCGGGACACCGTTCTCATCAGTTACCGCGAGCACCAAACGTTCCACGACCTGGTCGTCGTCCACCTGTACGCTGACCGTGAGCGTATCGGGTACAGAAAGCGAGTAACCCTCGGCCGGCGAGAGAATATGCACATTGGGCGCGCTCTCGTCCTTTTCCTTCTTGCAACCGCTGACAAAGACCAGCACAAAGGCCAGCAGCATTGCCCGATGTTGATCGCGCATGCCGCGAAGTTACGGCCGTCGTAGTGCGCATACCCTCCGGACAAAGTGTTGACACCTTCTTTGTTGATCGCGTGGGTATCAGTTGTTGATCAGGCGTTGTCACGGGCTCTCACGCGCGTCTACTTTTGCCGCCCTGCCCGCACGACTCCTTCTTCGCTGACCACCGGCAACGCGCCGACGAAGAGGGAGCTGATGCGTCCACGATAGACCATGGCCGAATTCTCCACCACCCGTTCCTCCGATCGTTCCCGCGGCACCGCTGCGCGTCGTTCCACCTCCAACCTGTTGGACTCCGCGCTGGAGGCCGGTAAGCTGCCTCCACAGGCACCTGAACTGGAACAAGCGGTGCTCGGTGCGCTCATGCTCGAGCGCAATGCGGTGAACGAGGCCATCGACATCCTGCAACCCGAGAGCTTTTATGTGGAGGCTCACCGGCGCATCTTCGGCGCCATCCTGAATTTGTTCCGCAACGACCAGCCGATCGACATCCTCACAGTGACCGAGGAGTTGAAGAAGCGTGGCGAGCTGGACATGGTGGGTGGTCCATTCTACATCAGCCAGCTCACTAACAAGGTGGCCAGTAGCGCCAACGTGGAGTACCACGCGCGCATTATCAGCCAGAAGCACATCATGCGCGAGCTGATCCGCATCAGCGCGGAGACCATGCGTGATGCCTACGACGACAGCTCCGATGTATTCGACCTGCTGGACAAGACCGAGCAGGACCTCTACACCATCACCAGCGGGAACCTCAAGCGCAACTACGAGCCGATGAGCGACCTGATCCAGGACGCCATAGCCCAGATCGAGAACGCCAAGAGCAAGGGCGACGGTGTGAGCGGTGTGCCGACGGGTTTCGTCAAGATGGACAAGATCACCGGTGGCTGGCAGCGCAGTGACATGGTGATCGTGGCGGCAAGGCCCGGTATGGGTAAAACCGCCTTCGTGCTGAGCATGGCCCGGAACATCGCGGTGGAACACAAGAAGGCCGTGGCGGTCTTCAGTCTGGAGATGAGCAGCACACAGCTGGTCACCCGTTTGATCGCCAGTGAAGCGGCCATCAGTTCGGAGAAGCTCCGTAAAGGCGACCTGAACGATGCCGAGTTCGCCATTCTCCACCAGCACATCGCGCGGCTCACCAATGCGCCCATCTACATTGATGACACGCCAGCGCTGAACATCTTCGAACTGCGCGCGAAAGCGCGTCGCCTGAAGAGCCAGCACAACGTGGAGCTGATCATCATCGATTACCTCCAGTTGATGACCGCGGGCAGCGACGGGAATCGAGGTGGCAACCGAGAGCAGGAGATCAGCAGCATCAGCCGCTCGATCAAAAGCATCGCCAAGGAACTCGACGTGCCGATCATCGCCCTGAGCCAGTTGAGCCGGGCGGTGGAGACCCGTGGCGGGGACAAGCGTCCGATGCTGAGCGATCTGCGGGAATCCGGTGCGATCGAGCAAGATGCCGATCTGGTCTGTTTCCTCTATCGGCCGGAGTATTACAAGATCTACGAGGACGAGAGTGGAAGCACCCTGGGTATCGGAGAGGTCATCATCGCCAAACACCGGAACGGTGCGTTGGATACCGTAAGGCTGCGCTTCATTCCAGAACTGGCTAAATTCACCGATCTGGAGACCATGTCCGGCGACTTCGGCGTTGGTGGCATGGGATCGGCGGAGGGAGGCGACCGTTTCCGCACCATCACCCGGCCCAGTCGAATGAACGATGACAGCGATATCGACGACCAGACTGCTCCTTTCTGAACGGCCCCGCGCCGCGTTCCTGCTGCTTTTCGCCTTCGCGACCCTTAGCGGCCGCGCGACGAAACTCCTCATCCCCATGGACGGCAGCCAACGCGATCACCTAAAGGCATACGGCATCGCCTATTGGACCTTGCAGCATGAAGTCCCCATCGAGTGGCTGCTCAACTATCGCGGCGGTAGTTTCCTGATCGACCACCTGCAGACCTTGGAACAGGAATGCACCGTGCGCGGCGTGACCTACCAGGTGATCGCCGATGGGCAGGCCGCCGCGATCCTCGCGGAGATCGGTGATCCCGAAGTGAACATGGAAGTCGTGAAGTTGGAGAAGGCTCCGAAGATCGCTGTGTACGCTCCGGAATCCTTCCAACCATGGGATGATGCGGTCGCGCTGGTAATGACCTACGCGGAGATCCCGTACGAACGCATTTATGATACGCAGGTCATCGCGGGCGTGCTGCCCCAGTATGACTGGTTGCACCTGCACCACGAGGATTTCACCGGGCAGTATGGCAAGTTCTACCGCAACTACCGGGGCGCGGCGTGGTACCAGGCGCAGGTTCAGGAGAGCGAGGCGATGGCCGCACAACTGGGCTTCGCCAAAGTGAGCCAGATGAAAGGAGCCGTGGCCAGCAAGATCCGTGATTACGTCGCTGGGGGCGGCTACGTCTTCACCATGTGCTCCGGCACCGACTCGTACGACATTTCCCTCGCTGCCGAAGGCGTGGACATCTGCGCCCCCGAATTCGATCACGATGGCATCGATCCAGCGGCACAGCAGAAACTCGATTTTTCCAAGTCCTACGCCTTCCGTGATTTCAAGCTGATCATGGATCCCATGATCTACGAGTTCTCCGATATCGACGCCACCGACATCCATTCCCGCATCGGGCAGACGCGTGACTTCTTCACCCTCTTCGACTTTAGCGCCAAATGGGACGTGGTGCCCACCATGCTGTGCCAGAGCCATGAGCAAGTGGTGCGTGGCTTCATGGGCCAGACCACCGCGTTCCGCAAGGACCTTGTGAAGCCTGGTGTAACGGTGATGGGTGAGAACAAGGCGCAGGGCACGGTCAAATACATACACGGTGATTTCGGCTTGGGCCAGTGGACTTTCTACGGCGGTCACGACCCCGAGGACTACCAGCACATGGTGGGCGATCCGGCAACGGATCTGAGCCTGCATCCGAACTCATCCGGGTACCGGCTCATCCTCAACAACATCCTCTTCCCCGCAGCGCGGAAGAAGAAGCAGAAGACCTGATCGGTTTCGTTCCGCACCTTTCGGGATCCGCGCCGTGTTAGCTTTGCCTACCAACATTTCCGAATGGACCTCAGCAAGATCATCACCGTCACTGGCAGGCCGGGCCTGCACCGCGTCATTGCCCAGGGCCGTCATGCCCTCATCGTCGAATCACTTATCGATGGCAAGCGTGCACCGGTGCCCACCAGCATTCGCGTGAGTTCGCTGGACGAGATCAGCATGTTCACCACCGGTGATGATGTGCCATTGAAGGATGTACTCGCCAAGCTGCACGAGAAAGCCAAGGGCGGCGACTCCGCTGATCCCAAGGGCGATGATGACACGTTGTGGAAGGCCTTGGTGGAAGTACTCCCCGAAGCGGACCGCGAGCGGATCTATGCGAGCGACGTGCGCAAGCTCTTCACATGGTATGCCCAGTTACTGAAGGGTGGCGGGTTCACCGTCAAGGAGGACGAGAAGAAGGAGGACGGCGCTGACAAGACGAAGGATGGGGCCAAAGCCAAGAAGGCCGCCAAGCCAAAGGCCGATGGCACGAAGAAGGCAGGTGCCCGCAAGCCCGCCGCTGGGTCCAAAGCAGCGGCGGTGCGCCGCGGAGGACAACGCGGCAGCTGATCCGCATGGGACAGCTTGCGCCGGCGTTGCGCGCTTATGTACCCGCCTCGCTCCAGGTGAATGTCTGGAAGGATCTCCATGGCTTCTTCGAGGAACTCGCACAGCGCCCGCTGGTAGCGCAGCCCGACTTGGAGCGTTGGCTCAGGGACCTGAGCGAACTGGAGGCCGTGCTCAATGAGGAAGGTGCTTGGCGCTATATCCGCATGTCGCTGGATACGCGCGATGAGGAGCATAGCAAGCGCTACCAGGAGTTCGTAACCGAGGTGTTGCCGCGTGCGGAGGAGTGGACCGACGAGCTCCACCGCAAACTCGTGGCCTCTCCGTTCACTTCCGTGCTCACCGGCGAAGGCTATTCGGTCCTGCTGCGTGGCATTCGCGAGCAACTGCGGATCTTTCGCGAAGCGAACGTCCCCCTCCAGGCGAAGCTGCGGGCCATGGCCCAAGAGTACGGCACGACCATCGGCGCGATGAGCGTAACGTGGAAAGGCGTGGAGATCACCCTGCCCAAGGCCGCAGCGATCCTTGAAAGCACGGACCGCCTCGAACGCGAGTCCATCTTCCGCCTCATCGGTGCACGTCGGGCGGTGGATCGTACGAAGCTGGACGATCTCTTTGATCGCATGGTGGCCGATCGCCATATGGTGGCTGTGAACGCGGGCTTCGCGAACTACCGGGACTACATGTACAGCGCGCTGGGCCGATTTGACCACAGCCCTAAGGACGCACAGGACTTCCATGAAAGTGTGGAGCACGAGGTGCTGCCGGTGATCGAACGACTGGAAAGGGAACGTCGGGATAGGCTCGGCATGGAGATTCTGCGTCCGTGGGACCTGCAGGTGGATGTCTCCGGGAAGCCGCCCATACGGCCCTTTACCAGTGGCGAACAACTGGCCGATCTGGCGACGAACGTTTTTGAGCGGCTCGATCCCTACTTCGCGGAATGCTTGCGCACCATGCGCGCCATGGGTCGTTTGGACCTGGACTCACGGGAGGGCAAGGCACCGGGCGGCTACAACTATCCGCTTTACGAAACCGGCGCGCCCTTTATCTTCATGAACGCGGTGGGCACCACTGACGATGTGGTGACCATGCTGCACGAAGGCGGTCACGCGGTACACTCCTTCCTCACGCATTCCCTTCCATTGAATGGCTTCAAGAGCTTCCCCAGTGAAGTGGCCGAGCTCGCCAGTATGAGCATGGAGCTGCTCACCATGGACCACTGGCACCTGATCTACGCGGATCCCAGCGAACTGCGCCGTGCCAAGCGTGATCAACTGGAGCGTGTGCTTTCGATCCTGCCCTGGGTGGCCACCGTGGACGCGTTCCAGCATGCGGTGTACACCCATCCTACCTGGACGGCGGAAGAACGGTCGAGCGCATGGCTGGCGACCCACGCACGTTTCAGCGGCCGTATCACCGATTGGTCCGGCATGGAGGCGGAACGCGCCATGCTCTGGCAGAAACAACTGCACATCTTCGAGGTCCCGTTCTATTACATCGAGTACGCCATCGCCCAGTTGGGTGCGATCGGCGTATGGCGCAACTACAAGCGCGATCCGCAGGAAGCCGTCCAGCGGTACACCGAGGCTTTGAAGCTCGGCTATACACGCACCTTGCCGGAGATCTATGCAGCGGCCGGTATCCGGTTCGATCTGTCAAGGGCTTACATCAGCGAGCTGATCGGGTTCGTGCAGGACGAACTGGACCGTCTCTAGAAGCGTTCCATTCGAGCGTTGTCAAGAATGTCCCCGCAATACGTCTCCCGGTGAAGCGCGTGGCACCGTAATTTGCATCCTCCGCAATGAACCTCTCCATGAAGCTTCGCTACGCCCTTACTGCCCGCACGTTGATCGTCGCCGTAACGATCGGCACCATCGCCCTCTTCGTCGCTTGGAAGGAGGGCAGCCTCCCGAAAGCCAACGCCCACCACACCCAGGAGGAGATCACCGCGTTCCGTGGCAATGGTGTTGGGCTACCGTTCGGGCAGAACAATTACTTCATTGCCAGCGGTGACTGCAACGGATGCCATGGGCTGGATAACACCGGACCTGTGCTGGCCAACCACACCGAGGAAGGCATGGATGTGAACCCTGTGGACCAGTGGCGATCGAGCATGATGGCCAATTCGGCCAAGGATCCCTTCTGGCGCGCGAAGGTGAGCCATGAGGTGCTGGTGAACCCCGGCCATGCATCTGCTTTGGAGGATAAATGCACCAGTTGCCATGCGCCCATGGGACGCTATGACAAGTTCCTGAGCGGTGGCGGGCATTACAGCATCGCGGAAATGGCGGTCGATCCGGTCGCGCTGGACGGTGTGTCGTGCATGACCTGCCACATGGAATCGGCCGACAGCATCGGGTTGCTCTTCTCCGGGGAATTGCGGTTCGATACAAACGACGTGGAGTACGGACCCTACGATGCGAAGAATCTTTTCGGAGCGCCCATGGAAAGTTTCGTGGGCTATCTACCGACCTATGGCGCGCACGTCAACGATGCGGGGTTGTGCGCGGGATGCCACACCCTGATCACCCAAACCGCCGATCTGAGCGGGGAGCCCACCGGCGATGAATTCGTGGAGCAGGCGACCTATCACGAGTGGCTCAACTCGGTGTTCAACACCGATGCCGATCCGGTGAACGGGGTAACCTGCCAGGGCTGCCACATGCCGCGCATCGACGATGCCATGGTGATCTCCGCGCTGTATGATTTCCTGGATGCGCCGGAATACCACCGCACGCCCTATGGCTTGCACGAACTCGCTGGTGGCAATGTGTTCATGCTGAAACTGCTCAAGGGCAACATCCAAGCATTGGGTCTTACTGCCGATTCATCTCACTTTGACAGCACCATCATGTACACCAACCGCATGCTGCAACAGAACAGCCTGCTGATGGAAACGACCGTGCCGGAGCGCGATCTGGACACCGCCTTCATCGATGTAAAGCTGATAAACCTCGTGGGCCACAAGTTCCCTTCGGGCTATCCTTCCCGCCGGGCGTTCATCGAACTCGTCGTTCTTGATGCGGCCGGTGACACGCTATTCCAGAGCGGACGGTACGACGGTGCTTACGAGGTTGTTGGGCACGACGCCGAATGGGAACCGCACCACGATGTGATCCGCTCACCCGACCAGGCGCAGATCTACGAAATGGTGCTGGCCGATGTGAACGGCGACAAGACCACCGTGCTCGAACGTGCAAAGGAGTCCTTGAAGGACAACCGCTTGGTGCCCCTTGGGTTCAGCACCACGCACTTGTCCTACGATACCACCCTGATCGCTGGTGTACCCGGTTCCGACGTGGACTTCAATCACGATGGGGTAGGTGTGGAAGGCAGTGGATCGGATATCACGCACTACCATGTTCCCATGAACAACTACGATGGCCTGATCACCATCCACGCCAGGGTGTGGTACCAGAGCGCACCGCCACGCTGGATGGAGGAGATGTTCGCCTACAACAGTGCCGAGATCGACACCTTCCGTACGATGTACGAGGAGGCCGATGGTACGCCGGTTCTCGTTCGCGAGACGATGACCATCGACCTGAGCGTGGCCATTGACCAGCTGTCCGAATTGGGCGTACGCATCTTCCCGAATCCGGTGCGCGATGGCCTTCTGCGGATCGAAGGGCTGGACGATCGCGTGACGGGGATCGAGGTTTTTGATCTGCGCGGGGCCTTGGTGGCACGACACGTTCCGAACGGACAGCGCAACTGGGCAGTGAGGTTGCCGTCCGCCTCGGCGACATACATGGTCGTTGTTCGCACGGCACAGCGCACGTTCGTGGAACGGGTCGTAGTGTTCTGATCAGTACGGAAGGGGACTGCGCCGTACTGTCCGGTCTGCCTAAGGGATCCAGGCCCACGAAGCATCGCTACGCGCTCCCGCTCCGATCGCTGAACCTGACGCCACCCTCGGCACGTTGTTCCGGAGCGGAGGCTCCGACGGGGCGTACGAAGGCGTAGGCCATGACGCCGGGTGTGAACCGCATCATGATGTGATCCGCACGCCGGACCAGGCGCAGATCTATGAGATGGTGATGGGCGATGTGGACGGTGACAAGACCACGGTGCTTGAACGTGCGAAGGAGCCGTTGAAGGACAACCGCCTCGCCCCGCTGGGGTTCAGCACCGCGCATTATAGTTATGACATGGCGCGAATCGTCGGCGTTCCTCCGGCGGATCCCGACTTCAACCACAACACAGTCGGGGAGGAGGGCAGTGGCACCGACATCACGCACTACCATGTTCCGATGAACGGCTACACGGGGCTGCTTACGATCCGCGCTAGGGTGTGGTACCAAAGCGCCCCGCCGCGCTGGATGGAAGAGATGTTCGCGATGAGCACACCGGAGATCGAGATCTTCCGCACCATGTACGATGAGGCCGACGGTACCCCCGTACTCGTCCGTGAGTTGGAGATCACCGACTTGACGAACGGGGTGGACGACCTCGCCGAGCTAGGCGTGCGGATCTTCCCGAACCCGGTACATGATGGCGTGTTGCACGTGGAAGGCCTCGATGAACGGATCACCGCGATCGAGATGTTCGATGTGCGCGGAGCCGTGGTCGCACGCCATGTTCCAATGGGCCAGCGTTCATGGCAGGTGCGCCTGCCTGAGGCCCGCGCCACCTACGTCGTCGTGATCCACACCGCTGCGGGTCGTTTCGTGGAGCGCGTGATCGCCTTCTGAAGCCCGCGCCAGAAACTACATTTGACACCATGAGCACACGCAACGGAATTCTCGTTCTCGCCATGGGCCTCGGGCAGTTCGCCGTGGGCCAGAACCCGGTGGTCCAGGCGGTGATCGATGCCGTGCGCATCGACTCGATGGTCCACTATGTGAACGAACTGTCCGGCGAAGTGCCTACTCAAATAGCGGGTTCGACCCAGACCATCCTCAGCCGCCATAAGGACAATGCCGGCAACGCCCTGGCCCAGACCTACCTCGAACAGAAGTTCACGCAGTTCGGCTATACGCCCGTTGTCCAAACTTTCGGCCCCACCGGCAGGAACATCCTCGCCACCAAGATCGGAACGCTTTATCCCAATGATGTGGTGATCCTCTGTGCGCACTACGACGCGATGCCCGGCGGAATGCTGGACGCACCGGCGGCTGATGACGACGGCAGTGGCGTGTGCGCCGTGCTCGAAGCCGCTCGCATCCTTTACGATGTACCCTTCGAGTACACGGTCGTGTTCGCCCTGTGGGACGAGGAAGAGCAGGGATTGGTAGGCAGCGAGTTCTACGCCGGTGTGATGGCCGCCAACGATGGGGTGATCCGTGGTGCCATCAACCTGGACGCGATCGCCTATGATGGCAACGGTGACACCAAAGCCCGTGTCCATGTGCGGCCCATCGCCAACTCGCTGGAACTCGGTGATTCGGTCTTCAGTGTGCTGGACAACTATGGCATCGACATCGACCTGCTGCTCACCAACCCCGGCGCGACCTATAGCGATCATGCCGCTTTCTGGAACGAAGGCTATGGTGCCGTGTTGATCATCGAGGAATTCAACGCCGATGGCAATCCACACTACCATACCCCGACCGACCGGGTGGAGTTCTTCGATGTGCCGTACTACGAGAAGTTGGCCAGGCTCGGTATCGCTACGGCGGCCACGATCGCGGTGCCGGTGAACGAACCGCAAGCCGTAGGTGCGATCAACGTGCAGCGTGGGCCTGCGCTCTACGCGTATCCGAATCCGACCAGCGAGGATGCCGGGCTGTGGTTGGAAACAACAGCATCAGGGCCATACCGTGTCATTGTGCTCGATGCGCTTGGGCAGGAAGTGGCCCTGTTGCACGATGGCTTGCTCGCCATGGGCAAGCACGCTTTCCGTGTACCCTTGAGCGGCCTGCATGCTGGAGGTTACGTGGTGCTCGCGACCACCGATGGCCAGCCGCCGATGGCGCTGCGTCTCGTGCGCACCCCGTAGAACCTAGTTCGTGATGAAGGGGCGCGTGATCACGGTGCCGTTCGCTTCCCGAAGGATGACGATGTATGGTCCGGCGGCGAGTCCTTCCACGCTGATCTCGATCCTATCCGCACCATGCACCGAAGCGCTTTGAACAAGTCGACCGTCCATGGTGGTGATCTCCACTTCGCGGATGTCCAGATCAGCGGCCTCAACCATCAACACCCCGTTCGCTGGGACGGGAAAAAGGGTGATGGCAGCAGCGCCATGTTCGACGATCCCAATCGGATCGAGCACGGTGATGCTCCCGAACTGCGTGGCGGAATGTCCTTTCTGGTCGCAGTGGTAATGGTAGGTCCCCGGAATGGTGAAGGTGTGGCTCCAGGGGAACACGGTGTCGTCCGGCGTGCCGGAGTATAAGTCCTCCGGGTTACCGGGGAACAGGAAGGTGGTGCCGTTGATGTTGTGCGTGCCGTTGTCCCGCACCCACACCACCGTTCCGCCCGCATCGATCGTGATGTGCTGTGGTGTGTAGTAGGGGGCTGGGGGCGACTGCGTACTTCCGCCCACGTGAACAGTGTCGGTTTGTGCGAAGCACGCGAACGGAAGAAGAGCGGGTAGGGGGAGGAGCGCTTTCACGTTTCTGATCGATGCCGCGAACATAGATCGCGATACGCGTGATCACGTCGATCCCACGCCGTTGGTTTGAACGATCATCGGTGGAATGCCGATACCCGATCGAGCGTTACAGCAGCACCTTCGAGTTCAGGGCATAGGCGCGATCCGCTGGTCGATGTAGCCGAGCACTTTTTCCATAAGGTGCAGGCGGTCCTTGCCGCGCACGTTGTGCTCGTGGCCGGGGTACGCGAAGTAGTCCACCTGGACTCCGCTGGCCACGCACGCCTTCAGGAAGGTGAGGCTGTGCTCGGGCAGTACGGTGTTGTCCTTGCTGCCCGTGATGATCAGCAGGGGATCCTCCAGTTTGCTCGCGAGCGCGGGTAGTGCGGTGCTCGCATAACCCTCGGGGTTCTCGGCCGGTGTGTCCATGTACCGCTCCGTGTACATCACTTCGTACATGCTCCACTCCATTACCGGGCCACCCGCAACGCCCACTTTGAAAACGCCTGGGTTGCGCGTCAGCATCGCCGTGGTCATGTGCCCACCGAAGCTCCAGCCATGCACCGCGATGCGGTTGCCGTCCACGAAAGCCTGGCTCTTCAGGTAGTCCACGCCGCGCATCTGGTCCTTCACTTCCATCTCACCGAGGTGGCGGTGTACCACTTGTTCGAAATCGCGTCCGCGGTTCTCCGTTCCATGGCCGTCCACGGTCCACACCAGGTAGCCGCGTTCGGCGGCCTCCATCATCCAGAGTGAAGCACCACCAAGGAAGGAGTTGCTGACCAACTGCACATGCGGGCCGTTGTACACGTAGATGAGTATCGGGTACTTGCGTGCGGGATCAAAGTGCTTCGGTTTGATCAAGCGGGCGTTCAGGTAGTCGCCGTTCTCTCCGGGGATGGTGAGCAGTTCAACGGTGCCGACCGTGACGTCCTTCAGCGGATCCGCCGCGTCCACCAAGGTCTTTGTCACCTGGCCGCTCCGCACATCACGTATCACCGTGCGGTTGTGCACCATGGTGCTGGACCACGTATCGATCAAGGACAGGCCATCACCGGAGAGGAGGCCGTGGTGCGTGCCCGCTTCCGTAGTGAGCCGTGTGGTTTTTCCGCTGGCGAGTTCCACGCGGTAGAGATGCGTTTCCAGCGCACCGGTCGGGCGGCCGTTCAAGATCGTGGCGGTGCCTTCCACGATCACGTAATTCTCTTTCGGATCCAGCCCGACGACCGCAGTGACCACCCATGTGCCTTTGGTCAGCTGTCGCACCAGACCCTTCTTCAGGTCGTATAGGTAGAGGTGGTTCCAGCCGTCGCGTTCGCTGTGCCAGAGGTATTCGCCCGGTCGGGTCTTCAGGAAGTGCGCCGCGTGTTCCGGCTCCAGGTACTTGTCGGAATGTTCTTCGAGCAGCGTGCCCACCGCATCGCCTGTCCGTGCGTTGTAGCGCACCACGCGCAGGTTCTCGGTCTTGCGGTCCAGGTGTACCACTTGCAGGAACTCCCCGTCCGGTTCCCACGCGATGTTCGTGAGATACTGGTCCAGCGGTTCGCCGGTCTTCAGGAACACCGTGCGTCCATCTTTCACATCGAAAATACCGACGGTCACCTGGTGGCTCGACTGTCCGGCCATGGGGTAGCGGATCTTCTCGAAGGTGCTGGGCTTGGTTGTGATGTCCTCCAACTGGTAGGGCGTCACCATGGTCTCGTCCATCCGGTAGAAGGCGAGCAGCGATCCGGCCGGGTTCCAAAAAGTGCCCTTGACGATGCCGTATTCCTGGCGGTGTACGCTTTGTCCGTTCACAATGCCGTCCGCACCATCGCTGGTCACGCGTTTGGGCTTACCGCTGCCGGGCATCGCGACGTACAAGTCGTTCTCCACAGTGTAGGCCACGCGCCCGGTGGTGGTCTCGGCGTCCTCGTTCGCCGCTTTCGGGTGCAGGGTGGTGCGCGTGGCGAGTTTGTTGCTGCCGAGATCATAGGTGTAGATCCTGGAATTGTGCGCGAAAGAGCAGAGCGTGGCGCTCTCCCAGGTGACGGCAGGCGGCGCTTTCAGTTTGGCACTGTCCGGCAACTGGCTGTTCAGGTCCGCGATACTGAACAGAGGGTGGTCCAGGCTCTTGGCCACGCCGCCGACCATGATGTACTCGCCCTTGACATAGCTGTAGGTGCGCAGCCCCTTGATCCATTGCAGCCCGCGCACGCGCTCGGGCGCGTAGTCGGTCCCGGCCTTCAGCACGGCATCGCGCAGCGTGAGTTGCTGTTGGGACCGGACGTCACCGACGCCAAGTACGCATATGCAGCACAGGAGCAGGAGGGAGGTGCGGATGCGCATGTGGAGGTATCCTGAAAGGGAAGGCGAAGATGCGGAACACACCTGGAAAGCCATCCCGATCAGTGCGGATCGCTGAACGCGGGGTTCGTCAGGAAGCGCGGGTCGGTCAAGGCGTGCATGAAGGCCACCAGGTCGGCGCGGTCCTGTGCGTCCAGATCGATCTCGCCGTTCACGAAGGGCAGCATGTGTACATCGAGGTTCGGTACCGAAGCGGCCACGTCCTCCGCGTAGAAGTCCATCACCTCCTCCAATGTGGCGTGCCGCCCGTCGTGCATGTAGGGGGCACTGGCAGCGATGTTGCGCAGGCCCGGTGTGCGGAATTTTCCCCGCTGCAATGCCACGCCGCTCCATCCGCCAAGGCCGGGATCGCCGCCCACGCTATCCAGCCCGATGTTGCGCATCACGTGATCGGTGAACACGGGGAGCATGTGGCATCCCACGCAGCGGCCCTCGTGGAAGAAGATCTCCTTGCCGCGCAACTGCTGTTCCGTCAAAGCAGCCATGTCGCCACCGTAGTGGTAGCGGTCGAAGGGCGAATCGAAGGAGAGCAATATGCGCTCGAACTGGGCGAGCGCGAAGGCCACCCTCATGCTGTCGATGATGGTGGTGCCGAACGCCTTGCGGAAAAGTTCCGGGTACTCCGCATGTGCCTGCAGCCGGGCCACCACGTTCGGCCAGGTGTTGCGCATCTCGATCGGGTTGGTCACTGGGGCGAAGGCCTGCAGTTCCAGGGTGAACGCCCGCGCGTCCCAGAAGTGAAAGTGCTCCCATGCCATGTTCATCACGGGCATGGAGTTGCGTGTTCCTACCGAACCATCCGTTCCCACCGAGAACCGGCGTGGATCGCTGAACGCGTTCTCCTGCTTGTGGCAGGTGGCGCAACTCATGGAGAAGTCATCGCTCAACGCGGTCTCATAGAAGAGCTTCCGCCCCAAGGCCACGCCCTCTTCGGTGAGCAGATTGTCGTATGGCAGGTTCAAGCTATGCGAATCCGTCGCCCATATCGGTGCCTCCAAGGTCAATGGGGTTGGTCCGGTCGCGCTCGGTTCGTCCGTCATCGACGGGTCACGCCGGCACGCCATGAGCGCCGTGATGACAACGAGTGTCAGGAGAAGGGAATGGCGTACACGCACGGGAGGGAGTGAGGCTGCGCGAAGGTCGCTGTTCGCTTGCGAGGCGCGTTCAATTCACCGGCCAGTTCACGGGTTGTCGTGGAACCCTGAACCCGGGTCAGATGATGTTCACCTCCCGTTCCAACTCAACGCCGAAGCGTTCTTGCACCGAACGCAGCACCTTTTCGCTCAGGTCGTAGATGGCTTTTCCGGTGGCTCCGCCGTAGTTCACCAGCACAAGCGCCTGTTTGTCGTGTACCCCGTGATCGTTCGCGCGATATCCCTTCCAACCGGCCTTTTCGATCAGCCAACCCGCCGCGAGTTTCACATGGCCTTCGCCCGCCGCGTACGACACAAGGTCGGGATCGCTTTCCAGGATCTTCTCCGCCAAGGCGACAGGCACCACCGGGTTCTTGAAGAAGGATCCCGCGTTGCCCACCACTGCAGGGTCGGGCAGCTTGTTACGGCGGATCGCGATCACCGCGGCGCTCACGTCCTTGATCGTCGGTCGTGTGATCCCAACTCGCTGTAGTTCCTGCTGGATATTGCCGTAACTGGTGTTCAGCACATGCTGCTTGGTGAGGCGGAACGTGACGCTAAGGATCACGAAGCGGTCCTTGCCTTCGCGCTTGAAGAAGCTCTCGCGGTAACCGAACCGGCATGCGATAGGGTCGAAGAGGATCACCTCGCCATCAGCCACGCGCAAGGCCTCCAGCGAATCAAAGGTGTCCTTGATCTCCACGCCGTACGCTCCGATGTTCTGCATCGGTGCCGCGCCCACCTTGCCGGGGATCAAGCTCAGGTTCTCGATGCCACCCCAGCCGTTGTCCACGGCGTGGACGACCAGATCATGCCATAAAACACCTGCGCCGGCCTTCAGCCAGACGTGCGCTTCATCCTCGCGCACCACGGTCATGCCGGGTACTTCGTTCAGCAGCACCAGGCCTGGAAAATCACGCGTGAAGAGCATATTGCTACCACCGCCCAGCACAAGGCGCGGCAGGCTCGCCAGTTCGGATGCGTTGAGCAGCTGCCGCAGGCCGTGCGCAGTACCGAAGCGCGCAAGCACCTCCGCCTTCGCGGCGATGCCGAAGGTGTTGTGCGCTTTGAGGTCGGCGTTGCGCTGAAGGATCGTGCTCATCTGGGTGCGCAAGTTTACTGGGCATGCAACGTTACTTTGGTCGCCCTCCGTACGGCTTGTGCACAGGCCCGGGGGGACAGTCATGCCCCGAGCCATCGTCAGTGTCACCAACGACCTGAGCACAGACAATCGTGTGCATCGCACCTGCATGGTGTTGTGCGAGCTCGGCTATGATGTGCTGCTCGTTGGGCGTGCCATGCCGGGAAGTCTGCCGTTGATAAGACCGTATGGCACCCGCCGCATGCGGCTCCTGTTCCGCAAAGGCGCCTTGTTCTATGGGGAGTACAACCTGCGCCTGTTCTTTCTCCTGCTATTCCAACGAGCGCAGTTGTTCGTCGCCAATGATCTGGACACGTTGCTCGCCAATTTTCTCGCCGCTCGCTTGCGTGGAAGGCAATTGGTCTATGACAGTCACGAGTACTTCACGGAAGTGCCGGAGTTGGTGGAGCGACCCGCCGTGCGCCGCATCTGGCTCGCCATCGAGCGTTGGATCTTCCCCAAGCTGAAGTACGTGATCACAGTGAACGACAGCATCGCGAACGCTTATCGCGAGCGGTACGGAAAGGAGCTGACGGTCGTGCGCAACATTCCCATGCATCGCGACCTCGGTCCAATGCCGCTGCGGAAGGAGCTCGATCTGCCAGAGGACCGCTTCATCCTGATCATGCAAGGCAGCGGCATCAACGTGCAGCGCGGGGCGGAGGAAGCTGTGCTGGCGATGAAGGATCTACCGGATGTCCTGCTGTTGTTGGTCGGCGGTGGCGATGCATGGCCCGTGCTGGAACGGATGGTGAAGGAGTACGCCTTGTACGACCGTGTCCGGCTGCTTCCGCGCATGCCCTACGAGCAGATGATGCGCTACACCCGAAACGCTGATCTGGGCCTCTCGCTGGACAAGGACACGAACCTCAACTACCGTTTCAGCCTGCCGAACAAGCTCTTCGATTACTTCCGCGCGCACATCCCCGCCTTGGTCACCGATTTGCCCGAGGTCGCGGGCATCGTGCGCCGGTACGATGCTGGTATCGTGCTACCAAGACCGGAACCCGCGCTCATCGCTGCTGCCGTGCTTTCGTTGCAAGCAGATGAGGTGCGCCGGAAGGCCCTGCGCCAAAACGCTATTTTCGCCGCCTCTTCGCTGGACGGGGAGCGCGAGAAGGAAGCGTTGAAAGCGCTGTTCCAGAGCCTTGGCTGAGCAGGATCTTCATATCGTCAGTTTCGATGTTCCGTCGCCGCCGAATTATGGTGGGGTGATCGATGTGTTCTACAAGGTGAAGGCCTTGTCGGAACTGGGCGTGAAGGTCCACCTGCATTGTTTCCAGTACGGCAGGCCGAAGGCGAAGGGTTTGGAGGGGATCTGCGCATCGGTCCACTACTATGTACGCCACACCGGCAAGCACCAACTTTTCAACTCATTGCCGTACGTGGTGGTCAGTCGGCGGAACGAGGCGTTGATCGAGCGCCTGATGCAGGACGAGCATCCGATCCTCTTCGAAGGACTGCACAGTTGCTACTACCTGGGCGATCCACGGTTGCAAGGCCGCCAGCGCATGGTGCGAGCGCACAATGTGGAGCATGACTACTACACCGCGCTGGCCAAGGCCGAGGGCAATGCGTTCCGCCGGACGTACTTCATCAACGAGGGCAGGAAGCTGCAACGCTTCGAGCCGGTGCTCAGCGAAGCGGAACATATCCTCGCCATTTCCCCCAAGGACGAGGCCTACTTCGCCGGCCACTTCCGTAACGTGGCGCACATCCCGCCCTTCCATGCGTGCGACAAGGTGGAAGTGCCCGACGGGTTGAGCGACTTCGCTTTTTACCACGGTGCGCTCGGCGTTGCGGAGAACGACCAGGCGGCGCTCTTCCTGGTGCGTAAGGTGTTCAAGGAACTGCCCGTGAAGCTTGTGATCGCCGGTAGCGACGCCAGCCGAGAATTGAAGCGCGAAATAGCCAAAGCGAAGAACGTCGAACTGCGGGAGGACATCAACACCGAGGAGATCCATCGGCTGGTGCGGCATGCACAGGTGAACGTGCTGCCCACGTTCCAGGCCACCGGTATCAAACTCAAGCTCTTGCTCTGCCTCTATACGGGCCGCCATGTGGTCTGCAACACGCCCATGGTGGAAGGCACCGGCCTCGCGGAACTCTGCCATGTACACGACAGCCCGGAGGCCATGCGCACGAGCATCATCTCGTGCATGGGCAAGCCGGCGAACGGACAGGCCATCGAGCTGCGCGCCCGCATACTGGAGGAGCGCTTCAGCAACCGGCGGAACGCGGAAGCTATTGTGAAGTTGTTGCGGTAGACCGAGGGGTGCCGAAATGCCAAGGTGCCAAAAGTGCCGCACTCGGCCACCATGGCCCGTTTAGTTACTGCGCTGCCGCCGCGCTCAGCTCGAGCAACTTCCCGTCATCGCACCGCACCACCCGGGTATTGAACTTCTTCATGTGGGTGTAGTCGTGCGTGGCCATGATGACGCTGCGGCCATGGCCTTCATCGTCTGTACTTCGGCTGATCTCGAAGAGCAGGTCCAGGATCTCCTCGGTCGTCTCCGGGTCCAGGTTGCCGGTGGGTTCGTCCGCGAGGATGAGTTCGGGGTCGTTCAGCAGGGCACGTGCGATGCTCACGCGCTGTTGTTCACCGCCGGAGAGTTCGTGCGGCATCTTGTAGCCTTTGTTGTCAAGCCCCACCTTCTCCAGCACGTGCTGCACACGTTCGTCCATCCGCTTATTGTCATTCCAGCCCGTGGCCTTCAGCACGAAGAAGAGGTTATCGTTCACCGAGCGGTCGGTGAGCAGTTGGAAGTCCTGGAACACGATCCCGATCTTCCGGCGCAGGTAGGGGACCTGGGAGCGCTTCAACTTCTGGAGATCGAACCCACAGCAATGGCCTTCGCCTTCGCGTAGCGGAAGATCCCCGTACAGCGTGCGCATCAAACTGCTCTTGCCACTGCCGGTGCGGCCGATCAGGTAGAGGAACTCACCCTTGTAGACGGTGAAGTCCACGTTGTTCAGCACAAGGTTCTCGCGCTGGAAGATCCGCACACCGTGCAGCAGGATGATGGGGGAGTCGCTCATGCGGGTTTGAGGCTTGCGGCAGCCGTTGCGGTCAAAGGTTGAAATTTCCGGAGCATGTGCAGCGTTGATGCAGGAGCGCGAGCTTCAATCCACGAGCCTCTAGCTCGATCGCGTCCCTCGCAGTAAGAATTGAAGTACTTCCAATGGGGAAGTGGCCGACACCGCACTAGAGGCTCGTGGCTCGAAGCTTGAGTTAACGTGAACAGTTCCGCGTGGATAAGTCCGACCCCTGACGTCAGGCGCCCCCGTGCGCTCCCAAGAACTTTGATCGCTTGATGAAGACCCACTTTCCAGTGACTTGGCGCAGCCTTACGCCGGTCCTCTCCACGATCCTGCTGCTGGCACAGCCGGGCCTGGCACAACGCCCCGCGCATTACGAGCAGCGCAACGCCGATCTGGCCAATGCCATGGATCTCTTCGCCAAGGCGAAGTACGGCGCGGCGCAATTCGAATTCGAGCGTGTGGCCGAACGGATCACTGATCGCAACGATGCCACCCGCACGGAGGCCGAGTTCATGAACGCACTGTGCGCCGTGCGGCTCTTCCACGACGATGCCGGCCACAAGTTGCTCGCCTTCATGGACAACCACGCGGAGAACCAGCACATTCCCGCAGTGCGGTTCGAACTGTTCAAGAACGCGTTCACCCAGAAGAAGTGGAAGGAGGCGCTTGCCTGGAGCGACAGGGTGGACCGCTTCGGCCTTGACGCCGAGGAGTTGGATGAGTACCGCTTCAAACGCGGCTACGCCTACTTCCAGGAAGGCGACCGTGAGCGCGCCTTGGGTGAGTTCGCCGAGGTACAGAGCGGCACCGGCACCTACGCCGTTCCCGCGACCTACTACACCGCGCACATCCAGTATGAAAAGGGCAACTACGAAACGGCGCTCACCGGATTCCAGAAGCTGCAAAGCGACGAGAACTTCGGGAAGGTAGTTCCTTACTACATCGCGGAGATCCTCTTTCTGCAGGGCAAGTACGAGGAGTTGGCCACGTATGTACAGCCGTTGCTGAATGATCCCCAGGGCACGAAGCGGATCCCCGAGATCAACCGGCTGGCGGGTGAGGCGAACTTCCGCACGGGCAAATACGCGGAGGCGCTTCCCTATTTGGAGAAGAGCGCGCAACGTGTGGGCGTGGAGCGTGGTGATCGCTACATCCTCGGTTACACTTACTACAAGACCGGTGATCTCAAGAAGGCCCTGGCCGAGTTCAACCTGGTGGCCAACGGCACCGACAGCATCGCACAGCTAGCCACCTACCACATGGCCGATTGCTACCTGCGGCTGAACGAGAAGAACTACGCGCGCACCGCCTTCAAGAAGGCCTATGACATCGGCAAGGACCCCAAGGTGACCGAGGACGCGCTCTTCAACTACGCCAAGCTCGCCTACGAACTCAGCTTCGATCCGTACCACGAGGCGATCACGGCGCTGCGCAACTACCTGCGTACCTATCCTAACACACCGCGCCGCGATGAGGCGTACGAGTTCCTGCTGAACGTCTACCTGAAGACGAAGAACTACGAGGAGGCGCTCGTCTCGCTTGACGCCATCCAGAACAAGGACCTGCGCTTGAAGGAGGCCTACCAGAAACTGGCCTACGACCGGGGTGTTGAACTCTATGAGGGCCGCAAGTACAAGGACGCTGCCCTGTTCTTCGAACGCGCGCTGAAATACCCCGTGAGCCAGCAGGTGAACGCGCGCGCGCACTTCTGGATGGCGGAGAGCTACTACGGCGATGGTGAACTCACAGCCGCGTTGCGCAAATACGACGACCTGCGCAATTCACCCGGAGCTTACGCGACCGACCTGTACGAACAGGCTGGCTATGGCATGGGCTACACCTTCTTCAAGCTCAAGCAATACGATGAGGCGGCCACGTCCTTCCGCCGTTTTGTGGGGACCAGTGCCGGCGACGCGAAGCAACGTGCTGACGCCATGATGCGCACGGGTGATGCCTACTTCGTGATGAAGGACAATGGGCAGGCGGTGCATTGGTACGATGAGGCCGTGCGCACCGGTGCTGGCGACCGTGACTACGCGCAGTACCAGAAAGGCGTGTGCCTCGGATTGCAGGGGAAGTTCGCGGAGAAGATCACCACGCTCAAGGGCCTGCTCAGCGAGAAGCCCGACTCACGCTATGCGGCCGATGCCAAATTCCAGTTGGGCGAGACCTACATCAACCTGGACAACGATGCCGACGCGATGAAGTATTACACGCAGGTGGTGGCACAGCACGCGAACAGTCCGCATGTGCGTGAGAGCATGTTGCAGACCGCGTTGATCCACAAACGCCAGGGCCGGACGGACGAGGCGCTCGCAGGCTTCAAAGCCATCGTCGCCAAGTTCAACACAGTGGATGGTTCCAAGGAAGCACTGGCAGGGATCGAGGCTATCTACATCCAGCAGGGCAAGGTGGGCGAATACGAAGCCTACCTGCGCACGCTCGACTTCGTGGATCCCGCGACGCTGGACCTTGACGAGAAGTACTACCGCAGCGCCGAGCAGTTCTACTTCGACAACAAGTGCCCCGAAGCCATCGGTGCATTCGGTGACTACCTGAACAAGTACCCGAACGGCGCCTTCGCGCTGAACGCGCTGGCCTATCGCGGTGATTGTGCTTATAAGGCAGGCAATTACGATCTCGCACTGCCCGATCTCGAGGCTGTGATCCAGCGCAACGGGGCGCAATTCATGGAAACAGCGCTGGTCGGTGCGAGCGACATCCTCTTCAAGGACGAACGCTGGGAGGGCGCGCTGGGCCATTTCCAGCAGTTGGAGACCGTGGCGAGTTTTCCGGCGAACGTGCTCGCTGCGCAGACCGGCCAGATGCGCTGCCTGGTGGAACTGGGCCGCATGGATGAAGCCGCTGCCGCAGCGGAGAAAGTCGCAGCGAATCCGGATGCCAACGCGGACCTGAAGGCCGAAGCGAACTTGGTGGTCGCGAAAGGCTTGTTGGAGAAAGGCGAGAACGATGTGGCCTTCACCAGGTTCAAGGCGGTGAGCAGTGGTAGTTCCAATGCGCTGGGTGCCGAGGCCAAGTACTACATGGCCTACATCCGCCACCTACAGGAGAAGTACCGCGACGCAGAGAAGGAGGTCTTCGACCTGGCGAAGAAGTACCCGACCTACGATCATTGGAAGGCGCGTTCCTTCATACTGCTCGGCGACATCTACGTGCAACTCGACGATCGCTTCCAGGCCAAGGCGACCCTGCAGGCCGTGATCGACAACTGCACGGAACCCGATCTCGTCGCGCAAGCCCGCCAACGGCTGGATACCATCAATGCGAGCGAAGTGCAACAGACCGCACCCACTCCGCAGGAAGAACTTGAAGTGCCCCTGCCCGAGAACACCAATGGCCAATGAGACCCATGATCAGGACCTTCAGCCTACTGACCGCGGGTGTGTTGACCGCAGCGACCGTACGGGCCCAGACCGAGCCCGGCGGCGAATACGTGATCCAGGGGATCTTCAGCCCCACCATCGCCGACGCGCAGAAGATCGATCTGCGACCGGTGCCCATCGACACGATCCTGCCGGAGATCCCCATGCGGTACGAGATGCTCCCGGCCGTTGCCACCGTCGCGCCGCGCGTGGACAGCATCGCGCCGGCGAAGCTCAGCGTCTTGCAACCGCAGAACAGGTTGTATAAAGGCTACGTGAAAGCGGGCTTCGGCCTTTACACCACGCCGCTCGGTGAGGTGTACATAGACCAGACACGCTCGCGCCAGAACGCCTGGGGATTCCATGCGAAGCACTTCAGCAGCAACGGTGGGCTGGACGATGTGGGACCGAGCGACTACAGTTACAACAGCATCGATGGCTTCTACAAACAGTTCCTGCCGAACCACGAGGCCAGCGGGCGCTTGATGTACGATCGCCGCCGCGTGAGTTATTACGGCTATGCCAGCAATGACAGCATTGAGGATGCGCTGGCCGCGATCGAGCCTCCCGTGGAGGACTTCCAGAAGCAGTTCTACAACGACATCGGCTTCGCGGCGCGCATCCGAAGTTTGTACAAGGACAGCACCAAGATCGCGCACGACGTGAACCTCGAAGTACATTCCTTCAGCAACCTCACCGGCAGCCGCGAGACCAACATGCGGATCAACGTTGATCTTGCCATGGAGGACGGCAAGGAGACCTACGCCGCCGGCGTGCTGATCGACAACGACGCGTACCGCGGTGTGCTGGACGGAGACCTTGGCGACTTCCGGCAGAACGGTACGCTCATCGGCCTTATGCCCAGTGCGAGCACACGCGGGGACAAGTATCTGGTCAAGGTCGGCGCGGGGGTTTACATCGATGCCTGGTCCAAGACCACCTTCCACTTCTTCCCGCAGGTGTATGCGAGCTACAGCCTGTTCAACGACATCCTGATCCCCTACGTGGGTGTTGACGGCGCCCGCCAGCGCAATAGCTTCCGCAGCCTGGCGCGTGAGAACCCATGGCTTACGGGTGCCCCTTCACTCTCCAACTCCAGCAAGATGTACGATGTGTACGGCGGGATCCGGGGCAGCTTCAGCAGCGATCTGGGCTTCGACGTGCGGGTGAGCACCAGCCGCGTCAAAGACAAGGTGCTCTACGTCTCGGTGGCGAACGCCCCGTACGGCGATCGCATGGCCCCGGTCTATGACCAGGTGGACATCCTGGACCTGAGCGGCGAGATCCACTACCACATGCGCGAGGCGCTGAACGTGTACGCGCGGATCGACGTGAACACCTACACGGTGAAGGACCAGGTGGAGGCTTGGAACCTGCCGCCTTACCAACTGGCGTTCGGGGCCACCTACGACATCCGTGGTAAACTGATCTTGAAAGGGGAGGCCCAGTTCATTGGACGCCGCAAAGCCCGTGGCCCGGAGGTGACCACGGTGGCCGAGCCCGATGGCACCGGTGAGTTCGCCACGGTGGAACTGGACGGTTTCCTCGACCTGTACTTCGGTGCCGAGTATCGTTATACCAAGCGCTTGAGCGTGTTCTTCGATGTGAGCAACCTGAGCGCCAGCAAGTACGAGCGGTGGTACCAGTACCCTGTTCAGCGCACCCTTTTCCTCGGCGGCGCGACCTACGCGTTCTGACGGTGTGACCGCGCCCTGAACGGCGGTGTCAAGGCCAGGTTTCCCGGACATTTCCGGGGTGCTTTCCGCGCCATAGCGATCCGCTGCGAAAACACAAGTTTTCCGCAGGTGTTAAATATCAACAAAGCCCGCGTCGTTGTTGGCAAGTGGGCCCTTCCGCGCAAGGGCGGTTGGGTACCTTCGCCTACCCTTTGAAAAAGAGGGTTAGAATCCACTGGAACCATGTCTGAGACAGCAGTAGAAATGAGCGAGAAGAAGAAGAAAGCGGCGGCGTCCTATTCGGCCGATAGCATCCAGGTATTGGAAGGCTTGGAAGCGGTGCGGAAACGCCCGGCCATGTACATCGGCGATATCGGCACCAAGGGGCTTCACCACCTGGTGTACGAAGTGGTGGACAACAGCATCGACGAGGCCCTTGCAGGGCATTGCGATACGATCAACGTACACATCCTGGCGGACAACACCATCCGGGTAAAGGACAACGGCCGGGGCATCCCGGTGGACATGCACGCCAAGGAGGGCAAGAGCGCGCTGGAGGTCGTGATGACCGTGCTGCACGCCGGTGGCAAGTTCGACAAGGACAGCTACAAGGTCTCGGGCGGACTGCACGGCGTGGGCGTGAGCTGCGTGAACGCGTTGAGCGACATGCTGCTGGCCGAAGTACACCGCGACGGCAAGATCTACCAGCAGGAATACAGTGAGGGCAAGCCAAAATATTCCGTGAAGGAGGTGGGCACGACCGACACCCGGGGTACGATCGTCACCTTCCACCCGGACCCGACCATCTTCCAGGTGAGCGAGTTCAACTTCGACACGCTGGCGGCACGTTTGCGCGAGCTATCCTTCCTGAACAAGGGCATCACCCTCACCCTCACTGACGAGCGCCGCAAGAACGATGACGGCACCTTCATCAACGAGACCTACTTCAGCTCGCTCGGCCTGGTGGAGTTCGTCCGATACCTGGACGGCACGCGCACGCCCCTGATCGAAGAGGTGATCTACATGGAGGGAGAGAAGCAGAACATCCCGGTGGAGATCGCGATGGTCTACAACGACTCGTTCAACGAGAACCTGCACTCGTACGTCAACAATATCAATACCCACGAAGGCGGCACCCACCTGGCCGGTTTCCGCAGCGGCCTTACCCGAACGCTGAAGAAGTACGCCGATAGCAGCGGTGCCACGAGCAAGCTGAAGTTCGAGATCAGCGGCGATGACTTCCGCGAGGGGCTCACCTGTGTGATCAGTGTGAAGGTGCAGGAGCCCCAGTTCGAAGGCCAGACCAAGACCAAGCTTGGCAACAGCGAGGTGGCCGGTGCAGTGAACATGGCCGTGAGCGAGATGCTCGAGAACTACCTCGAGGAGCACCCGCGCGATGCCAGGCAGATCGTGGACAAGGTGATCCTGGCCGCCACCGCCCGCCACGCCGCCCGCAAGGCCCGCGAGCTGGTGCAGCGCAAAGGCGCGTTCGCTGGGGGCGGCCTGCCCGGTAAGCTGGCCGACTGCCAGAGCAAGGATGCGAGCGCCAGTGAGCTCTTCATGGTCGAAGGAGATTCCGCCGGTGGCACCGCCAAGCAGGGCCGAAACCGCGAGTTCCAGGCCATCCTCCCGCTGCGTGGGAAGATCCTGAACGTGGAGAAGGCCATGCAGCACAAGATCCTGGACAACGAGGAGATCCGGAACATCTACACGGCGCTCGGCGTGCATATCGGTACGGAGGAGGACAGCAAGGCGCTCAACATGGCCAAGCTGCGCTACCACAAGATCGTGATCATGTGCGATGCCGACGTGGATGGCAGCCACATCCAGACGCTGATCATGACCTTCTTCTTCCGCCACATGCAGGCGCTGATCGAGCAGGGCTATCTCTACATCGCCACGCCACCGCTTTACCTGGTGAAGAAAGGCAAGGAGCAGGTCTACTGCTGGACCGAGGCCGAGCGCGACGTCATCGTGGAGCGCATGAAAGCCGGTAACAAGGACGCGAGCGTCGGTATCCAGCGGTACAAGGGTCTGGGTGAGATGAACGCCGAACAGCTCTGGGAGACCACCATGGACCCCACCCGACGCACCCTGCGCCAGGTGACCATCGAGAACAGCGCCGAAGCCGACCGTGTGTTCAGCATGCTCATGGGCGACGAAGTGCCACCGCGCCGCGAATTCATTGAGAAGAACGCGATCTACGCGAAGTTGGACGTGTGATCCGAACGACTGTGTTATGCATCATGCAAAGGCCCTGAGCGATCAGGGCTTTCGCTTTTTCGCTCCGGTCATTGCGGGCCGGTGTTGGTAGCTGGTTCCGTCTTTCCAATGGTCGTTGCGGCGTTCTTCACCGCGATGATCTCCGCCGCAATGCTCACCGCGATCTCCTCCGGTGTTCGGCTGTTGATCGGGAGCCCGATCGGTGCATGCACTGGGGCCAATTCGGCCTCGGTGAAACCATCGACCTTCATGTCGGCGAAGAGTTTTCTGGTCTTCTCCGAGCTGCCGAGCATCCCCAAGTACTTGAACCGCTTACGAACGAGTTGCCGAAGCAGGATCTCATCCGTGCGGTAGCCGAAGGAAACGAGTACGACATAGAGTTCTTCATCCTCCGTGATCACATCGCCGATGGTGGCGTAATCCACTACGCTGCGCTTCTGTGCCCATGCGTTGTCTTCCATGGTGTTCAGCCCTGTGCGGTCGTCCATCAGGTGTACATGGAATCCTAGCTGGGTCATCGAGCGGCTCAACGCGAGTCCCACGTGCCCTGCTCCAATGATCACGATGCGCGGCTGAGCATTGATCGCCTCCCGATAGCGCCATCCCCCGGCTTCCTCGGGCTCCTTCATAGCTTCTTCCTCCGCAGGGTCTCTCGAAGAGGACCCTGCGACAATGGAGATCCCCTTCGAGCTAAGGAGTAGCTCCTTGGTCGCCCCGGCATCCATGGCATGCACCACATCCACGCAGAGACTCGCGTGGGCCGGGGTGAGCAGAAAGAACGCTACCGTTTGCTCGCCGGAGCAGATCATCCCGGAGCGGTCCTGCCCGATGCCGGGTTGGTGGATCTGTCGCTTCAGGAATGGGAAGACCACAGCAGGGTCTCTCACAGAAGACCCTGCGGCGAGGTGCGATCGCGCCAGTTCCACCAGCTTGTGTTCCATGCTCCCGCCACCGATGGACCCGTGCATGGCCTTGGAGGTCACGGCCATCTTGAAGCCAGCGCGTCCGGGGCTGCTTCCGACACTTTCCACCACGCAGAGCAGCGCACATGGTTCACCCGCGCGCAGGATCGCGAGCACCTTTCCCCAGAAGTCCACCTTGTTCACGGTCACAGTGTTCAAAGTACGCGCATAGGCCTGTGCCGGGTGATGGAAGCGAAGGGGTCATCTTCGTGGAGAGTGAACAGGTGGTTGAAATACGGGTTGGTGTCGCTTCTGGGAGCGGCGATCTCCACTGCGGCGGGATCACAACCGGTTGACACGTTGGCCAGCGATACGATCCAGGCCGCCCAGCCGATCCCGGTGATACCCCTGGAAGCAGTGCCGGCCTTTTCCGGGAAGCTTCTCGCTGATCCCGCGCGACCCTATGTAAGCGTCGTTTGCGCATTACTGCTGCTGTTGTTCCTCTGGTTCCGGCAACTGGCCCGAACACTGGGATCGCAGCTCACAAATGAGGGGCTGTCTCCGGCCACACGGTTCGATCTGGAGGAAGCTCGTTCCACAGCGATCGCTTCCCGCCAAGCCACAAAATTCTTTCTGCTCGCCGTGATCCTCGGCTACCTCGTTTGCATCGCCGTGGCAGGCACCCAGATGCAGGGCTATGTCATGGAGTGGTTGAACCTCGCGGTCCGATGGACGCACGTGATCGCGGGCATCATGTGGATCGGCGCGTCGTTCTACTTCATCTTCCTGGAGAACAAGTTGAACCGCACGCACGGCCTGCGCGATGAACTCGCCGGCAACCTCTGGGCGATACACGGCGGTGGCTTCTACTACGTGGAGAAATACAAGACGGCGCCGACCGTGATCCCGAAGGACCTGCACTGGTTCAAGTACGAGGCCTACTTCACCTGGCTCAGCGGTTTCGCGCTGATGTTCATCGTGTACTATGCCGATGCCAGGTCCTTCATGATCGACCCAACTGTGGCCGACCTATCGCCAGCTGCGGCATTGGGTCTAGGAGTTGGATCGATGGTGCTGGGTTACGTGATCTACGATGCGATGTGCAGGTCGAAGCTGATCCTGCGGCAGGGCCTCTTCGCATTGGTCGGAATGGTGATCCTCGGCATCATGACCTACGCGCTTACACATCTGCTCAGCGGACGTGCCGCGTTCATCCACGTGGGCGCAGTGCTCGGAACGATCATGGTGGGGAATGTGTTCTTCACCATCATCCCCAGCCAGAAGGCCCTAGTGCGCGCCGCCAAGACAGGCCAACCGCTGGATGCATCACTGGGGAAGAAGGCCGGCCAGCGCTCGCTGCACAACAACTACCTCACGTTGCCCGTGGTCTTCCTCATGATCAGCAACCACTTTCCCAGCACCTTCGGGCACAGCGGCAATTGGCTGATCCTGATGGTGATCGTGGTGGCGAGCATGGGCATCAAGCACTACTGGAACCTGCTAGATCGCGGCGTAAAGCGCACATGGGTGCTGGTGGTGAGCATCCTCGCGTTGGTCTTCATGAGCGTGGCGATCTCGCCCGCCTTCGAGGATACACTGGATGGAGCGATACCCACGAGCTTTGACGAAGCCAACACCGTGATCCAAGCCCGCTGCGTGCAATGCCACAGCGCCAGTCCTACCGATCCTCAATGGGCTACAGCACCGAACGGTGTGATGTACGACACCCCAGAACAGATCCATGCCATGGCCGATAAGATCATGACCCGCGCCGTGCGCACGAAGACGATGCCCCAAGGCAACACGACCGGCATGACCGAGGAGGAGCGCACCATCCTGAAACGCTGGATCCTGCAGGGCGCCAATATCCATTGATGTACGGGCGGGAAATTTCCCGCCCTACCGAATGACCACCAGCGCCCTACATAGCACAAGAGTGATCACCCCAACCGGTGTGATCGAAGCCACGCTCATACTTGCCGATGACAAGATCAAGGACGTGCTTTC
>Ga0105046_10001830_pt1 | contig 33091 bp, 28 predicted proteins | sample MAT03_FD_78385 | JGI IMG/M metagenome (GOLD analysis project Ga0105046, IMG submission 78385) | Freshwater microbial communities from Lake Fryxell liftoff mats and glacier meltwater in Antarctica - MAT-03 (megahit assembly) | ecosystem: Environmental > Aquatic > Freshwater > Ice > Liftoff...
CCTTCACCGAATGGACCGCCAAGTTTCCTCCGCAAAAGGCGCGGTACGTCAAGCTGCGCGCCAAGAAGCGGACCTACCTCCACCTTCGCGACGTGTTCATTCGATGACCCCGCGCGCCCGCAAGGTGCTCGCGACGTGGTCGCCAATCGCGATCGTGACGATCGCCTTCGTCGTCTCGCGCCTCGTGGCCCGCGTGTCGCAGGGCCTGCGATTCGACTCCAGCAGCCTCGCGTACTTCCTGCAATACGCGCCGGTGACGCTGTTGCGGGACGATCTGCTGCGAACCGTCGCGTCTCTGCACCACCAGGCGCCGCTGCCCAGCTTCGTCGTCGGCGTCGCGATGAAGCTGTCCAGCCAGCACTACCTCGTGCTGCTCGATGCGTTGAACTGCGGCCTCGGCCTGATCATGGCGCTGTCGCTGCTCGCGACCCTCCGCCGGCTCGGGGTGGGCGGCGTCCTGCGCGCCGTCGTCATCGCGACGCTCACTGCGACGCCAATCATCATCCTTTACGAGATGTGGCTCTTCTATCACCAGCTGGTCGCGACCGCGCTGGCGGTCGCCACGCTATGCGCAGTCAGCTATGCGCAACGCCCCACGTTCGGCCGCGGGCTCGCCCTCTTCGGGATGCTCGCCGTGGTCGCGTACACTCGCTCCATCTATGGCGGCGTCTGGTTCGTCGCCGCGATCTTCGTTGCGTGGTTGGCCCTGCCGAACGTGCGTCGCCGCACGTTGATCGCCGCCGCCGGCCCGCTGCTCATCGTGATGCTGCTCCCGCTCAAGACGAAGATCCAGACCGGCGGCGGCGGCTATGGCGACGCCATGCTCTGGCCGAACCTCTCGACCAAGGTCTACTGGGCGCTGCCGTCGGCCCAGCGCGACCGCCTGGTGGAGGAGGGAGTGCTCTCGCGCGCCGCACCGATCGAGGCGTTCTGGCCCCTTTCGCATTTCGAGAAGGTCACGGGCGAGAAGCTGCTGACCCAACCGGTCGGTGTCCGCGTGCTCGACGACCGCGAGGCCGGGGGCCAGCAGAACAAACAGAACCTCGGATACATGGAGGTGGCCCTTCGCTGGAATAAGCCGGACGCCAAGTACCTGCTCGCCCACTACCCGCGCGAGTACTTCAAGTCTTCGATCCACGCGCTGACCGTGGCATCGATGCGCTCGGCGATCGACGACATCTACATGCGCACGTCGAAGAACCGGGTGCGCATGAAGAGCCAGGAGCGCGCGGTGCGCCGCCTCTTTGGCTCGACCGCGGGCGGGCAGATCGTGGCCTTGCTCATCCTCGCTCCGCTTGGCGTCGCCTACGGCCTCTGGACATTCCTGCGGACAAACGCACTGGTCGCCTCGCAACGCGCCGTCCGCGTGGGCATCGGTTTCGCAACGATGACCATCGCGTACACGTCGCTGTCGACGGCTTTCGTCTCCTACGCCGACTTCAGCCGCTATCGCTTCGAGATCGACCCGCTCTACTTCATCGTCTGGACGGTCATGGCCGCCCAGCTCTGGTCCGCGATCGCGCGCAGCCCGTTCGCGGCGCGAGCTCTTTCGCGCTGGCGGTCCGCGCGCGCGCCCCACTCGGCTTCGCCATCCACCAACCCCTGAGTATCGCCCGGCAACCCGTGCAGCCGTCCGAAGAGATCGCTCATTGCCCCGAGCCGAGCGCGACGTTGCCCGCGCCGGCCACGGAAGTGCTCGCGACGGCCGCCGCGCTGGGCGCCCCGCCGGCCGCCGCGCTGGCCGCCGCGCTGGCCCCCCGGCCAGCCGCCTCGAGGCGGTGGGCTCGAATCGGCAGCGCGGCAGAGGTGCTCGGCGTCGTCCTCCTCGCGGGGCTGGTGGCCGCGATCTTCGTCTGGCTGGCCCCCGATCGGGGATACCGCTTCCGGACCAGCAGCTCGCTGCCGACTCACCAGGCAAAGGGCTGGACGGGGATCACGGCCGCCGACGGCCTCTTCTTCCACACCAAGAAGCAAGAGGGCCCCTGGGTGGAAATCGCATTCGATCGTCGGAAGATCCATCGGGTCAAGGTGTGGAACCGCGAGACCAATCGCGAACGCGCGATACCGCTGGTCCTCGAGGTCGCCGACGGCAAGGGCCCGTACCGCGAGGTCGGACGGAAGACCGAGACCTTCTCCGAGACGACGTACTCCTTCAAATCGATCCGCGCGAGCAAGATCCGGCTCCGCGTGCCCGACCGCAAGACCTCGCTCCACCTGCATCGAGTCACCATTGATTGAGCGCTTGCGCCGCCTCACTGGACGTCTCGTGCCCCAGGGCGGTCGCCTGCGTACGTGGGGCCCGCCCGCGATCCGCTGGGCGTTCTTTCTCCTGTTGCCGTTCGCGGTCCTCTGGCGATTCGCGCCGCCCTACGCGCGGCTCACCATTGGCTGGGACTACATCCTCTATCCGTTCGACGCCCAGCTCGAGATCATCTGGGCCTGGCATCACGGCTTCGTGCCGCTCTTCATGCCGGGCTTCGCAGGGGGCTCGTCGTCCTCGACGATGACGCTGGGCCAAGCCTGGCACCCGATCAGCTGGCTGTGTGCGCTCACCCCCGGATATGGCAACGGTCACGCCGAGGTCATCGCGACGTTCTATCGATTCCTGGAGATCGGTATCACCCATCGCATCGTCTACCGGGAGACGCGACAGAACGGGCTCGACCGCCTTCCGAGCTTCCTCCTCAGCTTCGTCGTCGTCTTCAATGGGCGCATGCTCGACAGCTTTCGCTATGGCTCGTCGCTCGAGACCTATTGCGCAATGCTCCTGGCATGCGTGGTCTTTTCGGCAGCCCGCCGCGAAGGTTGGACCTTCAAGCGGATCTGCTGGGGCGCCACGACCATCTTCCTCGTGTTCGTGGGCGGTCACCCCCAGTGGGCGCTCTTCGCGGTCATCGCGGCGTGTTTCTTCGGGGCGGGCCTCCTGACCCGACCCACGCCCGACCTCCCCCACGCCTCACGACCACGCTTCATCGGCGGAATGGCGCTGTCGGGTCTGCTCGGCGGGCTCCTCTCGGCAGGCTACCTCCTCCCGTTCGCGCTCGAGTTCATGGCCGAGAACGTGGCGCGGGTGGATCAGAGCTACGGCTTCACATTGGGCTACTCCGACGACGTGCGCGGCACGCTGGCCAACTTCAGCCGCCCCCTCGAGGCCGACGTGCATGGCGCTTTCGGCGGATCGATCTGGCCCCTCGTCTTCGTCTTCGCCGCGCCCATCGCCCTCGTCACCCTGAAGAAGCCGCTGCCCGTCGTGGTGCCGGCGCTCGCGGCCCTGGCGGCCGAGCTCTTCGCGGTGGGGGCGGCGACCCCGTTCCACCGGTGGGTGGTGGAGAACGTGCCGCTGTTCTCTTCGTTCCGCGTCCCGGGTCGGTCGAGCTTGTGGGTGCCGCCGATGATGCTGCTGATCGGCTGGGTCGTGCTCTCCGACCTGTCGCGCCCCGAGCTCCGTCGCAGATTCGCGCGCGGTCCGGTCATCGCTTGGGCGGCAGGTCTCGCCCTCCTCGCGCACGGGGCGTTCCAGATCCTGGTGCCGGATATCCAGGTGCAGGGCTTTTCACCGCTCTTCCTTGGAGGCTCACCTCGCTGGTCCGAGCCGGCGCTGGTCGCCCTCTTCGCCGTGACCGCGACGATGGCGATGCTCTTCGGGCTACCCCGCCCGCGGATACGGAGGACGGCGTGGATCATCTGCCTCTTCGCCACCACCGCCTGCGCCGCCATTGCGCTGCCCTTCGGAACCTGGCGCGACAAGCGTGTGCCCTTCCGCACTTTCGCCGCAATGGATGACCATCACGCGCAATACCTGACCTTCTGGGGTCAATCGGGGTTCGGGCTGGAGCCGCGGTCGGTCGCCAGGGCGACCGCAGCCGGGCTGCCGCTCGCTCGACCGAGCGGCGAGCTCATCGAGCATTGGGTCCTCGCCGAGGACGACGAAACGGCGGTCAAGCTCGCCAAGAAACTGACGTCGGAAACCGTTCTGTCCGGCAAAGGCGTCGCAGCGCGCGCAGGCAAAGTGGCACCCGCCGCAGTGGCTGACGGTGCGCCAGATCCGCAAAAGACGAAGACGGAGATTGACGAAGACGAGCTCGAGGCGCCCAAAGCCGACCTGGACGACGCGCAGGCCGACGCACCCTCGGATCTGGACGACGTGAAGCCGCACCCCGACGCGGTGAAGGCCGATGCGAACATCCCGGCCCCCGCGCCATCGGCAGGTCGCCCCGGCGCCGTCGAGCCGCGCGCCATTCAATGGAATCGCTGGCGCTTCGGCGTGAAGGCCCCAGAGGGAGGCGCTTTCGTTTTCGGTCAGCCGAAGCTGCCGCAATGGCGCGCCACCGTCGACGGCAGGCCGGCCACTCTGGTGACTGCGAACGGAACGTTCCCGGCCGTCCTCCTCGAGCCCGGTGAGCACGAGGTGGAGCTGCGGTTCGTCTCGCGCGCCGCGATGCTGGGCGCCGGTATCTTCGCGTTCGTCCTGATCGGCCTCCTCGCCGTTCGCCATCGATTCCTTGCCAAAGACAGCGGCGCGCAGCGCATCCTCACCGCGATCGCCATCGTGCTCGTCCTCGCGATGGGCGGGCTCTGGTACCGCAGCCTCTGGCCCGACATCGACGTTCGCAACTTTGGCAAGGCTGCCGCGGTGGCGCCAGGCAAGTCCACCTCCTAGACTCTCCCGCCATGCATATCGTCATTCGCTACTGCCAGGCCTGAAACTACAAGCCGAAGGCTGCGGGTCTCGCGGCCGCCATCCATGAAGTCGTCGGTGTCACGCCCGAGCTCGTTCCGGGCAAACCCAGTCAGTTCGACGTGGAGGTCGACGGCAAGCTCATCTTCTCCAAGGCGAAAGCGAGTCGCTTCCCGGAGCACTTCGAGATCACCGACCAGCTGAAGTAGCGCCTGTCAGGTCCACCTCTTTCCTGCGTTGTCCACCCGATGAAGCAACTCTCCATCCTCTGCTCCGCCTCCACGCTCGGTCTGCTCGCCACGCTCGTCGCCGCCTGCACATCCTCGCCGCGCGAGTCCTCACCGCCCGCACCCGGCGGCCCCGGTCCCGACGGCGGGTCGCAAGCCTGCACCGAGGAGGCGATGGTGTGTCCGGACGGCTCCGCGGTGGGCCGCACCGGGCCCAACTGCACGTTCGCTCCGTGTCCGGGGCCCGCCAAGGCAGCTGCGGGTCCGAGCCCAGCCGAGGCGGGCGAGTGCAAGAACGAATGCGGCAACGGCACGTGCGAAGAAATCGTGTGCATGGCGGTGGGTTGTCCGTGCGCGGAGACCAAAGCGAGCTGCCCGCAGGACTGCAAGTGAGCTAGACCCGAGGCGTGGACACCCCGCAAGACCGGCTACAGCGGCGCCTCTATCGCGCGATGCGCGGCACCTGCGAGAGCTTCGAGCTGCTCGAGTCGGGCGATCGGGTGATGGTCGCGATGAGCGGGGGCAAGGACAGCTACGTGATGTTCCACCTGCTGACCAAGCTCGTCCCTCGCCTGCCGTTCCCGGTCGAGCTGGTGGCGGTCCACCTCGACCAGGCGCAGCCCGGCTACGACGGCACGAAGCTCGCAGCCTTCCTCGATGGCAGCGGCTGGCCCTACGAGATCCTGCGCGAGGACACCTACTCGATCGTGCTCGAGCACACGCCCGCGGGCGGCACGTATTGCTCGGTGTGCTCGCGTCTGCGGCGCGGCATCCTCTACACGGCGGCGGAGCGGCTGGGCTGCAACAAGATCGCGCTCGGTCACCACCGCGAGGACACGCTCGAGACGTTCCTCCTCAACCTCGTCTACGCCGGCAAGCTTCAGGCGATGCCAGCGAAGTACAAGACCGACGACGATCGCTTCCACGTCATTCGCCCGCTCATCGAATGCGATGAAAAGGTCATCGCCGAGCTGGCCGGCCTGATGGCCTTCCCCATCATCCCCTGCAACCTCTGCGGCTCGCAGGAAGGGATGAAGCGCGAGGCGATGGGCAAGCTGCTCGACAAGCTCGAGACGATGAACCCCAATGCCCGCGCCGTGATGCTCAACGCGCTCGGCAACGTGCGCCCGACCCACCTGCTCGATCGCGACCTCGGCAAGGCGTGGGCCGCCCACGCGACGCGCGAGGTGAAGCCGCCGCGGCCGGTGCGTTCGGCCGCCCTCGCGATCGCCTCGGGCGGGCCGCGCCTGTCGCTACCGATCGTCCGCGACTGACGAAAGCCACCGGCGCTCAGCCTGATCACTGCAGCCGGGCTCGCCGCCGCTCGGGCACCAGTGTAGGCACGCCCCAACGTGGGCGTGCTCATTCCCTCCCTTTGCCGCCGTGGTGTTCATCGCGACGAGGTGCACTCTTGATTCGCAGCGCAGAGTTTCTCTACGCGGAGCTGCTCGCCACGGACGAGTCGACGTCCATCGAGGCGAAAACGGCCTCCAAGGTCGATCGCTCGCTGATGGAGACCATCTGTGCCTTTGCGAACGAGCCCGGGCTCGGCGGGGGTCACCTACTTCTTGGCGTGGGGCCGTCGGCGCAGGGAGTCCTGTTCGGCAACGCATACGAAGTCAAGGGTGTCGCAGGGTGTCGCAGATACTGACCGCCTGCAGGCCGACCTCGCCACACAGTGTGCAACGCTCTTCAATCGTCCGGTCCGGCCGCAGATCACGGTCGAACGGCTCGAGGGAAAGGCCGTGGTCGTCGCATTCATCGCCGAGCTGTCAGCGGCGGAAAAGCCGCTCTATATCTCGACGCTTGGCTTGCCCCGGGGCGCGTTTCGACGTGTAGGCTCCACCGATCAGGAAGGCACGGACGACGATCTCATTGCACTCTACCAGGGCCACCAGCACGAGACTTACGACTGTTCGGTAGTCAAGGATGCCGAGATATCGGACCTGGATCCCGACGCCATCCGCGCCTATCGGGATCTACGCAAGGAAGCCAATCCCGTCGCCGAGGAGCTTACTTGGCCTGACCCTGAGCTGCTACGAGCGCTGGGGGCGGCCATCTTTCATGATGGAATGCTGCGCCCTACCGTTGCGGGCGTTCTTCTCTTCGGATCTTCGATGGCACTCCGTCGATGTTTTCCAATGATGCGGATCGATGCGGATCGATTACGTCCGAGTACCTGGCCGGGAGTGGGTTCAAGACCCGGACCGCAGATTCGATACCGTAGAAATCCGAGCTCCCCTTCTGCTTGGTGCACGCCGAGCCATTGCCACCGTCAGAGACGACCTGCCGGCTGCATTCTCACTGCCCGAGGGTGAGGCCATCCGTAGAGACGACACAATTCTGCCCGTTCGAGTGCTCCGCGAAGCGATCGTTAACGCGTTGATGCACCGCAGCTACCGCATCCATGGTGCAATCCAGATCATTCGATATTCGAATCGGTTGGAGATCCGCAACCCGGGTCATTCGCTGAAGCCCGAGGAACAGTTGGGTGAGCCAGGCTCGCAAACGCGCAACCCCCGAATTGCCGCGGTGCTTCACGACGTCCATCTCGCCGAGACCAAGGGAAGCGGCATACGAGCCATGACAGAAGTCATGTTGAAGCAGGACCTGCTTCCGCCGACGTTCGAATCGAGCCCACGACCGGACCATTTCGTCGCAACTTTTCACTTCCACCATTTTCTCGGTGAGGCAGATCGCGCATGGCTTCGTGCGCTGACGTATGAACGGCTATCGGACGAGGAGGCTCGTGCCCTGCTCTTCGTCCGCGAGGCCGGAGCCATCGACAACGCCGCGTATCGTTCGATCAACCGGGTCGAGATGCTCGACGCCTCAGGCCACCTTCGGCGACTTCGCGAGCTGAGGCTTCTTGAGAGGAAGGGTTCCGGCAACAGGACCTACTACATCGCAAGCCCGACCTTCCGCGACGCGCTTGCTGGAGCGCCAGAAGGCTACTTTGAGTACTCTGCGGCTGTGTCCAGGACGCCGGGCCTGAACAAACGGCCCGGTTCGTCCGATCCACACCAGTTCTCCACGGATCCACATCAACCCTCGTCGGATCCGCACCAGTCCTCCTCGGATCCACACCACCTGCACCCCGATCCACACCACCTGCACCCCGATCCACACCACCTGCACCCCGATCCACACCAGCCCATTCCCGCCACGCGCGAGGACACGAGCTCGGCCAGCACCGCACCCCGCTCGGGAGCAGCGCCTCCGCCCGAGCTGGCCAGCCGCCTCGCGAACGCCGGGCCTGGAAAGCGACCGCGCAAGGGCGAGGTCCGCTGCCTCATCGAGGACCTTTGTACGTGGCGACCGCTCTCCGCCAGAGAGATCGCTGGCTACTTGGGAAACCGCGACCCCAAGCAGCTCGTGCGTGAGCACCTGGCGCCCATGATCGACAAGGGCGAGCTGACATACGTGTTTCCGGAGATGCCCAATCACCCGGAGCAAAAGTACAAAGTCCTCGACAGCTGACCGGTGTAGCGCTCCGACCTGGGGAGCTGCGAGCCTGTCGCGCGTTATCAGGAAACAAGGAGACCCTCGGAGCCCACCTCGCCATTCACGGCCCGGCGGCGCGCGGCTCGGAGGGTGACGTGTCCTTGGCATTGGGGCCGAGAAGCGTCCCGCACATGGTCTTGCAGAGGATGTCCTTGTCTTTGCACTCGCACTTGCTGGACTTCTTGAGCTCCAGCTTGTCCTTCATGGCGGCGACGGTGAACTGCGCGAGCTGCTCGACCTTCTCCATCCTCCAACCGTCCCGCTGCTGCCATTGCGTACGCGGGTCGGTGGCCTTGCCGTCGGGCTCAGCGCAGCAGCGGAAGGAGAGGAAGTAGTAATAGAACTCCTCGGCGTGGGTGTAGACCTTGGGGCGGCACTGGTTGCGCACGCCCTTGTACCAGGGGCCACCGGTGTGCACGCTGTCGTAGCGGACGCGTAGACCTTCAAACTGCATCTTGGACGTTGTCTCCGCCGAGGAGACCTCATCGGTATTGCCTGGCAGATCGAAGACGCCAAAATCGCTCACGCATTGCGGCTGGGTGCCGCTGCGCATCCCGTGCCAGAGGCGACCGAGCTCCTTCGGATCGCGCTTCTCGACCAGATCCATGTTGGGGTTGTCCCACTTCTGGTCGCCGTTGCAGATGAGCGGGTCACGCTTGTAGCCATAAGGAAAGGGCTTGGCGTCGGGACCCTCGCAGGCGAACGTCCATTCGGATTCGTGGCACATGCGCTTGCCGGAAGCGGCGCATTTCACCTGAGCCTGGTGGAAGCGATTCATCACCTCGGGGCGCTCGCCCTTGATGTTGGGCCATTCGTATTTGTCGATGCAGTAGCGCTTCTTGACCTTGTCGCCGACGCAGGTGCTCTTTTCCTCGAACTCCTCGCAAACCTTCTTCTTGTTCGCCTTCGCGAACCATTCCTTTTTGCACTTGTGCTCGACCTTGGTGCAGTAGTCGCCGGAGACCAGCACCATCTCGGCCGGGCACGATGTGGGGCCGGTCGCGTCGGGCGCCTTGCCGTCCGGTGCGTTGGCCGACGTGGTCGCGGAAGCAGATGACGAAGCCGATCCGGGGGGCGGCGCGACCGGCGCGGGCGGGGTCGCGCTCGGAACGTCGGTCGGGCGCTCCGCTTGCGTCGGAGCCCCAGCGCAGGCGCCGATCAACGCTGCGAGAGCGAAGACGGAGGAGATGCCGGTGGCGGAAGCGAACGAGGAAGCGAAGCGGCTCATCGCGATGCGATCTCCTGGCCGGGCGCGCCGGGCCCATCGCCAAGGGTGGCCATTGGTTGCGAGCCGATCGAGCCCTTCACCTTGCGAAGAATCCTCGCGCCCATCGTGTCAATCTCGCGATTCGCGGTGTTGCAGAGGATGACGACGCCCACGCTGCCCATCAGGTCGATACCGACGTAGGTGTGAAACCCTCCGGTAGCGCCATTGTGCCAGGCGACGGTTCGGTCACGTCGTACCACCCAGCCCAAGCCTTGATCCCAGTCGCCCTCGCGTGACGTCCCGCGCGGCATCAACGCCTCGCGAGACGCTTGCGAGATCGGCGAGCCCTGCCCCAGCACCGCCTGCACGAAGACGGCCATGTCGCGCGCCGTCGATCGAATGCCGCCCGCCCCGGCGAGCCCGGGGATGTTCCAGGGCGAATTGCGACGCTTGTCTTTGTCGTGCGGCCAGGCGAAGCGCGCCTGCTGGTCGTCGTTCAATACGATGGACGTATCGTTCATCCCCAGTGGCTCCACGATGCGCTGCCGCAGGAGTGTCTCGTAATCGTCCACGTCGGCACGATTGACCAGTAGCTGCCCGAGCAGCCCTACCGCGTAGTTGGAGTATTCATTTGCGACACCCGGCTCGGCGTCGAGGCGCGTCTTGCCAAGCCCCACGTAGAGATCGTCGGTGGTGAAGTCGGCGTAAGGGTCCGCCCTGTTGCGGCGCTTCATGTTGGGCGGCAGGCGCGGCATCCCACTCATGTGCGTCGCCAGGTCCATCAGGGTGATCGAGCGCGACGCCGAACGCGGCATCTTCACGCCACTGGGAAGGAGCGTCTGCGCGGGCTGGCCGAGGGAGATCTCGCCCTTGATCATCATGTCGGCGAGCAGGGTCCCGGTGAAGACCTTAGACACGCTGCCGATCTCGAAGACCGTTCGCTCGTCGGGCCGGGTCGTGCCGGTCGCCCATCCGAAGCCGCGAGCGCTCCACCCTTCCGGCGTGACGAGCGCGACCTCGGCGCCGACGATCCGGTTGTCGCGGACGGCCTGACCGATCTGCTCGTCGACCACCTGCCATTCCTGATCGATCCGCTCGCGCCACGGCTGCGACGCGGGCGCCTGCCACGTGGGCGGCTTCGCATCGCGCGCGCAGCCGGCGGCAGCGAAAGCCAGCGGAAGCCCGATGGCCAGCCGGACCGCCAGCCCCACCGCCAGCGTCGAGACGCGCGCAAAGAGGCGGATGTCGCGAGATGAGGTGCGTGCGCGTTCCATGGTTCGCCGGGGCCGGAGCTTACTCCGGGCGCGCGTGGCCTTGGCGGTGGATCGCGGACCGTGCTCCGATGCAACCCGTGCTCCGGGGAAGGCTCATCGTCCTCGGCGTCCTCGTGGCCCTCGACCTCGGCTTCCTCTTCGTCGGTGCTCGGGATGGCGAGGCCGAGGCGATCATCGAGCCCCCTGCCGGCATGTCGCGCGTGCGCATCGGCCTGGTCTTCGATGTCGGCGGGCGGGGAGACCGCTCGTTCAACGACGCGGCCTACCTCGGCCTCCTCCGCGCCAAGCAGGAGCTGGGCGCAGACGTCGAGGTGATCGAGCCGAGCGAGGGCGCCGATCGCGAGAGCGCCATCCGCATCTTCGCGGCGCGCGGCTTCGATCTGGTGATCGGGGTCGGCTTCATCTTCTCGCAGGACCTCACCGATCTCGCCCGCGAGTACCCGAGCGTCCATTTCGCCTGCATCGACTACTCGCCGCCCTTCGACGGGGCCGGCAAGCCCCTGCCCATTCCGACGAATCTGGTCGGCCTCAAGTTCCGCGAAGAGGAAGGAAGCTTCCTGGTGGGCGCGGTCGCCGCGCTGGAGTCCCGATCCAAGGTGGTCGGCTTCGTGGGCGGGATGGACGTCCCGCTCATTCACAAGTTCGAGGCGGGCTATCGCGAGGGCGTGCGGGCCACTTGCCCTTCGTGCCGTGTCGTCGTGCAATACGCCGGCTCCACCCCGGTCGCGTTCAAGGACCCAGCGCGCGGCGCCGCCATCGCGCAGAGCCAGCTCGGCCAGGGAGCGGACGTGCTCTATCACGCGTCCGGCTCGACCGGCCTCGGGGTCATCCGGGTCGCGCGCGAGAACGGCGTGTGGGCCATCGGCGTCGACTCCGACCAATACGACGACGGGGTCGATCCGGAGGCGCCGGGCAAGAGCGCCGTCCTCACCAGCATGGTGAAGCGGGTCGATGTCGCGGTGCTCGAAGCCATTCGCTCGGTCGCCCTGCGCAAGTTCGAGCCGGGGGTACGTGTCTTCGGCCTGAGGGAGAGCGGGGTCGACTACGTCCGCGATGGCGAGCACGGCGCGGCCATTCGGCCGGAGACCAAGGCGCGCATCGAGGAGCTTCGCGATCGCATCGTCCGCGGCGAGATCTCCGTCTCGGAGGGGCCGTGAGCGAGGGCGACGCGCCCGGACACGCGCCCGGACACGCGCCCGGCCCCGTTGCCGAGATGCGCGGCATCGTGAAGGGCTTTGGCGATTGCATCGCAGTCGACGGCATCGATCTGTCGATCGAGGACGGTGAAGTGGTTGCGGTCGTGGGTGAAAATGGCGCGGGAAAGAGCACGCTGCTCAGCATCCTCGCCGGCTCCTACCCGGCCGACCGGGGCACCGTGGAGGCTTTCGGAAAGCCGCTGACCGGCGGCCCACTCGGAGCCATCGCCGCCGGCGTCGGAATGGTGCACCAGCACTTCAAGCTCGCCGCCGATCTCACCGGTCTGGAAAATGTGATCCTCGGTCACGAGCCGCGGGGGCGCTTCGGCACCGTCGATTACGCCCAGGCGCGGCAGAGAGTCGCCGCGTTGGCTACCGAGCACGGCCTCGACATCGAGCTCGATCGGCGAATCGAGGACATGGGCGTCGGGGAGCGGCAGCGCGTCGAGGTCCTCAAGGTCCTCTATCGCGGCGCGCGCCTGCTCGTTCTCGACGAGCCGACCGCAGTGCTCACCCCCGACGAATCGATTCGATTGCTCGATCTCGCTTCACGGCTCGCTCGTGGGACAGCGGGTGCGCCCGAGACCAAGAATGGCGGCGGGGGCCGCGCGGTCATCATCGTCACCCACAAGCTGGGCGAGGTCGCCCACGTCGCCGACCGCATCGTCGTCTTGCGTCGCGGCAAGAAGGTTCTGGAAGCGAAGCGCGGCGAGCTGAGCCCCGACGCGATCGCCGACGCCATGGTCGGCGACCACGTCGAGCTGCCCACCCGCGCGGCGAGTGCACCGATCTCCGGCGACAGCCTGCTCTCGCTCGAAGGCATCGTGGTCGATCGGCCCGGCTCCCTTGCGCCCGCCCTCGCGATTGAGTCGCTATCGATCCGCGCGGGCGAGATCCTCGGCGTCGGGGGCGTGGAAGGCAATGGCCAGTCCGAGCTGGTCGACGTTATTGCCGGCCTCGTCATGGCGAGCAAGGGCAAGGTGAAGCTAGGCGATCGCGACGTGACGCAGGACACGCCGGCCGCGCGCTTAGCCGGAGGGCTCGCCGTCATTCACGCCGATCGCCACGAGCGCGGCCTGGTCCTTTCGATGTCACTGGCGGAGAACTTCGCGCTCGGACGCACACCGGAGTTCACGCACAACGGCCTCATCGCCCGCACCGAGCTGGAGGCTGCCACCAAACAGGTGATGAAGAGCCTCGACGTGCGTGGCGGCAACGCCGGCGACACCAGCACCGAGGCCCTGGCATTGAGCGGCGGCAACCAGCAGAAGATCGTGGTCGGGCGCGAGATCGGTCGGCAGCACCGCGTCCTCATTGCGGCCCACCCGACGCGCGGCGTCGACGTCGGGGCGATACGTCACATTCGCGAAGCCTTGCTCGATGAGCGCAACCAAGGTCGCGCGGTCCTGCTCCTGTCGTCGGATCTCGACGAGCTCTTCGCTCTGGCCGATCGCATCATCGTCCTGTACCGAGGTCGCATCGCTTCCGAGGCGCCCACCGAGGAGTGGACGGTCGAGGCATTGGGTCGAGCCATGGCCGGCTCCCGTCCTGCCGAAACCTCGCTGCAGTCTTCGCCGCACTCCTCGCTACCTTTCTCGCCGGGCGGCTCCGGCGACGCACCCGCGGAGAGGCCGTGAACCGCGAGCGCATCGTCCGCGCGACGATCGGACCGGCGACCGGCATCGCCGCCGCCATGCTGGTGGGCAACATCCTGGCATGGGCGGTGGGCGCGTCACCCCGACGCGTGTGGGCGCTGCTCTTCGCCGGCACGTGGGGCAGCTCCTACGGCATCGGCCAGGTGCTCTTCAAGGCCACGCCGCTGGCGCTAGCGGGTCTGTCGGTATCGGTCGCGCTGCGCGCCGGCCTCTTCAACGTCGGCGCCGAAGCGCAGCTCGTCGCTGGCGCGCTGGGCACGACGCTCGCCGGCATCGCCCTGCCCCCCGGCACGCCCGCGCCCATTGCGATCCTCGTCTGCACGATCGCCGGGATGGTCGCCGGCGGGCTCTGCGGCGCCGCGCCAGGCTACCTCAAGGCGCGTTTCGGGGCGCACGAGGTAATCGGCACCATCATGATGAACTTCATCGTGCTCGCCTTCGTGCAATGGCTGGTGCTGCCCGGGCGCCTCGGCCAGCCGGAGTCGCAGAGCACCGCGAGCGTGATCGAAAGCGCGCGAATCCCTCGTCTTTCCGTCGTCTTTCCGTCACTGGCCGGATCGAGCGCGAGCTTCGCGGTGATGGCGGTGCTCCTCGCGGGGCTCGGCGTACATGCCCTCTTTGCGCGGACGCGCCTCGGCTACGAGCTGCGCGTCGTCGGCCTGTCGGCGGGTGCCGCGGCCGCGGGCGGGATCGATCGCGGGCGGACCATCGTCGCGGCGATGGCCATCTCGGGCGCCATCGCCGGTCTCGCTGGCTTGGGCACCGTGCTCGGCTTCCGCGGCTACTTCGAGGTGGGCTTCTCGAGCGGCGTTGGATTCATGGGCATTGCCGTCGCCATGCTGGGAAGGGCGAGCCCCTGGGGCGTGGTCCTTTCTGCCATTCTCTTCGGCACCCTCTCGCAGGGGGCGCTCTCCATTCACGCGGTCGTCCCCAAGGAGCTGGTCGACGTGCTGCAGGCGGTCGTCGTGCTGGCCGTCGTGGGCGCATCGAGTGATCTCATCGTGCGGAGGCCCTCGTGAGCCTGGTCACCCAGACGCTGGCGCTCGCCGTTCCGTACGTCCTCGCGGCAATGGCCGGCGTGGTATCGGAGCGCAGCGGCGTCGTGAACATCGCGCTGGAAGGTTTGCTCCTGGGAGGCGCGTTCGGCGCCACTGTGGGCGCGATCGCCGGCGGCCCGGTGGTGGGCGTGCTCGCCGGTGCGTTCGCTGGAATCGCCCTGTCGAGCCTGCACGGCGTGGTGAGCCTGAAGCTGCGTGCCGACCACGTCGTGGTGGGCCTGGGCATCAACCTGCTCGCATCGGGCCTGACCCGCTTCGGCCTCGTCGCCCTGTACGACTCGGCGTCGAACTCCGCGCGCATTCCCGGTCAGGCCGGCGTGGTCGATCCGATGCTCGTCGTGGCCATGCTGTCGGTGATCGCCGTGCATTTTGGCCTGGCTCGTACCCGCTTTGGCTTGCAGATCCGCGCGGTCGGAGAAAGCCCGGAGGCCGCGAGCAGCGCCGGCATCTCTGTCAACCGCGTGCGCGGCATGGCCCTCGTCGTCACCGGCGCATTGGCCGGCCTGGGCGGCGCTGCATTGGCTCTGGACAATCGCCAGTTCTCCGCCGAAATGTCGGCTGGCCGCGGCTACATCGCCCTCGCCGCAGTCATCGTCGGCAGGTGGCGCGCCGTGCCGACCCTCCTCGCGTGCCTGGCCTTCGCCCTGGCCGACGCCATCCAGATCGAACTTCAAGCCTCCATCCAGGGTTACAAGCAATTCGTACAAATGCTGCCCTATGCCCTCACCCTTGCATTGGTGTGCGGCCTCGTCGGGCGCAGCCGATCGCCGGCGGCGTTGGGCCGACACGGTTGAGGGGGAGGGTGCGGCCGGTCCCATTCGCCCCCCACATGTCCGCGCCGCCGCGCCCAGCCGCCAACAGGGCGCCCCGGATCGGTCCCATTCGCCCCCCACATGTCGGCGCCGCCGCGCCCAGCCGCCAACAGGGCGCCCCGATCGGTCCCATTCGCCCCCCACATGTCCGCGCGGCGCTGGATGGCCCAGCGATCGATCGCATCGTCGTCTGACGGAAACGCCGCCTCAGGCCCGCGCCGCCAGCGCATCCTGCACGATGCGTTCGAGCGCCTCGAGCTCGAAGGGCTTTTCCAGCCGCGGATTGCCGACTTCCTGGAGAAACTCCCGGGTGCGCGCGGTAAAGGCACCGCCGGTGAGGAAGATGAAGCGCTCGGCGAGCTTCGGATCGAGGGCCTTCACCTGCTCGAAGAGCTCGGGGCCGGACAAGTCCGGCATCATCAGATCGCACAGCACGACGTCGTACTCTCGGCCCTGCCGGATGCGGTCCAGCACGTCGCGTCCTCGGAAACACACGTCGACGTCGTGGAGCGGCGACAGAACCATTCGAATGGTCTCGGCCAACCGCTCCTCGTCATCCACGACGAGCACGCGACCGCTTTGGGGCGGGGCCACCGGCATGGGTAGCGGCGTGTGCTCAGAAGCTTCCTCGCGGGGCGCCGCGGGCAGGCGAATGACGAAGCGGGTGCCTCGCGGCAGGCGCGCAACCGCGGAGACCGAGCCCCCGAGAGCGGCGACGAGTCCATGGCATATAGCCAGACCAAGCCCCATCCCTCCAGGCTTGTCGCTGACGAACGGCTCGAACAGTCGCTCGCGCACCTCGGGCGCGATGCCCTTGCCGGTATCCTCGACGGTGATTGCGACGTCGTCGCCGTCATCCTCGGTCCCCAACGTGATCCGCTCGCGGTCGGCGTGACCTTCGGGGATCGCCTCGGCTGCGTTGAGCAACAGGTTGACGAACAGCTGGACCAAGCGTGACTCGGAGGCGCGCACCTTCGAGGTGGCGCGCAGGTCGCGCTGGATGGTCGCGCGGTGCCGGACCTGGTTCATCACCAGCTTGAGGGCCGCCTCGAGCGGTGCATGGACATCGATCGGCTTGCGCCGCTCCTCGTCGGAACGCGCAAACGCTTTGAGGTCGCGGATGATGGTGGCGACCCGCCAGGCCCCCTCTCGCGCGTTGTCCACGGCGCCGCGCACCGCCGCGAGAGGACTGCCCGAGCTCGGCGGCCCCGAGTGGAGCGACGTGAGAAGCGGTCCCGATTCGAGCGACGTGAGATGGCGCGATGCGAGGTCGAGGCTGGCGATGACGAACGCCAGCGGATTTTGCAGCTCGTGCACCACGCCTGCGGCGAGCGTACCGAGGGACACGAGGCGCTCGGCCTGGGCCGCACGTCGCTCCGCCGCGCTTCGTTCGCTGATGTCCTCGGCGAGGCCGACGCCTCCGAGCACGTGCCCGTCGCGCTGCAAGATCGGCTCGAAAACGACTCGAAGCGGTGTAGTGCGATCGCCGGTGACCGCGACGTATTCGCCTTCGAATTGTGCGGCGCGCCCCGCCAGCGCCTCGATGATGCAATCGCGCACCCGGGGATCGGGGAGCATGGTCAGGTTCAAGCCGACGAGGCGCTCCCGCGTCGAGCCGAGGAGCTGCACGAATCGCTCGTTGGTCGCAGTGAGCACCCCGCGCTCGTCGAAATGGAAGATGCCGAGCGGAGCGTGCTCGAAGACCAGACGCATCACGTGCGCGGCGCGCGAGTCCGGATCGGCGGTGCGCGCGGGCTCGAGGTCGGCCGTACGCTGGCGCATGATCGCGACGACCGCAGCACCGCCATCGTCATCCGTGGTCGTCGCGAAGGACCAGTCGACCTCGATCGCGGCTCCTTTGCGGAACCACACCGGCGCGCGAAGGACGTTGCTGCCGGAAGCTGGCGGCCACGGCTCGAGCATGGCCGCGCCCTCGGCGCTCGGAGGCAGCAGCTGGCGCAACGGGACGGAGACCAGCTCCGCCGGCGCATAGCCGAGGAGCCGCCCCGCAGCGCCGTTCGCACGACGCACCACGCCACCCCCGTCGACGACGAGGACGCCGTCCGGCAGGACGTCGAACAGTGTGTCGAAGCCCACGCTCACCTCGAGACCTGCCCCCCGGAAGGTGCGGCAGAGACGAGTTGGAGCGAGCTTGGCTCCGCGACTGACCGCGCATCGATGCTAGCGCACCTCGTCCATCGCCGCGGACCGAACAGACCAGGACGATGCGCGAAATGCGCGACGGCGCGAACCTGCGTTGTCGAGGTCCGCGCCGCGGTGCGGGAACGTGAGTGAGCGGATCCGATCAGAAGCCGGGCGGCAGGATGACGTCGCTGAAGGGAACCTCGGATCCCTTGCAGGCCGAGCCGGTCTGACCTTCGCCGCACCAGGGGATGGGGCCGTTCAGGTAGTCCATGTCCAGATCGTGGTACCCGGGGAAGCCCGGTGCGCTGGCTCGATCGTCGCGCAGGGCGCCCCAGGAGTTCTTGATGCGGAAGAAGCTGACCTTGCTCGACGGCAAGAGCGCGGCATCCAGCTTGGCGGCGTCGGCTTCCAGCGTCGCGTCGAGCGTGACGCCGGCCTTGAGCGTCCCGAACTGGGTGGTGACGGCCTCGTAGTCCTCGAGGACGGTCATGTGACCGCCCTGACGTCCGCCCGTTCCCACGCGGTTCAAGGTGCCGAGGTTGAACGAGCCCTGTTTGGCGCCCGGCTGCCCCTCCATCGCGTTGAAGTCGACGCTCCAGGTGATGATGACCGGCTGCTGCGCGTGGAGCGCGCGCTGGACGCGGATCTGGAAATCGCGACGACCTTCCTTCCAGTAGGGGTAGCTCTCCTGCGACCATTCCTGGATCGCCTGGTCGAGGGTCGTGTCGATCTTGTCCGCCGTCTCGCCATTGAAGCTTGCGTACTGGACCTTGAAGTCGCGGCCGCGAAGCACCGGCGTCCCAGTCTTCGACGCGCTGGTGAGGAACGTGCGCGTCCCGGTCGTGCCGAAGGCCTTGTCCATCCACTTGCGGACCTCGGGCTTGAGGCCCCAGGCCTCGTCCATGACCTGACGGACGAGCTTGCCGTTCTTGCGCGATTTGACGTCTTTGAGCCGGCCCGTCTTCAGCTCCCCGTCGAGCTTGCTGAGCGCCCGCGACTGCGCGGTGGACATTTCGGCCAGGGTGTCTTCCGTGATGAAGTCCTTCTCGGCGACGAGGCCCTTCTCGGTGATGATCTCGTTGGCGGTCGAGTAGAAGCCGCCCGTCTCGATCGCTCCCGTCTGCTCCCGGACGATCTGGGAAAACCAGTGCCAGTAGGTCCAGTACGACTGCGAGATGTCGAACTTGGTGTTGGTCGCCGAGTAGTTCATCGACTCGACCCAGCTCGCCTCGGCGTACAGCCAGCAGTTGCCGATCGACTGACGCTCGACGTCCGTGTGCTTCACGTCCGTGATGTCGTCGGAGCTTGACGAGGTGCCGTCGTCGCAGCCGATGCCGAGAAGAGAGGTCGTCGCGAGGACCGCGGAGGCCAACCAGGTTCGGAGCTTCATGCCGGGAATCACAGCACACATCGTGCCATGTGTGGTTGGCTTTGGAGTTCCCATCAATTCAATATGTTGTAGCTCGCATGGGTAGGAGACGTAGGGGTCTGGGTTACCCGGACCGGGATCATGCAAGATCCAGCCTGGGCTTCAGCACATCGAATGACAGCCATTGAGAGCGGCGTTGCGCCCCACGGGCAAGGCGCGACGACGATGAATACTGTTGGTTTTTGAGGAGGAGCAACGCTGCCCGTGGGGATGCAGCGTCGATCGAATGACAGTAATTGTTGGACGGCCCCTAAGCTCGAGACCATGAGCCAGGGTGAAGCCGTTTCGCGGCGCGCGCGCTCGCACGAGCTGATCGTTCGCGCGGCCGCCAAGCTCCTTCGCGAACAGGGTCTCGACGGAGCACCTGTCGACGCGGTCATGGCGGCAGCTGGCCTCACGCGCGGCGGCTTCTACGCGCACTTCGCCGACAAGACGGAGATGATCGTCGAGGCGATCGACCTCGCGTTCGCGCAAGCGAAGAAGAACCTCTTCGGCGCCGAGGGCGTCGAAGGCGACGCGTGGCTCGCCAGGGCCAACGCGCGCTACCTCAGCGAGGCCCACGTGGCCGACGTCGCACATGGCTGCGCGCTGCCGGCGTTGGGTGGGCAGATCCCCCGCTCACCCCCGCGTGTCCGCGACAGCTTCGCGCGCAACGTGGAGGAGATCATCGACTTCGTCGCGACGCGGATGGGCGGTGGCCATGCGACCGACGCCGACCGCAAGGAGGCGACACGCATCCTGGCGTTGTGGGTGGGCACGATGACGCTCGCGCGATCGTTCGACGGCAAACGCGCCGCGGAGATCCTCGAGGTGGGCCGCATCGCCGTCTCCGACCGTGCGCCCGCCAAGCGAGCGCGCAAGGCCCAGCGGGAAACCCAGCGGGAAACCCAGCGGGAAACCCAGCGGGAAGCCCAGCGGGAAACCCAGCGGGAAACCCAGCGGGAAACCCAGCCCGCGGAAAGCGAAGCTCAGGCGACGGGCGACGCTTCCGCCTCGAAGGCCTCGCGGCCGAAGAGCTCACGCGCCGTTCCCGCCAAGACTCGCCCCAGCGCCTCCTCGCCCAAGCCTGCGGCAGCCAAGGCCTGGACTTCGCGATCCCAGGCGTAGGGCAAGTTCGGAAAGTCCGTCCCGTCGAGCATCCGCTCGGGGCGGGCGCGGGCATGCCGACCAGCCTCGCGCGCCGTCGAGGCGAGGGTGCGTACGCGCGGTGGAGGGTTGATGGCAGCGTGTGGAGATTCGGTGGAGCCGCGGGCGGGACGGCTTTCGATCATCCGATCAGTGCAGGCCGTGCTCAGCGCAGATCGTGCAGGTCCCCCGAGTGCACGATCCGGACGCCGGGCTTGGGCTCGCGGACCAGGGCGACCACCGCCCGGGCGACGTCCGACGCTTCGATCGGTCGCATGCGCAGCGGCGACAGGAGCGGTTTTAGAAATCGGGAGACGACGACCGCGGCCCGCTCGGCGGGGCGACTCTCTTCGCGATCGCCAAGGAGTAGCGACGGCCGCGCGATCGAAAGCGAGTCGAAGCCAAGCGCGCCCAGCGCCGCTTCGATCTCGCCTTTGACCCGGTTGTAGAAGACCGAAGAGCCTTCGTCGGCACCGTGCGCGGTGACCACCACGAACGTGCGCGCGCCCGCGCTCCGCGCGGCCTTGCCGAATGCCAGGACGGCGTCGTGATCGATCGCGCGGAACGCCTCCTTGGAGCCGGCCTTGCCGATGGTGGTGCCGAGCGCGCAGACGGCGACGTCCGGCGCGGACGCATCGCCGGGGTCGAAGTGGGCAAAGTCGACGGTGCGTTCTTCGAGCTTCGGGCCTGGCTTGCCCGAAGGTCGCCGCCCGAAGGACACGACGCGCCCGATCGATGCGTCTGCAAGGAGGCCGTCCACGACGAAGCCCCCGACCAGACCGCTCGCCCCTGCGATCCACGCGGTCTTGCTCATGCTGGTGTGCTCATGCTGGTGTGCTCATGCTGGGCCGCAGCATGCTGGGCCGCAGCATGCTGGGCCGCAGCATGCACAAGTCCGTTGCCAGCCGACACCCCTTCGTCCGACGCTGCCCCGGTGAACGTCCTGTCGCTCTGGTTCGGCCTCAAGGCCCCGGTCTCACGGCGTGACTACGTGCTGTCGGGCGTGGCCCTGATGGTGCTCAAGGTCGCGATCGACAACGGAATCGCCTACGCGGCCACTGGCAAGCCTTGGCCGCCGGGCGCCTACATCGCGCCGAGCGTCATCCTGAAGTCCGAGGCGCTCCAGGCTGGGTCGGGTCCGACGCCCGACTGGGCGCTCGCCGTGTTCGCGCTCGCTGCGCTTCCGTTCCTCTGGATCGGCGTGACGATGACGATCCGTCGCGCGGCCAACGCCGGGGCGTCGCCCTGGCTGGGCATCCTCTTCCTGGTGCCGCTCGTCAACTACGTGACAATGCTGATCTTCGCCGTCTTGCCGGCAGCGAAACGCGACGAGCGATGGGTTCCGGTGCAGCTCGGGCCGTTCCGAGGGAACCCGGAGACGCCGCCGCTCTCCGAAGCAGGCCCCGTACCGCCCGGCTTGCAGAGCGCATTGCTTGGGTTGCTGTCGCCGATCGTGCTCGGCACCGCGATGGCCGTGTTCTCCATCAAAGGAATGGCGGTCTATGGCGGCGCGCTGTTCTTCGCCACGCCGTTCGTCATGGGGCTCACCACCGCGGTCCTCTACAACAGAAAGCACCTCCGCAGTCTTGGCGCGACCATCGGCCTGGCACTCCTGTCGATCGGCCTGTGCGGCCTTGTGCTGCTGCTCTTCGCCTTCGAGGGGATCCTGTGCATCATGATGGCGGCTCCCATCGCCGCGATGATCGCAGCGCTCGGTGCGCTCGTCGGATATGCGCTCGCTTCGCAAGGCAAGATGCGCATGCGCAACGCGGCGCTCATGGTGGCAGCGCTCCCCGCGCTGGGCGGCGTCGAAGCGCAGGTCGCCGAGCCGACCCTGCGCGAGGTCGAGACAGTGGTCGAGATCGATGCGCCGCCGGAGCAGGTCTGGAAGAATGTCGTGGGCTTCTCTGACCTCCCGGCGCCGCCCGAATGGTTCTTCAAGCTGGGCATCGCGTACCCGATGCGCGCGACGATCACCGGCGAAGGCGTGGGCGCCGTTCGGCACTGCGAGTTTTCGACGGGGCCGTTCGTCGAGCCGATCACGGTATGGGATCCGCCCCGACGCCTTGGCTTCGACGTGGAGTCGCAACCGCCGTCGATGACCGAGCTGAGCCCTTATCAGAAGATCGATGCGCCCCACCTCGAGGGCTACATGGTCTCGAAGCGCGGCGAGTTCCGGCTGGTCCCCCTGCCCGATGGCCGAACCCGGCTCGAGGGGTCGACCTTCTACACGCTGTCGATCTACCCGGAGGGCTACTGGGTCGTGTGGGGCGAGCTGCTCCTTCACGCCATCCATGGCCGCGTCCTCGATCACATCAAGAACCTCAGCGAGCACCCGGCGGCCGCACCCGGCTGAAGAAGGACCCGGTGAAGCTGCACCACGACTCGAGCCCGCTCAGCACGGCGAGCCACTCCGAGCCGTCCACGAAGTAGCTCCGCCGCGTGGTCAGCGCCGCACAGTCACCGCGGCATCGGCGCCAGCAGCGCATCGACCGTCGCCTCGTCGAGAAGCGGCGCGTCGAAGCCGCCTTCGAAGAGGCCGCGCGCGAGCTCGGCCTTGGACCGCTGGAGCTCGACGATCTTTTGCTCGACGGTCGATCGGGTGACGAGCTTGTGGACGAAGACGGGCCGGGTCTGGCCGATGCGATGCACGCGGTCCGTCGCCTGAGCCTCGACCGCGGGGTTCCACCACGGGTCGTAATGGATCACCGTGTCGGCCTCGACGAGGTTGAGCCCCGTGCCCCCCGCCTTGAGGCTGATGAGGAACACGGGGACGGTGCCCTTGCGGAACATGTCCACCACCGCGCGTCGGTTCGTCGTCGCGCCGGTCAGCGTGAGAAACGCGACGCCTTCTTCGTCGAGACGGGCGGCGATGAGATCGAGCATCTCGACGAACTGCGAAAAGACGAGGATGCGCCGGCCCTCAGCGACGAGCGTGGTGACGAGCTCGGAGAAGGCGTCGAGCTTGGCGCTGCGGGTGGCCCGCTTCGCCACCTTCGACTTTAGCAGTCGCGGATCGCAGCAGATCTGGCGGAGCTTGAGCAGCGCGTCGAGCACGATGATCTGCGAGCGCGCGAACCCGCGCGCCGCGATCGCGTCACGTACGGCCTTCACCGTCGTCTGGCGAACCGCTTCATAGATGTCGCGCTGGGCGTCGGTGAGCTCGATCGAATGCTCGATCACCGTCTTGTCCGGCAGCTCGGAGGCGACCTGCTCCTTGGTGCGACGGAGGAGCACCGGGGCCAGCCGGCGTCGCAAGCTCGCGAGGCACGCCTCGTCGCGGCGCTTCTCGATCGGCGTGCGATAGACCGCGCGGAAGCCCCGCTCGCTGCCCAGGGCGCCCGGGATGGCGAAAGAGACGATGCTCCACAGCTCGCCCAGGTGGTTCTCCACCGGCGTGCCGGTGATCGCGACGCGCTGGCGCGCATCGAGGCTGCGCGCGTGCTCCCAGAACACCGTCTTGGCGTTCTTGATCGTCTGCGCTTCGTCGAGCACGCAGAGATCCCAGGCGCGGCCGGTCAGATCCTCGGCGTCGCGGTGGAGCAGCCCGTAGCTCGTCAGCACCACGTCGGCCGAGGCGATTCGCGAGCGCTCCGCGCCGCGCGCTGCCCCGTGCCAGAGCACGACGTCGAGGTGCGGGGCGAAGGCCGCGAGCTGATCGACCCAGGAGATCAGCACGCTCGTGGGCGCGACCACGAGGCTCGGCAGGCGATCCTTCTTCTGCCGGAGAATGCACAAGATCGCGATGACCTGGACCGTCTTGCCGAGGCCCATGTCGTCGGCGAGCACGGCGCCGAGCCCGGCGCGGTGAAGCTTCCAGAGCCAACCCGTGCCCGCACGCTGATAGGGCCGGAGCTCGGCGCGGAAGGCCTTCGGCAAGGTGGGTGGCGCGATGTCGCCCGAGGTCAGCTCATCGCGCAGAGCTCGCATCGCCGCGAGCGCACCGCGCTCCGACCGCACGACGGCCGCGAGGTCCATCGCGCGGAGGCGGGAGAGCCTGCGCCCTTTGCCCTCGGGCTCGGCCGCCAGCTCCAGCAGCAGGTCGACGAGCGGCGCGATGCGCTCGCGCGGCACCGTGACGTACCCGCCGCCCGGCAGCGGCAAGAACATCGCGTGCTCGAGATCGGCGCGATCGCGCAGGGCCGCCAGGAGAGCCGGCAGGAGGCTCACCCGCTCGCCGTCGACCACGATGCCGAGCTCGAGATTGAACCAATCGCGCTCGCTGGGCTCGAGATCGGTGAACCAATCGTCGCTCTCGACGATGCGCAGCGAAAACGAAGGATCGATATCGATCTCGAAGCCGAGATCCGCAAGCTCGCGGTGCCCGTCGAGGAGGAACGCGAGCCAGTCCTGGACGCTCGGGAGATTCCAGCGCTCCACCTGTCGATCCCACGGTGACGCGAAGTCGGGCTCGAGCTCGTCGAACCCGTGCGCGCAGAGCGCGTAGCGCAGGAGGCTCTCCTTGTCGTGATCGCGGCGCACGATCGCGCGGCGCGTGGGGCTCAGCTCCACCGTCTCGTCGCCCCGCGCGTAGCCGCTGACCTTGGCGTCGCCATAGCGAAACGAAAGCTCGGCCACGCGCTGCGGCTCCGCGTAGGGCAACTTAGCATGTAGTTCGCGCAGTGTGATGCGCGCGACGGGCGATCCGCCGACTTGCTCGATCTCGACGGGGCGAGGAAGCTGAGGGCGGGTGCGGGCGAGGAGCTCGCCGAGCGCGGCGGCTCCCTGCGACGAAACGGGCGGACCGCGGTGCCACTCCGACGCCACGCGTGGCTCGACGCCCGGGACGGTCACCACGCCGAGGGTTCCTCTGGAAGCATCCCAGTAATGGAGCGGCGTCAGGGGCAGCCACAGCGTCGCGCCTTCGACCTCGACCGTCGGGTGCTGGTGTGTCCCGTCGAAGCGCCACCCGAGCTGCCCGACGCGAGCCTCACCGCTCTGCAGGATGTCGCCCTGTGGCGTCTGGAGGCGCCCGGAATCGAGCGCCGTGGCGATCGCGCGCGCACCGACCCGGCCTGTGAGGCGGAGCGAGCCGCTGTCGGCCCAGGGGATGGTCTCGACGGCGTCGAGCATCGCCGCATCATCCGCGGCCATGGCCGCTGCGTTCAGCATGCGATTTTGCGCGAGACGAACCGGCCGACCCCAGTCCCCCGACTTGATCCGGCGCTGCGTCGCGAGGGTGAGCAGGCAGGCTTCGATGTCGAGCGACAGCGCGAGCCGCTCGTCACGCGCAACGTGGGGCGCGCGCTCCAGCCGATCGACCCACGCCGACCAGTGCGGCGCCGGCGGTCGGGTCACGCCCCTGAAGGGCTCCGACCGCGGACTGCTCGACTCCAACCGGTTCATGCCGGACCGGTGCATCAACTCGCTCGGCGACGCAACCCACGTGGTCGAGGAGGCAGTGTGCTCGGGGAGCTTCAGCATGGACGCGATGAGAGCGTGCCCTCGCCGATCGTGTCGAGTCTCCACGAGCGGCTGCCGGACGGACAATGTCCGGGTTGGCAGCCCGGCTGCCGCATCCAGAAAACCGCGATCAGCTCGCCTTGGCGCCCGCCGGTCGGGCTTCGATGATCCTCTGTCCTTTGCCGTTCGCAGCAGCGTGCTGGTCGCACTTCTGCTTCAGCTTGGGGCACAGGTCGGGGATGCGAAAGTGCTCGACGAGGAAGTCGCGGAGCACTGCGACCCGCTGGGGAAGGAAGCGCGCCGACGGGTAGACCAGGTGCACCGGGCCCGATGGGCCGCGATACTCGGTGAGCAGCGGCACGAGGCGGCCCGCCTCGAAGTCGATGATGCTCGGTGAAGGGACCATTGCGATCCCCGCGCCTTGCATCGCAGCAGCCCGTACGAACGTGTAGTCGTCACCGCTGAGCGAACCGCGCACGACCACCGACTCCTGCCCATTGGGGCCGTCGAGGACCCATTTCGACTCGCCTTGCTTGGCGCGCCAGAGGATGCAGGCGTGTTTGGCGAGATCGGCAGGCGTGTTGGGGGCGCCGCGCTTGGCGATGTATTCGGGGCTCGCGACCATCACGTGGCGCGACTCGCCGAGCCTGCGGGCTACCAGGCTCGAGTCGCGCAGGACGCCGGCGCGGATCGCGAGATCGAAGCCCTCGGCGACCAGGTCGACCAGGCGCCCAGTCAGCTCGACCTCGACGCAGACCTTTGGGTAGGCCGCCGCGAAGCGCGCCAATACCTCGGCGAGCTGACCACCACCCATGTCGATGGGCGCCGTGATCCGCACCGTGCCGCGGGGTTCGCCAGTCGCCTCGGTGGCGACGTCGCGCGCCTCGGACAGTGCGGAGAGCGCCCCCGCCGCACGCGCGTGATAGGCGACGCCGGCGTCGGTGAGGTGGAGGCTGCGCGTCGTGCGCTGCAGGAGGCGGACGCCCAGCGCCTCTTCCAGGCGGGCGACGCGGCGGCTCACCGCGGACTTGGGCAGGCCCATCTGCGCGGCAGCGCCGGTGAAGCTGCCTGCTTCGACGACCCGGACGAGTGCGACCACGTCGTTGAGATCGACGGGGACGGCAGCTTTGGGCCTCTTTCCTGAGAGCGGACGACTCATGGCAGCCTCTTTGATGGAAGTCACGCTGACGCCTCGCCCGCCGCGAGCGCTTCCAGCCGGCCCAGGACACCGCGCGGGGCCCGTACCCGCACGAAGGTACCTTCCGCCTCGTGGCGCTCGGTCAGCACGCGCGCCGTCGAATGCATCGCGCCGACCGCGCCGTGACGCGCGTAAGGCACGAAGATCTCGCGCTCTTCCAGCTCGCCGTCGAAGAACGCGAGAATGGCCTCCCGAACCCGAGCCACGCCCTCGTCTTGGTGGGCCGATACCAGCAGCGCGTCGGGAAACTCGAGCTGCAGGTCGGCGATCTGCTCGGGGGACAGGCGGTCTGCCTTGTTGAGGATCAGCTTGTAGGGCACGGCGTCGGCGCCGATGTCGGCGAGCACCTCGCGGGTGACCGCGAGCTGCGACCGAAACGTCGGATCCGAGCCATCGGCGAGGTGAAGGAGGAGCGAGGCCTCCAGCGCTTCGTCGAGCGTGGATCGAAACGACGCGACGAGCTGGTGCGGCAGCTTCTTGATGAAGCCGACGGTGTCGCCCACCAGCGTCGGCGGATCGCTGGGCGGCTCGAGAAGGCGCACCGTCGTGTCGAGCGTCGCGAACAGCTTGTCGGCGACGTAGACGCCGCTGCCGGTGAGCCGGCGCATGAGCGACGACTTGCCGGCGTTGGTGTAGCCGACAAGCGCGACGCGACGCGCGTCCTTGCGGCGGGCGCGGCGCGTCGCTTGCTGCGCCTGTACGGACACCAGCTCCTCGCGAAGCTGCGCGATGCGGTCGCGAATCTTTCGGCGATCGAGCTCGACCGCGCTCTCGCCGGCACCCTTGCCGCCGATACCGCCGCGCTGGCGATCGGCGCCGCCGCCCGAGGCACGCAGCCGCGGCGCGACATACATCAAGCGCGCCAGCTCGACCTGCAGCCGCGCTTCGCGGCTCTTGGCATGGCGATTGAAAATCTCGACGATCACGCTCGATCGATCGAGCACCTCGGCGCCCGTCGCTTGCTCGAGGTTTCGCGCCTGGCGCGGCGTGATCTCGTGATCGACGACCACCACATCGGCGAGCACCGACGGCGGCTCGATCGCGTGACGGCCGCCAGCGTCATCGGGAAACGGCGGCTCCGACTCGTCTTCGATGTCGGCGTCGAAGCCGGCGTCCCGCTCGCCCTCTTCCTCGTCGCCCGCTTCCTCCTGGCGGCGCAGCCGTGCCTTGTCTTTCTTCTCGGCGGCGCCGGTCGGGATCTCACCGGTGCCACCGGTCCACAGGGCGAGCTCCTGCAGCTTGCCCGCGCCGAGAACCGCGCCGGTGGCGAGGTGCGCGCGCCGCTGCTCGACCGTCCCGATGACATCGAGACCGAGGGTGTCGACCAGGCGACCCAGCTCGGCGACGTCGGCGGCGTGGTCGATGTCCGATGTGCCAGGGAGCTGCACCGCAACGAGAACCGCGCGGGGCCGGGGACCATCTGTGGCGTCGTGTTTTGCGTGCGTCATTTTGAGGCGGGAGGTTGGTCTAGCCTACCTTCACCGCGATGCCGACCGACGACGACCCCGAGGCCAAAAAGGCAGGCCTCTGCAGCCGCTGCCTGCATGTCAAACGCGTCGACTCCGCGAAGGGCTCGACGTTCTGGATGTGCACCCACCCGGCGCTGCCAAAGTATCCGCGTCTGCCGATGGCGCGCTGCTCCGGGTTCATTGCAAAGGTTTGATCGAGTAGTTTTGTGCGGATGTCCCTCGCCGCGCGATCGATCTCCTCGCTGGCCGTGCTCGCGCTCGTGACGGCGTGCGGGCCGTCGTCGCCCAAGGGGGAATCGACCGCGCCGACAGTGAGCACCGCACAGTCCGGTCCGGCCAGCGGGCCGACGACGGGGGAGCCGGTGGCCACGGCGACGACCGCCGCACCGACGGCGCCACCGCCCGGCGGGCCCGCTCCGATCTCGCTGCCCGGCAAGTGGAGCTCGCCTTCGTGCGGCGCGCGCAAGTACCTGCGCGAGCTCGAGCTCCAGCGCAGCGGCCGCTTCCAGTCCGACGACCTCGTCTCGCCGTGCCCCGCCAACGTCGCCTGCGTCTGGTCGGGCATCGTCCACCGCGAAGGCACGTGGACGGACGCGAGCCAGACGCTGAAGCTCGTCGTCGACAAGGACGGCAGCGGCCCCGCGGTCGCGGCGCTCCCCGCCTCGCTCGAGCTGACGGGGAGCGAGCTCATCGAGGCGCAGGGCAGCGAGCGCTGCAGCTACCGGAAGAAGTGAGCCGGTCGGCGCCCGGAGCGACGACGCTCGCTTGCCGCTTCACCAACACCCGGAGGTGACAGCTCGACGCCCAGCGCCCTGTCGTCAGAGACCTGGCGAGGCCGACTCCCCGCGGCTGCTACGCTGCGCGCCGTGAACGCTACCTGGCCACTGCTGTCGCCCTTGGAAGCGACCTCCTGGGCAGAGCTCCCCGCGGACAGCTCGGGTGAGCTGGTCGACGGCGTGATCGTGGAGGAAGAGTTGCCTGACTACCTGCACGAACTCGTCGTCGCGTGGCTCGTCGCGACTTTGCGGTCATGGGCCGTCCCCCGAGGGGGCGTCGTCGGGGGGTCGGAGGCAAAATTTCTCCTCGGCCCCCGACTCGGGCGAAAGCCGGACGTGTCAGTCTTCGTCCCGCCCAATCTCCCTCCACGCCGCGGGCCCGTGACCATCCCGCCGCTCCTGATGATCGAGGTCCTTTCCCGCGCCCCCAGCGACGTACGACGTGACCGCATTCAGAAGACGGCCGAATACGAGGCGTTCGGCGTCGCGCACTTCTGGATCGTCGATCCCGAGGCCAAAACCATCGAGGGATACGTGCTGGGCGACAAGGGCCGGTACGAGCGGGCGTTCTCCGGCTCCAGCGGCAACGTCGAAGCCGTGGGCTTCGAGGGGTTGGTTCTGGACCTCGATGGCCTCTGGGAAGAGGGCCAGCGACTGGGGGAGTGAGATCCTCTGGCTCGTTAGCTCACGCCCGCACCGACTTTCCGGTCCGCGACGACCACCACGCCGTCGCTGCCCATCACTTGGCCCCGCCCCACGCCTCGGCCACCTCGCGAAACGACGCGACCACGGCGCCCGGGCATTGCTTCTTTTCACTGCCCGCTGCGCCGAGGTCCGGGCATTCGGCCACCGCGAAGCGTACCGCGTCCTCCAGGGCGCGGTGGTATGCGCCGCCTTCCCATTGCGCGAAATGGTGGCCGATGTGGAAGGGGACCTTGTCCGCCTGGTAGGCGGCGATCAAACTCGCCCGGTAGTCAGCGGCCACCCGCTCCCCCGTCACCTTGAGCTGCATGTAGTTGTAGTCCATCGGGATGGCGCGCGCGCCCGGCCATGCGGTCAGCCCCAGCTCGAGGAGGGTCGGGCCATTGCGACGCATCGCTAGCGTCCGCGGGGGACCGGGGGATGCGGCAAGCGATGTGTCGTAGCGATAGCCCCGCTCCAGCAGGGCCTCAATCAGGGCATCATTGACGCCGAGGAACGGCGCGCGAAACCCGCGAATGGTGAGCGGGCGCAAGCTGGTGCCGCGCAGGCGCGGTGCGCCCCGCCCATCGAAAAGCGTGGCGCCGTCGACGACGACCGGGAGATCCGGAGGCGGCAGGCAAACGTCTTCGTCCTGCCGGAAGAACGGGGCGCCGCATACGGAGCCTTCGCTGCACTTCTTCTTGAGGTTGCACGCTGGCGCGCACAGCCGGCCGGCGTCGCCGAGATCGGCGCAGCGCATCGCACGGCAATCGGTATCGACCCGGCACGCGCTGCCCGCTTCGCCGGCAGCGGCGTCGGGCCGCGGAGAGAACCGAGGAAATGCGGCGCGGCCTTCGGCATCGCGAATCGGCGCGTAGACGAGACCATCGGCCACGGCGTGAAAGGCGGCGAGCTCGGCGCGCCATTGCTCGAGCGACCAGCTGGTGCCGTCGTGATGCCCGACGCCGTGACTGGCTATCTCGTGCCCCTCGTTGACCGCGATCTGGGCGAGTGCGCGGCGCACCAGGATCTCGGCGCGGCTCTGCGCCCGCCCGATGGTGGACGGCACCTTGGCGGTGTCGAAGTAAACCGAATTGATGAAGTAGGTGAAGTGGATGCTCTTGCCGGAGGTCTTCGCAAGGTCGCGAGCGAAGCGCAGCGAATCGATCCAGCCGGCGTAACGCTGGCTTCCGTCGAAGGATGCGGTGAAGAAGAAAGGCCGTGGTGCCGCGCCCGGGGACACCGGCGCCGAGACGAGCTGCGAGAGCACAGCGGACGCAGGCGGCGATGGGAAGGCCTCCGCGCCTCCAGAAGTCGCAGCGCTGGAAGAAGTCGCAGCCAGCGCAGAAGCCGTCGCAGAAGCCGGCGCGGATGCGAATGCCGGCGCCGAGGCGGATGCCGGCGCGCCATGGGACGTCGTGGAGGCCGAGGTCGAAGCATCCGACGGCGCTCCTGCTGGCGCGTCGCTTGCTGCCTGCGGCGCGCAGGACAGCGAAAGCGACGCAGCGGCAAGGAAGGCCCGGCTCACGCCTCGGGCAGCTTGATGACCGGCTTCTTGGGATGCCGCCGATAGAGCAGGATCGTTCGGCCCACGATCTGCCCGACGTGCGCCTTGAGATCCGCGGCCAGGCGGGCGGCGACGTCCTCGCGATCCTCCGGGCACTCGGTGAGGAGCTTGATCTTCACCAGCTCATGATGTCCGAGGGCCTCGTCGATCGCGCGCAATGCACCCGATGACAGGCCGTGCTTGCCGAGCTGCACCAACGGGTCGAGCGCGTGCCCGAGAGCGCGCAGGTGGCGGCGCTGCTTGCCGGTCAGATCGCTCACGATTCGCCTCGCAAGCGCTTGGGACCGACCAGCGAACGGAGCGTGCATGTCGCCACTTCATCCCCCGACTCGTCGCGCATCGACACGACCACCTGGTATTCGCGCCGTGCGCTGCTGCTCGGTACGTCGCAGTCGCAGATCCCGCGGATCGTTCCGCGTGCTTTCTTGAGGTACTCGATCGACAGGCCGGCCACGATGAAGCGCGCGTCGTCGGGCAACGAGTAGGCGAGCGCCACGTTGCCGGTGAGCTCGGCGAGGTTCACCAGCGCGACGGCATGGACGCTGGAGAGGTGATTGCGGACCGCGTGGCGGTCGCGCATCGTCGCCTCGGCGTGACCGGTGCGCAGGTCGACGACCACCGCGCCGATCGTGTTCGTGTAGGGCGCCGCCATTCCAACGGCGCGGCTGAAGACGAAGCGGCCGCCCGGCAGCGGCGAGAGGTAGTCCCACAGATCGCGGATGACGTTCTTGTCGCCCTGGGCGATCGCCGACGGCGACAGCATGGAGAGGGCGGAGGCGAGGGCCATGGCGTGAGTGCTCGAGCTTTCGTTGGACAGTGAGGGAGGAGGGGCGCAGGGCGCGGGGCGCAGGTTGCGGGCGAGACCCGCGTCAGTCCTGGCCGCAGTTGGAGGTGCAGGAGAAGCAGTCGAGGGCATCCCAGCCTTCGTCGGTGCAATCGCACCAGCCGTCGGCCAGCGCGCCCTCCTCGAGGCCGTGACATTCGTTGCCGTCGAAGCCGCAGCCCTTCGGGCAGGAGTCGACCGGTTCGCACTCGAGGTCGGCGCTGACGCAGGCTTCGCAGTCGGCGTCGTCCCAGTGGAGCTCGCCACCGCAATCGCAGACGCCGTCGTTCGCGTGCTGACACGTGTCGGTGTCGCCGCAGCAGAAAGGACTCGCGCTGCACCCGCCGGGGCACGAGCTCACGACGCAACCGTCGCAGGTGGCGCAGTCGACGGCGTCCCACTCATAGATGCCGGAGCAATCGCAGAACCCGTCACCGGCTCGGCTCTGCGGGTCACCGGGCTGGCACACGCCGTCGTCCCACACCGGGCACCCCTGGGTGCAGCTCCGCGCCTTCACCGTGAACGGAACGAGGACGTCGTTGTTGTCGTAGTCGCTCTCGATCAGTACTTGGGCGGAGTTCAGCGTGATCTCGAGGTTGTAGTCACCGGGCGCGACGTCGGTGATGTCGACCCACTGGCACGGCAAGTACGAATCGTAGATGTCGGACCAGCCGCTCTGAATGCCCTGGTAGCTGCACCGGTAGATCGCGTTGGGCGAGCCGTCGTTGCGCTCGAAGTCGAGCAGGCAAAATGCCTGCTTGTGGCCGGCAGCTGCGACGTTGCCGTCCTGATCGAGCAGGCGATAGGCGGCGTACGTGGTGAAGTGGTAATGGTCGTGGCAGGAGCTGAACTCGAAGAGATCAA
>Ga0105046_10001833_pt1 | contig 33069 bp, 27 predicted proteins | sample MAT03_FD_78385 | JGI IMG/M metagenome (GOLD analysis project Ga0105046, IMG submission 78385) | Freshwater microbial communities from Lake Fryxell liftoff mats and glacier meltwater in Antarctica - MAT-03 (megahit assembly) | ecosystem: Environmental > Aquatic > Freshwater > Ice > Liftoff...
AACACCCGGCGGACGTTCCAGGGGGTGAGCTTCCTCCGCACCGGCGAGAAGTGGGACGCGACCGCCTTCTGGCTGCAACCGGTGATCCCGAACGCGGACATGCTGGACTGGGCCGACAACCAGCAGCACTTCGCCGGTGGCTGGCTGACGTACAAGGCGAAGCCGGGCACCACGGTGGACCTGTACAACCTGACGCTGGTGAACAACAACACCGTCGTCCAGCAGGGGCTGCAACAGGGGAACTTCACCCTGAACACGACCGGGGCGCGGTTCGCCGGGGATAGGAACAACTTCCTGTGGGACTTCGAGGGGGCGATCCAGTTGGGCACGAAGGCGACCCAGAACGTGGTGGCGGGGATGGGCACCGCCGGGGTCGGGTATCAGTTCAAGGACTTGCCGTGGACGCCGACGTTGTGGGCCTACTACGACTACGCCAGCGGCGGCCGGAGCGGGGGCAACACGAACACCTTCAACCAGCTCTTCCCGTTCGGCCACTACTACTTCGGGTGGGCCGACCTGATCGGCCGGCAAAACATCCAGGACCTGAACGCTCACCTGTACTTTTACCCGGCGAAGTGGCTGACCGGGTGGGTGCAGTACCACCGCTTCTGGCTGGCGGACAGCCAAGACGCCCTGTACAACGCGGCCGGCAACGCCACCCGCCGCAGCGCGAACGGGTCGGCCGGGAACGACGTGGGTCAAGAGATCGACTTCACCCTCAACTTCCACCTGAGCAAGCAGTCGGACATCCTGGTCGGGTACAACTACTTCTTCGCCGGCGACTTTATCCGCCGCACCGCCGCCGCCGGGCAGCGGGACGGGTTCGACGCCAGCACCTTGTTCCTGCAATACAACTTCCGCTGGTGAGACACCGGACGGGTTTTGTCACCCTTGGTCGGCCTGAATCTCCTTCACCAGCCCGGCCAGCGCCTCCGGGCTGTTCTTCGCCACCAACTGATCGATGCGGGCCTGCGGGACGCCCAACTTCTGCATGGCCGCGGCCGCCGTCTTCCACAACTTCTCCCTCTTCTTCCCCTCGGCCAGGTACAACTCCGTCACCAACTCGCTCAGCTTCTGGAGCGAGATGCCGTCGACGTTCTGGTAATACCGCTTGATGATGCCCTGCTGGTGGCGGCTGAAATCTTGCATGCCCATGACGGTCACTCCGGGACGAATTGGGACTTCCCGTATCCTAGCCGGGAAGTCCCTTCCCCCCATCTCGGTTGTGGGTCGCCATGCGGGTCATTCTTCAGCGGGTGTCGGACGCGCGGGTCGCGGTGGGTGGGCGGGTCGTCGGGGAGATCGGGCGCGGCTGGCTGGCGCTAGTCGGCGTCGCCCCGACCGATACGGCCAAGGAAGTCGCGTGGACGGCCGACAAGATCGCGCAACTCCGCGCCTTCCCGGACGCCGACGGCAAGATGAACTTGTCGCTGTCGGATGTCGGCGGCGGGGTACTTTTGGTGAGCAACTTCACCCTATACGCGGACTGCCAGAAGGGGCGGCGACCGAGTTTCTTGGGCGCGGCCCGGCCGGACGTGGCGGAACCGCTGGTGAACGACTTGGCGAATGCCCTCCGCGCGTTGGGAGTGCCGGTCGCCACGGGGCAATTCGGCGCGGACATGCAAGTCAGCCTGACCAACGACGGCCCCGTCACGCTCGTGATCGACAGCCCGTGAGCTTTTGCCATCGCCGCGAGCTTGCGAGCGGTGCCCGTGACCGCTCGCAAGCTCGCGGCGATGACACCGATACACCCTACTTCGTCTGCGTCCGCCAAAAGGCCGCCCACTCGTCCCACCCGACCCGTGAGTCCGCCTCTGGGATCGGCACGGCGGCCATTGCCAGGAACCCGACGACGGCGGTATCCCACACCTCCCTTTGTCCGACGGGCAACTCGTCGGTGAACCCCGGTTTTGTGACGGCCCCGCTGATCTCGCCGTCGCGGTGGGTGAAGGTGAACACCGCCGGGCGATGCGGCAACTTGCCCGACACCACTTCGGCCGTCACGCTTTGCAGGCCGAGATGCACGGGTCCGGCCGCGACCTTCCACTCGCCCCAGCCGTCCGCCCGTTGCAGCAGCGCAACCAACTCCCGCTCGACGAATTCCGTCGCGGCCTCCTCGACGTGGTGCAAGCCGTCCAACGGTTTGCCCGCCGCCGCCGGCTCCCCTCTGCGGGCGGACGACTTCACCGCGGCCCGCAGTTTCTTGTAGAGCGCCGGGATCGTGCCCGAATGGAACCCCGGCCGCAGCAGCCCGCGCATCGATTCGCCGTGGTGCCCCAACGGAACCGGCACCAGCCGGCGCGGGCGGTTGGCCGCGTACAGCCGCCAGTTCTCCTTCAACTCCCAGGCGATGAACCCGAACATGCCGGGGATGCTGCCCATAATGACGGTGAGGATGCCGAACGCCTTGTCGTAGCTCATCTGAAATGCGGACGCCATCGCGGGGGCGAGGGTCGGGATGAGCGGCAGCAGCAGTTTGTGCGACACCGTGACGACCGGGAAATGCTTGACCGGGTTGATCTGCGGCTCGACGAACAGGTGAATGACGAACCGCAACACATACGCGACGGGGAACCAGACGACGCCGACCGCCACCTTCAGCCAGAGCGACGGCCGCGACTGCCCGGCGCGGAACCGCAGCCACTCGTCCACGACGTACAACATCCGGTCGATGGCGGCGAGCATCTCGCGGAAGAGCCGGACGATCCACCCGAAGAGGTTCGGCAACAGGTTCACCCGCACCTGCCGCCAAGTGTCGGACAGCACCTCGGAAGTCTCTTCGGTGAACCAGCGGCCGGGCATCGAGTTGACGAACAGGGCGGTGACGGCGAAGGTGAGCGCGGCCAGCCGGACGGTGCGGTCGGGACTCGCGCCGAAGGCCAGCAGGAACACCGTCGCCCCGATAGTGAAGGTGATCGCCAGGCCCAGCCGTCGCGCCACCCACCGGTAATTCGGGTGCCGGCGGACGGCCGTCGCCGGCGGCGACCGCCACACCGTCACCGGCAGCGTCACCACCCACACGACCAGCCGCCAGAGCAGCTTCACCCCGCGCCAGACGAGCGCGCGGAAGGGCGGCGAATGGATCAACCCCAGGACGACGACGGACAACACCGCGACGGCGATCATCGAATCCGGGCCGAAGGCGATGCCGTGCTTCGCCGGGGCGGCCGCGTCCGGCACCGCGTTGACGAGCGCCTCGTTGTCGTCCTGGTACCGCACCAAGGAGCGGACGAACCGGTACACGGCGGACAACTCGTGCGCGATATACTTGGCGAATTCCACGGTGAGGAACGCGGCGATGACGGGGCCGAGGACGTACAGGCTGAGCGCCCGGCCGACGCGGGTGCCGAACGCCAGCGCGCTGCCCCGCTGAATGGTCCGCAAATACACTTCGCCGCGGATGTACACGCCGTCCAGTTCGCGGTCTAGTTCGGCGTCCGCCCGGAGAAGCGCGTCCCCGCGAAGGAACTCACCCGGCCCGGACGGGTCGGCCAACTTCAACCGGTTGCGGGCGACGGCGTCGCGCAACTGACCGAGGCGGATTTGACCGCGCTCGCACGCCACGTCCAGCAGTTCCTGAACGACTTTCTCGCGGGCCACCGCCTCCACCGGGCCGGCCGGCACGAACCCGACGCGGTCGAACACGGCCAGGATCGTCGGCCCGATCTCGCCCCGCACTTTTGCATCGATGACGGCGATTTCGTCCGCCAGCAACCCGCCGAGGGCGACCCGCTGCCGCTCGTCCAACGGGGTATTCGCCAGGTGCCGCCGGACCCGCTTGAGGTGCAACAGCAGCACGACTTGCCGGCCGAGCGTGAGTTTGCGGACCATCGGTCGCCGACCCAAACTGCGAACCCAGGCCGCCGGATCGACCGCATACAAGTCCCGTTCCAGATCGACGGCGACTTTCTGGAGGTCGTACAACGCCTTCGCGCCGGCGGGCCAAATGCCGGCGGCGGCGGGCACCAGCAGCGGTTGCAGCGCCTTCGCCCAGCGGTCGCGGGTGTCGGCGTCCCAATCCAACACGTTCGCCAGGCGCGGCACGAGGTCGTCGGAAATCGCCTCGCGTGCGGCTTTGAAGTGTCGCGCCGCGCCGGTCCCGGAGGCCAGTGCCGCTTTCCGATGCAAGAGGGCCGCGCGGGCGTCATTGCCGACGGCCGACGCCGCGACGCCCCGCGCGGCGTACCGCGCGACCCGTCCCTCGTGTTCGGCTCCCTTCGGCCGGGTGTCGGTCCCGCGCGACGGGTAGTGTTCCAGCGGTTGGTCGCGGATGTCCGCCGCGCCGACCGGTCGCGTTTCCGCCAGCAGTTGACGGACGTTCGCATCCGCGCCGATCACGGCCGACACCGCCTCCTTGTCGGCGAGCGGGAAGACGGCCGGCAGCGCCGACGGTCGGAAGCAGAGGGTGCGGGCGAACAGCGCGGCGAACGCGGCGTACAGTTCCTCTCGGCTGGGCGCGTCCGGGACGCGGTGTTCCGTCGTCAAAAGGAACTCGGCGTCGCGGGCCAGGGCCGTCCCCAACTTCTCCCAGCGGTCCCCGGCCCCGCCTTCGCCGACCGCACCCCGGCACACGTCCGACACCGCCGCCGCGAACAGCCGTTCCCAGTAGTGGCGAAGAATGTCGGCCGCCGGGGCGTCGTCGATCATCCGGTCGTGCGGGTCGGTGATGAGCAGAAGTTCCGGCTCCTCGCCCGACGTAACTGAGCGCGGGAAAATGTCCAACCCCTCGGCGAACTCCCGGCCGATGCGGAGTGGGGCGTCGGGGTGAACCGGGTGGCGGACGGCGAGGTTGGACAATTCCCACGCGGCCCGACGCAGGTGGCGCGCCCGGACCAGTCGGACCGCCGGGTTCACCTTCCGGAGCGGGCCTTCGATCAGCGTCGGGACATCCACGGGGAAAACTCCGGCCGGCGGGTGGGGATGCGATTGTTGTTCGGACGGAGGGCGACGACGGCAAGCCGAAGTGGAGCGGATACAATCCCCACACGAGGAACCGCCATGTTCGCCCAATACCGCGAGTTACTAATGCTAATGGCCGCCGTCGGCGCGGCGTGCGCCGTGCCGGGGGTGTTCCTGGTGCTGCGGCGGACGGCGATGGTGGCCGACGCGATCAGCCACGTCTTGCTGTTCGGCATCGCCGCGACGTATCTAATCGTCCGCGATGCGAACTCGGTGTGGCTGTACGTCGGGGCGGCCGCCAGCGGGGTTCTCACGGTCGCGCTGGTGGAGGCCCTGCAACGAACGAAGCGGCTCAAAGCGGACGCCGCGATCGGACTCGTGTTCCCATTGCTGTTCAGCCTCGGTGCGCTGCTCGCCACCCTGTTCATGAAGAACACGCATCTGGACGTGGACCGCGTACTGCTCGGCAACCCGACCCTCGCCACGTTCGACCGGCTCACCCTGTTCGGCATCGACCTGATGCCCCGCGCGCTGGCGGTGATGCTCGGCCTGTTCCTGTTGAACGCGGCATTGGTGGCGGTTTTTTACAAGGAATTCAAGCTGTCCACGTTCGACGCCACCCTGGCGGCCATGCTCGGCTTCCTACCCGGCGTGCTGCACTACGGCCTCATGACGATGGTGTCGTTCACGGCGGTGGCGGCGTTCGACGCGGTCGGCCCGGTGGTGGTGGTGGCGCTGTTCGTGGTGCCGGCGGCGACGGCTTACCTGCTGACGGATCGGCTATCCGTCCTGCTGCTGCTGTCGGTCGTGATCGCCATTTTGTCCGCCGTCGCCGGGACGTTGTTCGCCATTGCCGCGAACGCGAACATCGCCGGGGCGGTGGCGACCTTCTTGGGGGCGGTGTTCGCCGTGACGTTTGTTCTGGCTCCGCATCGCGGACTGTTGGCGCACGTCCGCCGGCGGATACGCCAAACGCGGACCTTCCACGAGACGATGCTGGCGATTCACCTTTACCAGCACGAAGGGACACCGGCGGAAGTGGAGGAATCCCGCGACGACGGGTTGCACCGGCATTTGCACTGGCTGCCGACGGAGGTGCGGGCGGTGACGGCGCGGGCCGAGCGGCGGGGCCTCGTCACCCGCGCCGGCCCGCTGTGGAAGCTGACCCCGACCGGCCGCGAGTTGGCCGCCGCCACGTTTGGGCGGTGACTTCCGTCCGAGCCGGAAGCGTGAGCGACGGTCTTCAACACGAACCGTCGCTCACGCTTCCGGCTCGGACAACGCGGCCCTATTCCCTACCCCCTTCACCACCCACCGCCTTCGGCATCAGTTTGCGGGCCTGCCGCACCATACCGGTGAACTCGGCCCGGTGCCCGCCGGGGTCGTTGTCGAGGTTCTCGCCCGCCGATTTCAGCACCCGATTGATGTCCGCCTGCCCCTTGAATTGCGAGTCGCGGAGGAGCATCCCGAACTCCGTCACGGCCGCCGCGAAGCGGAAATCGGCGCTCACCGGTCGGCCGAACATCTTTGCCGGCAGCGGTTGCGACAGTTCCAGACTCTTTTCGTCTTCCGGGTGCTTGTACCGCATCTTCACCGTCAGCCAGTCGCCGGTCTTGTCCGCCGCCACCGGCTTCCCGCTCGGCCCGTACAGCGGCTTGTCCGGCTTCGGCGCGTCCAACTCGACCCCCACCGGCACCACTTCGTAAAAGGCGGTGACGGTGTGGCCGCTGCCCATGTCGCCGGCGTCCTTGGCGTCGTTCTTGAAGTCCTCGTTCTTGAGCAGCCGGTTCTCGTACCCGATGAGCCGATACGCCGACACCTGCGCGGGGTTGAAGTGGACTTGCAGCTTCACGTCCTTCGCCACCGTCGCCAGCGCCGCGCCCTGTTGGACGAACACCTTGTACGCTTCGGACTCGGAGTCGATGTAGGCGTAGTGGCCGTTGCCGTGGTTCGCCAGCTTTTCGAGGGTGTCGTCCTTCAGGTTGCCCATGCCGAAGCCCAGCACCGTGAGGAACACGCTCCCCTTCCGCTCCCGCTCGATGAGCCGCACCAACTCGCCCTCGCTGGTGGTGCCGATGTTGAAGTCGCCGTCGGTGCAGAGGATGACGCGGTTCACTCCGCCGCCGAGGAAGTTCGCGCGGGCCTGCTCGTAAGCGAGTTGGATGCCGCTGCCGCCGTTCGTCCCACCGCCGTCGTTCAGGGCGTTCACCACGCCGCGGATGCGGGGCTTGTTGTCGCCGCCCGTCGGCCGCAGTTTAACCGCCGTGTCACCGGCGTAGGTGACGACGCTCACCGTGTCTTTCGCCGTCATCTGGTCGATGAGCAGGTTCAGCGACTTCTTCACCAGCGGCAGTTTGTTCGGCTTCGACATCGACCCGGACACGTCGATCAGGAACACCAGGTTCCGCGGCGGCATCGCCGACGGGTCGAGGGTCTTCGCCCGCACCCCGATTCGCGCCAGGTGGTGCTTCGGTTGCCACGGGCACGGGGCGATGTCGGCGGTCAGTGACACCGGGTCGTCACCGGCCGGGGTGGGGTAGCTGTACGGGAAGTAGTTGACCAACTCGGCGACCCGTACCGCGTCCTTCGGCGGCAGTTTCCCCTCGTTCAGGAAGCGGCGGAGGTTGCTGTACGACGCGGTGTTCACGTCCGTCGAGAAGGTGGACACCGGCTCGGCCGCCGCCCACAGGTAGGCATTGTCGTTGAAGTGCGAGTACTGTTCCTGTTGCTGGCTTTCAGGATTCGGAGACACTCTTCCCATCGCCACATGGTTGGCGTTGGCGGGCGCAACATAGTTCATTGGGTAGGAGCGACTACCGCCGGGCTTGATGCTGGAGCCGATTTGGCTGAACGTCTGGTTGCTGTACCCGTCCCCACACCCGATCAGGACGATACCGACGCCGGCGAGTACTCCGAAGCCGCTGACGAAGAGAATTTCGCGTACAGTCATGCTGCCGCCTCACTTTTCGAGTCTTGAGTCCGTGCCTTGAGTGGCAAACAGAACCTAACACTCGATCCATCGGCGGGTGGAACAATCCATCGTTTTTCGCGTTGACGACCGCTGAATTCGTCGCGGCTCGGACCCGCGTTCTCAATACCCCGTCGGGTGGGTGCGGTGCCAGTCCCAGGCGGTCTCGATGATCGACCGCAAGTCGGGGAACTTGGGCGACCAGCCGAGCGCGGCGCGGACCTTCTCCGACCCCGCCACCAGCACCGGCGGATCGCCCGCGCGGCGCGGCCCCTCCTTCACGGCGATGGGTTTGCCCGTCACTTCCTCGCAAACGCGGACCACCTCGCGGACGCTGTTGCCGGTGCCGGTGCCGATGTTGAACGCGGCCCCGACGCCGGGCGTCAGCTTCTCCAGCGCCAGCAGATGCGCCTCGGCCAAGTCTTCCACGTGAACGTAATCCCGCACGCAGGTGCCGTCGGGCGTGTCGTAATCGGTGCCGAAGATGTCGATGTGCGACCGCTGGCCGAGCGCCACTTGCAACACGAGGGGGATCAGGTGCGTTTCCGGGTCGTGCTGTTCGCCGTGCGCGCCGTCCACCGAAGCCCCGGCGGCATTGAAGTACCGCAGCGCGGCGAACCCGATGCCGTAGGCGGCGGAGTAGTCGCGGAGCATGTATTCAAAGGCCAACTTGGTGTTGCCGTAAGGGTTCACCGGCCGTTGCGGGTGGTCCTCGGTCAGCGGCAACTTCTCCGGGTTGCCGTAGGTGGCGCAGGTGCTGGAAAAGACGAACCGCTGGATGTTTTGCCGACGGACCCGCTCCAGCAGATTCATGCTGTTCCGCAGGTTGTTGGCGTAATACTTGGCCGGGTTCGTCACCGACTCGCCGACGTAGGCGCTGGCCGCGAAGTGAATGACGGCCTCGATCCGCCGCGACACCAAGTGATGATCCAGTTGGTCGGCGTCCCGCAAGTCGCCGACGACGAGGCAGTCCGGCGGAACGGCCGCGCGGTGGCCGGCGGACAGGTTGTCGAACACCGTGACGGCGTGCCCTTTGGCGAGCAGCCGGGGGACGGTGAACCCGCCGATGTACCCGGCCCCGCCGGTGACGAGAATGCGCATGGGAGGAACGGTCTCGGAGGAGGAAGTCACCGCTCAGTTTATAAGACGGACGCGGACACGAACTCAAGGGAGGGGTCGTGTCTCCGGCACGGGTTAAAGGCGCACCACGGCCACCGGCGGGGCGGCGGTCAGCCCGGTGTCGGCGATGAACAGGCAGCCGGCGTTCGGGCACTTCGCCCGTTGGTCCGCCGGCATCCCCTCGTGGGCGGTGGTCAGCAGAAGTTTGACGGTGCCGCCGTCGTCGAACAGCAGCGGGCACGTCACGCGGGGCGAGCCGGGGGTGAGCCACTCGTCCGCGACCGCGCCGGTGTCCAGACGGAACCGCGCCGCCCGCCCGTCGGTGGCGTCCGCGTGGCCGTTGTAAAAGGCGATAATCACCGTGCCGTCGCCCACATCGCACATGCCGTCGGGCGAGGCGTGGATGTGCCGCAGGTCGAGGGCGATTCCCCGGTCGGTGACGCTCCGGTCGGCCACGTCCAACTCGTACTGCGTCACGACATGGCGCGGCGTGTCGATGTCGCACAGGGTGTCCCCGTCCGGGAACGCCTTGCCGTTGGAACACGTCATCCCGTCGGCCAGCACCGCGATTTTGTTGTCGTCCACGGTGTACAGGTACAGATGCGCGAGCGCCGCCTCGTGGTCGAACTGGGTGTCCTTCGTGCCGAACACGACGGCCTTACCGCCAGGCGCGATCTCGCCGTCGTTGATGATGGTGCGAGGGTTGTCGTCCGGAATCGTGGCGAGCGGGTGCCATAGGCCGGTGGCAAGTTCGACCGTGCCGAGGGTCTTCTCGCAGCCGACGAACACGACGCCGGGTTTGTTGGTGGGGAAAACAAAACCCGGCCGACCGGGGAGCGGGATCGTTCGCGGGTGGGAGCCGTCGCGTCGGGCGACGTGCAGGCTGCCGGTCGTGGCGTCCGGGGCGGTCTGGATGTTCACCCAGATGAGGTCGTCGGTCCCCGGCAGGACGCGCGGCCCTTCGGGCAGGAATCGATCCGTCTCCCGTGCGGGGGTGAACCAAACGCGGGCGGTGTTGGTGGTCGGCATGGCGGTCCCTCCGGTCGATGTGTCCCTATCCTATCGTAGCATTCGCCGTGCCGCCGCCGGCTACCGCTTGATGCGCACCCGCATCCGCTGGCCGATAAACAGACCATCGGTGCTGCCGTCCAACTCCACCACGCATTCGACCGTCCGCACGTCGTTCACCTCGCCCGGCTCCAGCACCATCGACCGCCGGCGGGCCACCCACTTGGCGATGGACACGATCTTCCCTTTGCGGACAGTCGAGTCCGGCCGGTTGTCGTCCTGCACCTCGGCCGTCATCCCCTCCTTCACCCGGCCGAGGAACTCCTGGTCCACCTCCGCCCGCACCACCAGCGGCCCGTCCGGGGCGAACACCACGGCCGGGGTGAACCCGCCGGCCGAAATGATGCCGCCCTCGCCGACTTGCACCCGCAGGATGCGGCCCGGCCCCGGCGCGAGCAGCTTGCACTCCTGGACCGCCTTGCCGGCCAGGGCGTAATCGGCCTTGGCCGCGTCCAGCCGGGCCTGGGCGGCCGTCACCAGCAGGTCCGGGTTTTCCTTGGCCAAGTCCGCCAGGTACGCCGCCTCGGATTTCGTCGTCGCGTCCAGCTCGCGGATCTGCGCGTCCATCGCTTCCATCTCGATGCGGGTGAACGTGCCGCCGACGCCGTTCTGCGCCTTCTTCTGCTCGATGGCCTTCTTCGCGGCGTCGGCGCGGGCGGCGTTCGCGTCGCCCATCGCCCGGCGGGCTTCCAGTTGCTTCGGGAAGCGGTCGCGGGTCATCTCGGCGCGGGCCACCTCGGCGGACAGGCCGTCCACCACGGCTTTCGCCTGCTTCTCGCGGATGACGGCGGCCGAGTCGTCCAGTTGCAGGAGCAGGTCGAACTTCCGGACGAGTTGCCCTTCCGTCACCTTCACCGTCTTCACCCGACCGGGTTGGCTCGGGTCGAGGGCGACCACCTGACCGACCACGTCCACCCGTCCGGTGCAGACCACGTCCAACTCGGCCGGCGGCGTGATCGCGTCTGGCGTCGGGGCCGGGCGGTTCAGCCACCAGCCGACGGCCGCCAGCGGTGCGATCAACAGCACCACCGCCAGCAGGCGGAAGATTCCCGGAGACCGTCGGCCGTCGGACATCGTGACCCTCCTCATCTTGGCGAACGGCGCGGCGTCAGCCCGCCGGTGAATACGAACCGGCGGGCTGACGCCGCGCCGTTCGCCGATTGTTTTCATCGGATGTTGTGCGCCGGGTCCACGCCCTGGAAGGACCGCAGGGCGGCCAGCCCGGACACCAGCGCCATCACCAGCGTGACGGCGGCGGCGGCCAGCATGACCAGCGGGTGCAACCGCACCTGGGTGCCGACGGCGTTCGCCCCGGCCGCCAGCAAAAAGCACAGCGGCCCGGCCACGATTAGCCCGAAAAAACCGACCCACAGGGCTTGGATGAGGACCGTCAGTTGCAGCCGCCACGACGGAATCCCCATCGCCCGCAGGGTGGCGAACTCCCGCTGGCTGGCGGCCGTCGCGGCGTACAGCGTCTGGCTGGTGACGACCGCGCCGACGAGCAACCCCAGGAGCGCGGTGAACCCGACGGCGACCCCGGCCTTGGTGGTGAACAGCCAGTGCAGGCGGGACCGCAGCGAGAACGCCTCCGACTCGAACGCGCTCATCTGCTCGTACCGACCGAGTTGCGCGACCACCCGCTTGGCCGCCGCCGGCGACTCGCACTTGGCCAGCAGGTAAGTGCATTCGCCCGGCTGATACAGGCAGGCCATGCGGGCCGTCTCGTAAGAGCAGAACACATACGGCCCGCCGAGCGACTTGTACCCGCTGACCAGCCCGATCACCCGCACCCGCCGGCCCAGCACCTCGGCCTGATCGCCCACCCCGCTGATCCCCAGCCGCCCCAACTCGGATTCATCGACGACGACGGTGAACGGCTCGGCCAGCTTCGCCAGCAAGTCCGGGTCGTTGCGAAGTGCTTCCACGGCACCCAGGGCGTTGCGGTCCAGCCGCGAGCCGACGACGGTACACACTTCGGGAGTGGACGGACGGCCGGCGGTAGACGCCCGCGTCCACATGGAGAAGGTGATAATGTAGTGCTCGGCCCGGACCACGCCCGGTTGCCCGGCCACGCGACCGATCCACCGCTCCGGCACCTTCTGGCCCAGGTCCACGCTTTGCACCGCCGGGTAGCCGACCCACACGTCGGCGATGGCGCGGTCCACCGGGACGGACGTCATCGACAGCAGGCCGATGACCAGCCCGCCCTGGACGGCGATCAAGATGGCACTGAACGCGACGGCCAGAATCGCGGGCAAGAACCGCTGCCGTTCGTGCCAGATGGTGGCGAGGGCGAAACTCATGGGTCCACGATATCAGACCGACGGCCGACGTGGGGGCGAACCGGGGAAATGCGGCAGGCCGCGGCGGGCGACCGTGCGGGTCAGGAAAGTCGGCGAGGTTGGGGCGAATGGCGAGGCGTAGTCTTTTGCCACACCCAATACCGACCCCTGAAAGATGTTCGAGAATGACCTCTTCCGCACTTCCATAAACTGACGCTTTGCCTCCGACGGAGAGCGCGGACATGGGAACCCGATGGTTGGCCCCGATTGCCGGATCGAAGCTCGTCCGCCGCATCGCCGATGCCGCGTTCGTGCGGGCCGCGCAGCACCGCGTCCGGCAACTCGACGCCCTCGACGCCGGCAAGGCGCAAGAAGCCGTGTTGCGGAAACTCGTCCGCTACGCCCGCGACACCCGCTTCGGCAAAGATCACGACTTCCGCTTCCTCCGCACCGTCGCGGATTACCAAGAGCGGGTGCCGGTGCGCGAGTACGAACAGTTCTGGGCCGAATACTGGAACAAAGACGGCCGCTACCCGGAGGCCAGCTTCAACGCAACTTGGCCCGGCCGGACGCCGTATTTCGCGCTCAGTTCCGGCACCACCAGCGGGGCCACCAAGTACATCCCCGTCACCGCCGCGATGGTGAAATCGAACCGCAAGGCCGCGTTCACCACGATGGCGTTCTTCCGCGACGCCTACCCGCACGCGGACACCTTCGCCGGCAAGTTCTTCTTCCTCGGCGGTAGTACGGTGTTCCGCCCGCAGTCGGACGGCAGCTTCGCCGGCGACCTGTCCGGCATCGCCGCCAAGGAAGTGACCGACGCCGTGCGGCCATACGTCTTCCCGTCGCTCGAACTCAGCCTGCTGTCCAACTGGGAAGAGAAGTTGGCGAAGCTCTCCGAGATTTCCATCCACGAGCCGATCACGGCGGTGTCCGGGGTGCCGTCGTGGATGCTCAAGCTGTTCGATTCGGTGCTGAAAGCGGCCGGCAAGACGAAGCTCATCGACGTGTGGCCGCAACTGAAGGTCATCATCCACGGCGGGACGAAGTTCGACTCGTTCAAGAACACCTTCCGCGAGGTCATCGGTTCGGACGAGGTGAAGTTCTGCGAGGTTTACCCGGCGTCCGAGGCGTTCATCGCCACCGAGGATTTCCGCTCGAACCTGCTCCGCGTAGTGCCGGATCATGACGTGTTCTTCGAGTTCGTGCCCATGGAATACTTCGAGAACGGCAAGCTCAAAACCGACCGGCCGACCCGCCACACGCTGGCGAACCTGGAAGTCGGGGCGGTGTACGCGGTGCTGATTACCAGTTGCTCCGGCATCTGGAGTTACCTGCTCGGCGACACCGTGCGGTTCGAGAGTCGCAACCCGCCGCTGTTGCGGTTCACCGGGCGGACGAAGAACTTCCTCAGCGCGTTCGGCGAACACTTGATCGAAGAGGAAGTGGAGAAGGCAGTCGCCAAAGCGGCCGGCGAATGCGGGGTGCTAACCGAGGACCACCACGTCGGCCCGGTGTTCCCGACCGACACCAAGCATCCGGGGCACCATCTGTACCTGATCGAGTTCCGGGGCCAACCGCCGGCGGACCTGGGGCGGTTCGCGGAGATCATCGACCGCGAGTTGTGCCGGCTGAACGAGGACTACGACGCGCACCGCCTGAAGGATTTGACGATGCGGAAGCCGGTGGTGCGGGTGGTGCCGCCGGGCGGCTTTGGCCGCTGGATGGCCTCGCGCGGCAAGGCCGGCGGCCAAAACAAGGTGCCCCGCATGGACAACACCGGCCTGATGACAGCGGACATCGCGCAGTGGATGGCGGAGAGGGGGTGAGCGCCGCCTCACTCTCCGTAGCGCAGCACTTCGAGGCTGACCTTGCCCTCGCAGACCTCAACGAACGTGTCCGCGATCCGAAGCCACGAACCCTCGCTCCACGACATCGAACCGGCGTGCGCGGTGAGGATCGGGTACTCGCCCAGGACTGGCTTCGTCCGCATGTCGAAGAGGTAAAAGTTCCCGCACCCATCGAGGGCGAACGGCATAACCCCCGGCATGTACTGCGGGAATTGGTACGCCAGCAACATCGCACGGACTCCCTGTCCCGGATCGATGGTCGGAAAGAACTGGAACCATCGTTCGCCGTTCCCGAATTGCCCGCCGTTCGCCCACCGAAGTAACGAGAGGTAGGTTTCGGGGAGGTCGCCTGCCGGCAACACCCAAATGGCGGGGTCGAATGGACGATACGCCGGGTGAAGCGGATCCGTGCGTGGGAATGGGTTCCGCTGTCGGGAATTGATCTCCGCGATCTCTTCCACCGTCAACGGTAACAAGACGGATTCCTTGAACGCGCGGAGTTGCTCATCCGTTGCCCCTGGTTGGGAGTGTTGTTGCTCGAAGAGATTGGACCAATTCATTGCCGTTCTCCAAAACCGCTCGTCGCGGCCACCTTCACCCGCGCGTCGGCGAGTTTCGCGGCCTGTTCGGGAGTGAGTTCCGCTTTGGTTCTGGCCATGTTGCACCTTCCACGCGCGGCGCGCATCGAACATGCCGGAACTCCTTGAGCCGCTCGGAGAGTGTACGCCGACTTGATTTATGCGCCAATTCCCTTTCCTGGCTCGCTTCCGTGGGGTCTGGCAAAAGTTTCTGGCGGTCGGAAGTGTCCGGCCCTCAACCGGTTGCTGCGCAACCACCCTCTCCCTGACTCCCTGCCCGTCCGGGCAGGCGAGAGAGGGTCAAAGAACGGCGGCGCGATTCGCTGTCGGTGTCTTTCTCCCCTCTCCCCACTTCCCGCGCAGCGGGGAACGCCCGAGGGAGAGGGGTTGGGGGCGAGGGCAAAATCGCGGTGCCAAAAGTTTTGCCACACCCCTTCGGTGCCGCGTGCTCCAGTCTCGTAACGACCACCAGTATTTCCGTCATTCTCCACCAACTCGTGGGTACAATGGTCGCGCCCACCGAGAGGAAAGTTGCTCTGCCGCATGAATTCCGCCCGCCGAGGTCCGGTCAGTTTCGCCGGTTCGTCCGGGTGAGTTCGACGTGTGCGTCATCGAGGTTCGAGTCCCCGCCGCGTTCCCAAGTCCCTGCCACCCAGCGGAGGCGTTTCCGTGTCCGATTCGCCACGCCCCGACGATTTCACCTGGCTGGATTCCGGCGGCCGCGTGTCGCGCGATGGGCAACGGCCGGCCGTGCCCAGCGGCGATGTGTTGTGGGGCAATGACCTCAGCCAGACTTTCGTCCGCGAGTCGAATCGACCGGCCCCGCCGGCCGGCGATCCGCCGGGACAAGACGGGGAGACCCTTTCCCCCCCAGGTTCCGACGACGGATCGGCGGACGCCCCCGACCCCGCGCGACCGGGCCGCTTCCGGCTGGAAGCGTACATCGACCAGGGCGGCGTCGGCACCGTGTACCGGGCGTGGGACGTGACCCTCCGCCGGTGGGTAGCGGTCAAGGTTCTCCAGCCCCAGCACCGGATGTCGGCGAGTGTCCGCCGGCGGTTCCAACGGGAGGGCCGGCTCACCGCCCGCCTGCGGCACCACGGCATCCCATCGATTCACGAAATCGGGACATCGCCCGACGGCCTGCCGTTCATCGCCATGCAACTGGTGGACGGGCGGACGCTGGAGACGATCCTGCACGAGCGGACGGAGCGGACGGCGGACTTGACCCGCCTGCTCACCGTCCTCCTCCAGGTGGCCCAGGCCATCGCGCACGCGCACAGTCAAGGCGTCATTCACCGCGACTTAAAGCCCGCGAACATCATGGTCGGCGAGTTCGGCGTCGTCGTCGTGCTGGACTGGGGGTTGGCGAAAGTGATCGACGCGGCCGACCCGCCCGACCCGTCCGACCCGCCGGACGCGGCCGACCCGGACCCGCGCGAGACGCAACAGGGGGCGGTGTTCGGCACCCCGGCGTACCTGCCGCCGGAACAGGCCCGCGGGGAGGTCGCCCGCGTGGACCGGCGGGCCGACGTGTTCGGCCTGGGGGCCATCCTGTGCGAGATCCTGACCGGCGAGCCGCCGTACCCCGGCGACACCGAGCGGTCGATGCTCAAGCGGGCGATGACGGCCGACCTGGACGACGCCTTCCGGCGGTTGAACGGGTGCGACGGGCCGCTCGACCTGATCCAACTGGCCGAGAAGTGCCTGAACGCGGACCCCGGCGACCGGTACGCCAGCGCGGCCGACGTGGCCGAGGTGATCGCCGGCTACCTGCAGTCCGAGCAGCGGCGGGCGGAGCGGCGGCTGGCGCAGTTCTTCGACCTCACCTTGGACCTGCTCTGCATCGCCGATATGAACGGGTACTTCCGGGAGATCAACGGCAACTTCCACGCCGTCCTGGGGCACTCCGAGGAGGAGTTGACGACCCGCCCGTTCCTCGCGTTCGTCCACCCCGACGACGCCGACAGGACCGTCCGCGAGTGCGAGCGGCTGGCCGTCGGCGAGTCGAGCGTCCTGTTTGAAAACCGCTACCGGCACAAGGACGGTCACTTCATCCACCTGGAGTGGAGCGCCCGCGCGGTGCCGGGGGAGCGACTCATCTACGCGGTCGCGCGGGACGTGACGACGCGGCACGCGAAGGCGGAGGCCGACCGCCGCGCCGAGGAGGACCGGCGGCACCTGGTGGCGGTCGTGGACTCGGCCGCCGAGTCCATCGTCCGGTTGAATTTGGACGGCACCGTCGCCGGTTGGAACCTCGGTGCCGAGCGGCTGTTCGGGTACACCCGCGGGGAGATGATCGGCCGGCCGGTGCGCGCCCTCGTCCCGCCGGGCCGAGAGGACGACCAGCGGGACGTGCTCGACCGGGTGCGGCACGGGCGTTCGGCCGAGACCACCGAGACGATCCGCCGGCGGAAGGACGGCACCCACATCCCGGTGTGCGTCACCGTCACCGCCGTCACGGACGCCGCCGGCACCGTCACCGGCATCGCCAAGGTGATCCGCGACATCAGCGACCGGACGCACGCGGCGGCGGCGGCGGCCGAGTGCCAGAAGGCGGCCGGCTTCTACGCGGCGGCGGCGGCGGTGCTGGTTCGGGGCGCGGACCTGAAAGACACGCTCCGGCGGTTCGCCTCGCTCGCCGTCGAGCGTCTGGGTGTGGCGTCCGCGCGCGTCTGGACGGTGGACGAAACCGAAGAAACGCTGGTGCTTCAAGCCAGCTCTGGCCTCGGCTCGCACCCGGCCGGGGTTGGGGGACACGCGCGGATTCCGTTCGGCGGGTGCGCGGTCGGCCGTATCGCCCAGGAGCGGACGCCCTCGCACGCCGCCGGCGCGGGGGAGTCGGACTGGATGCGAGAGGAAGGGTTGGTCGCGTTCGTCGGCTTCCCGCTGGTGGTCGGCGACCGGCTCCTGGGGGTGAACGCGGTGTTCGCCCGCGAGCCGCTGTCGGCGAACGTCGTCGAGGCCGTCGGCGCGGCGTCGCACGCGCTGGCCCTCGCCCTGGACGCGCACCGGGCGGGCGGGCGATGACCACGCACGCGGATCAGGCGCGGGCGCTGCTGGCCGAAGCCGCGCGGATGCCCACCTCGGCCGGCAAGTTCGAGGTGATCGCCGAGGCGGTGCGGCTGGCCGACCTGCACCGGGACGTGCCGCTGGGGGTGGAGGCGCGGCTGCCGCTGATCGCCGTCGCCGGCAGCCTGCTCCGCGGCGACGCCATGGCCGTCGCCTTCACCTGGTGCCTGCACCAGTACGACCGGCGGCCGGAACTGTTCGCCGGATGGGACCCGTTCGCGGAGTACCGCACGCTCATCGGCCGGGTGGTGAACTTCGACACCGTCACCCGCCGCCAAGTGGAGGAGATGGTCGCCGACCTGTCCAACCGGTTGGAGCGGGAAGGCCGCCCGCCGACGCTCGCCCTGTACGCGCGGTTGGTACTCGGCCCGGACCTGGGCGACCGCGCCCTGTCCGCCGACGCGATGGCCGAGTTCCACCGCCGACGCCTGACCGGCGCGCTGCACCCCGCCGACCGATTCCAACACGCCCTGTTCGTCGGCGACGACGCGGCGGCGCTGCGGCTGGCCGAGGAACACGTCCTCACGTCCGGCCGGAACACCTTCGACATGCACTGGTACGACGTGATGGGGCTGCTGTGGCGGTGCGGCCGCGCGGCGGAAGTGCCGCGCTGGGCGACGCGGGCGGAGAAGCAGGTGCGAGTGAAGGACTGCTACTACTGGCCGTTCGGCAAAGTGGTGGCGGCGCTCGCGCTGCTGGGCCGGATCGCCGACGCGGTGAAGGTGTGCGGGCAGTGCCAGCGGGCCATTCGCGAGTACACCGACCCGCTCACCCGCCTGCACTTCTGCCTGGACATGGGGGTGCTGTTCGACCGCCTGCACGCGCTCGGCCGGGAGGCGGTGTTGGTCCGCTTCGCCGACGGCATTCCCGGCGGGCAACCGAACGGCCAATACCGCGTCGCCGAAGTGCGGGCGTGGCTGGCGGGGCAGGCGTCGGAGTTGGCCGCCCGGTTCGACCGCCGGAATGGGAATGATTCCTTCGCCGGCCTGATCCGCGACCGGGCCGACCTCCAGCGCTTCGCCGAACCGCCGGGGTGACGGGTGACGGCCGTGCCGAGCAACCCGTTCGTCACCGCTTGACCAGACGCCACGTGAGGATGATCCCGGCCAGCAGCCCGGCGGCGTTCGCGGCCCACACGCCGACCCACATGGGCACCTTGCCGTCGCGGGCGAGTCCGGCCCCGGACAGCAGGAGCGGGTAATAGCTGAACAGCGTCGGCAGGAAGCAGACGACGAAGATGCTCAGGTAGTCGCCGCGGTTCGCCCACATGCCGACCGGGCAGCCGATCAGCGCGAACACGATGCACCCGAACGCCAGTGCCGGCCGCATGTACCACTCCAACTGTAGCGTGCGGGCCGTCCGCTCGGCGAACCGGGCCACGTCCAAGTAGTGCGCGGCCTGCTGCGGCCGCTGGTTCGGGTCGGGCGACACCCGGCCGGACGGCGTGAGCAGCGGCGACCCGTCGGGCAGCAACACCGGCTTCCCTTTGTCGTCCAAGACCGGGACCGAGGGCAGTCCGAATTCGGCATCCACGGCCAGCAGTCCTTTCGCGTCCAGCGTCGCCAACTTCGGCACGGACAGCACCGCTTCGCGCAGGTTCTGTGCGGCCGCCGCCGGCCCGGTCAGCCAGCCCGCCGACTTCTCCGGCAGGTCCGGCCAGTCGATGGACTGCGAACGGCCCTTGATCTGCTCCCGGAGTTTCTCCTTCTGAAACTCGTTCGGCAGCGGCACCGACTGCGGCTTGTTGTTCCGCGACACCAACTCGGACGACACCCCCCCGATGACGGTCCAGGCGTTGTCCGACTCGTCGTCGCGGACTTCCAGCAGGTTGTTCTCGGTGTCCACCCGTAGTTTCGCCTGCCGGGCGCGGGCGACCAGATCGTACCCGCCCTCCGGCGTCTCCTTTTTCTTCTTCTGCTTCAGCACCACGTCGATCAGCCGCCGGCCCTGCACGTCGCGGACGTACAGCACCCACTGGCTGTTGGTGGACTTGAACATCTTCTCGCGGCGGAGGATGTTGTACAGCGTCTCTTCCGGGTCGCGGATCGCCTCCTCCTGAATCTGCCGCCAGCACGACGGGATCACCTGATACGAGATGGCGGCGGTGGCGACGGCGGACAGCATCCCCAGAATCAGCGCCGGTCGCAGCAGCGAGTATAAGTCCACCCCGGCCGCCTTCAGCACGACCGCCTCGTTGTCGTGCGACATGCGGCCGTAGGCCACGCACGACGCGAACAGGGTGGTCGCGGGGATGGTGTACGGCAGGCTGGTCGGCACCGTCAGCGGGATGACGGTCAGGATTTGGGACAGCGACAGGCCGAACTGGTTCGCCTGCTGAATCACCCCGGCGACGACGAACATGGCCGTCAGCCCGGTCAGCGACAGCAGGAACACCCGCAGCAGTTCCCAGAACACCATCCGCTGGAAGGTGCCGAAGAACGTGGTGTGCAGGTAGTCGAACACGGGGATTCCTTGTGGTCCGAGTCGGAAGCGTGAGCGACGGTCTTCTCGAATGTCCGAGCCGGAAGCGTGAGCGACGGTCTTCTCGAATGTCTTGTAGTCCGAGAAGCGTGAGCGACGGTCTTCATCCGCGCCGGACGCGTGAACGACGGACAACGGCACCGTCGCTCACGCTTCCGGCTCGGATCGCGGGTCACCGTCCCGGCGCGGCGCGGACGGTGGGCGGCGGCTGGCCGAAGCGGTTCCGCAGCCGCTCGGCCACGTTCCGCACCGGGTCGGTGACGACCGGCAGCATCACCGCCTTCGGTGTCAGTTTACCGTTTTCGCGGGTGAGTTCGATCTTGAACAGGCTGCCGCTGAGAAGGCCGGTCACGTCGCCCAGAGGGGTGGTCAGCCACCGTTTCAACGTCTGCGACCAAATCGTGTAAAACTCGAACGACACATACTTCCCGTCGGTGCCCACCTCGCCCGACCCGCCCAAGCTGACGGCCGAGCCGAGCAAGTCCAATTGCGTCACCTTCACCCGGTCGCCTTTCAGGTCGAAGGTGGCGTGCGCCTCCTCGAACGCGCTGCCGTCGGGCTGCTGCCCCTTCAGCACCTTCACCAAATCGAGCAGCACCGGCAGGTTGTACATGCGGCCTTGCGGCACGTCGAGTTGGCCGCTGCCGACCGTCACGAGTTTGCCCGTCCGCGCGTCCGGCTGATTCTCCACCAAAAACGACCCTTGCGCGAGGCCGCGCAACTCGGCCCCGTCGGACAACTTGTAGTGTCGGGCCAACTCTTCCAGGTTCACCCCGGACGCGGTCAGGTACAGGCGGTATCGGATGGCGTCGTCCAGCGTCACCCGCGCCTGCCCGCCGACGGTCCCTTGAAACAGCGTGGCCGACAGGTTCCGTGCCTCCATCACCGGCGGGGCGAACGCGCCCGGCCGCTCCGGGTCCGGCTGCTGCGGGCGAATCAGGAACGGCACCCGCACCGCCGTCAGTGGTTGTTTCGCCACCGTCGCCTTGTCCAGCCAGAGCGTGCCCGTGACGGCCCCCAGGCGGTTGCCCTCGTACCGCCCTTCGGACGCGAACGTGCCGGCCAGGTCGTCCCACGCCAGCCCGGCGTCCAGGGCCGCGCCCCGCAGTTTCATCTCGGCGTTCCAGTAGACGATGGTGTCCGACGCGCGGGCGGGGGCGTCCGGCGTCGTCGGAAAGACGGCCGGCGGCTCCAGCGGGGCCACGGCCGACGGGGGGATCGGAGATTGCCCGCGCGCGGTCGCCGACTCGGTGGGCGACACCTTGATGACCAAGTGTTTCACGGCCAGGTCGGCCCCGCCGCGCAGGTTCACCTCGGTCAGCCCGGAGCGGAGTTGGCGCGGCAGCGCCTTCAGGAAGGCGGCGTCCGGCACCAGCGGCGACGCCGTCAGCCCGCCCAGGTTCGCCCACACCCCGCCGCCGTCGGCGAAGCGGACCTCGGCGGCGTCCAACTTCAACTCGCTGGCCGCGTGCCGGGCGGACATCTTCACCAGTTCCAGCCGGCCGTTGTGGAACCGCAACAGCCCGGCCAACTGGTTCAATTCGTAGGGGAAGAACGCGGGCGTCACCGTTGGGCCTTTGAAGTTGAAGGCCAATTTCAAGTCGGTCGTCGGGTTGAATGGCGGCTCGGCGGGCAGCCGGGCCAAGACCGGTTGAACGCCGGTCGGGTCGGCCGCGACCTCCATCGACCGCTTGCCACGTTCCCACACCTCCACGTCCGCGCCGAACGTCATCTCCCCGCGCGGGGCGAGCGCCGTCACCGCGTCGCCGAGTTGCAATTCGCTCAGCCCGCGCTTGAAGGCGTCGTCGATGGGGCAGTTCTCGCCCTGCACCCGTAGGGTCAGTTTGCGGTCGGGGGTGCCGGCCACCGCCTCACTTTCGCCGGACAGCCACAGCCGCCCGCCGTCGTGGTGAGCCTCGAAGTTCCGCAACTCCACCCGGTCGGGGTCGTCGCCGTCGGGGGGTGGTCGGGTCGGGTCCGACGAGGCCACGCGGATCATCACGTTCCCGCGAATCCGGTCCAGGGCGTAGGGGAAGTGTTCGTAGTTCACCCGCCCGTCGAACACGCGGACGCGGAACGTGGTCTCCACCCGGTTGACGCCGAACGCCTCCCGCACGTCCACCACGAAATCGCCCCGCCCGCCGGCCCGCATCTTCCGCAGCGCGGCGGCCGTCTTGGGCGGCGTGGCGGCGATCAGCCGGGCGTCGATGGGGATGTCGGTGCCGACGATCTTCAGGGCGATCTCCGGGTCCGGCCCGTCGCCCGCCACCACCCCGAAGACCGTGACCCGGCGGTCGCCCAGCTTGCCCGTCACCTGCACCCGGAATTCGTCGGTGCCGTCCGACGCGGTGACGAGTTTCAGCCACCCGTCCACCTCGGTGAACGGGTAGCGGAACTTCTCGTACACGACCGTCAGCCGGTTCGGGATGATGTCCACCTCCCGCCGCCAGCCGCCGGCCGGCCGGGTGAAGGCGACCCGCACGTCCACCCCGCCGACCGGGTTGAACTGCGTCCGCCACTTCTCCCCGTCGGGCACCAGTTTGACGACCAAGGGGTCGTCGAGCCTCAGCCCGCGGACGGCCAGGCCGAACCGCTCCAACCGCCGCTCGGCCGTCTCGCGGGGGTCAATGGGTGGTTCCGTGTCGCGCGGCGGCTGGAACTGCGCCAGCGCGGTGAGCGGTCGCAGGCGGGGGCCGAAGGTCGGTGGTTTGGGGCCGAACAGGGGCTTCGTTTCCAGATGCAGTTCGATCGTCGCGGCGTCCAGCTTGCCGGTCAGTTTGTCCACGAACACGCGGCCGCGTTCGAGCCGCACCGTCCCGGCCAGGTGTTCGACCGGCTTGGGCAGCCGCTCGTCCTCGAACCGGCAGTCGCGCAATTCCACCCGCACCGCCGTGGGCGGTTCGGCCGCGCCGTCGGCGGCGGTCACGTCCACTTTCACCGCGATTCTTCCGGTCAGCCCGCCGATGAGCCGTGCCGCGTCCGGGGAAAAGCGGGTGAACGCCGGGGCCAATTCCGGGCGGAGGGCCACGTCCGGGATGTCAAGATGCGCCGTCATCTGGCCAACGGCACGGTCCCATTTGGCGGTGAAATGGAGGGGGACGACGAACCCGTCCGGGTCGAACCGGCCGTCGTCGTCCAGCGCGGCGGCGGGCAGGGCGGAACACTGGCCGTCCACCTTCAGCACCGGCTGCGGGTCGTTCACCAGATGCAGTTTCAAATGCTTCAGTGCCAGCGGCGGGAACCCGTCCGGGTCGGCGTCGGACACCAGCACGGTCGCATCCCGGATGACGACGGTCGGGGTGACGCGGCCGGCCGAGTCCGGCGGTCGGGGGAACGTCGGCAGATCGAAGGTGCCGTCGATTCGCCGCGTCAGCCGGAGCGTGGGCGACTCCAGTTCCACCTTGCGGACGGACAACTTGCCGTGGTTAAACTCTTGCTTGTCGTGGGAGATGACGGCGGACGGGACGGTGACGAACGGGGCCGCTTCGCCGGCGCGGGTGAGGGTCAAATTCGTCACCCGGATGCCGCCGAACACGCGGACGGCGGCCGACTCGACTTTTACTTCGACGGCGGGGCCGACGAGCTCGCGGACGTGCGCGAGGACCGCCTCGCGGACTTTCTCCGGGCTGACCCAGTGGACGACGACCCACGCGCCGAACCCGCCGGCGGCCAGCACGGCGACGATCAGCCCGCGAATCAGCCAGCAGCGGACGAAGGACGCCATCCGTGGTCGCGCCTGGTGCGGAATCCGGCCGCGCCCGTCGCGGCGGAAGGGCGGGACAATACCCGCCCGGCGGGGTGCGGTCAACGCGGAGTGAGTGGGCGGGTTTCGCCCGCCCCGAAGAGCGGCCGCCACCACCGCCAGCCGACCAAGACGCCGAGCGACACGCCGGACCAGTCGATGAGGACATCCAGCGGTCGGCCGGTGCGAGGCGGGACGAACGTCTGCGCGATCTCCGTCGCCATGCCGTGGGCGAGCATGAGCGCGAACGCCAACACGAGCGGGGCACGGCGACGGGGCACCCACACGCCGAGGACCACCGTCAGGTAGGTATTCCCCAACAGGTGCAGCGTTTTGGCAACGAGGTAATGCGCCCAGTCCGACCACGACACGAGCGCCAACACCGCTTCCGGCACCGGCCGCGGCTCGACGAGTTTCCACGTCCAGAGCGTCAGCGACGGCCAGAACAGCAAGTGCGCGAGCCAGCGAAGCCGGGGGGATTGGGGGAGGGGCATGTCGGCTCCGGTGGGTTCCGTTGCGGGCGGCGCGACGGTTCGCCCCCCGCCGTCACGATAGCGGCCGGGAGTCGGTCACGGCCCCTCCATCGCCGCGATCTTGGCCCGCACGTCGTCCGGCAGGTTCGCCTTCACCCCGTTGCGGTAGTCGAAGCAGACGATCACGGCCTCCCCGTCGGCGGCCGCGGCGTCTTGCGCGGCGCTGACGATCCGGTGCGCGAACGTCACCCGGTCGGCTTCGACGGCCGTCACCCGCGCGCCGACGAGCAGCTTGTCCGGGTACTTCAGCGGCCGGCGGAAGGTGCCGGCGGTACTCTTCACGATGGGGCCGAGGCCGGTCGCGCCCATCGCCGCGAACCAGCCGGCGCGGGTCATGTACTCGATGCGGGCGTTCTGGAAGTAACGGAAGAAGACGATGTTCGAGACGTGCGCGAACGAATCCATGTCGCCCCACGCCACCTCTTCCGAGATGACGACGGGGAAGGCGGTCAAGTCCGGGTGCGTCATGACGGGGCCGCGCGGGTGGAGAGCAGGCGAGACGGGATTGTTGTAGCGGGGCGGGCAACTCTTTTTAGCAGTGCCACGTCTTCCAAGCCGTCCGCGACTTTTGCCTCCCCGTCCGGCACGCCGTGTGCGAACCAGGTATAGGACTGCCTTCCACATCCTCCAACGAGTCCCCCATGCGCGCGCTCACCGTCGTTCCCGGACTGTCCGATTCCGCCCGCCTCGATGACATCCCCGAACCCGACCCGGCGGCCGGCTCCGTCCTCGTCGAAGCGCTGGCCGTCGGCGTCTGCGGGACGGACCTGGAAATCCTCGGCGGAGAATACGGCACCGCGCCCGCCGGCAAGGAGCGGCTCGTCATCGGGCACGAGTCGCTCGGCCGGGTCTTGGAAGCGCCGTCCGACAGCGGGTTCGCGGCCGGCGACCTGGTGGCCGGCATCGTGCGGTTCCCGGACCCGGTGCCGTGCGTCAACTGTGCGGCCGGCGAGTGGGACATGTGCCGCAACGGCAAGTACACCGAACACGGCATCACTGGGGTGGACGGATTTTGTTCCGAGCGGTGGCGGGTGCCGCCGGACCACGCGGTGAAGGTGGCGTCCCACCTGGGGCACCTGGGCGTGCTGATGGAGCCGGCCAGCATTTTGGCGAAAGCGTGGGAACACATCGAACGGATCGGCCGACGGGCGGTGTGGCAACCGGCCCGCGTGCTGGTGAAGGGGGCCGGCCCCGTCGGGCTACTGGCGGCGATGATGGGCCGGCAGCGGAACCTGGAAGTCCACGTCCTCGACCGGGTGACGGACGGGCCGAAGCCGCGACTGGTGGCCGACCTGGGGGCGCATTACCACACGGACGGGCTGAAGGACTTGGCCGCCGAATCCGTCGTGGTGATCGAATGCACCGGCGTCGGGCAACTGCTGTTCGACATCCTGCCCAACCCCCCGGCCGGGGCGATCACTTGCCTGACCGGCATTTCGTCCGGTGGCCGCCCCATCCCGGTCGATCTGGGTTCGCTGAACAAGACGATGGTGCTGGAAAACGACGTGGTGTTCGGGTCGGTGAACGCCAACCGCCGGCATTACGAACTGGCCGCCGACGCGCTGGCGAAGGCCGACCCCGCGTGGCTCGGCCGCCTGATTACGCGGCAAGTGCCGTTGGCCGACTGGAAGGACGCGCTCACCCGCCGCGGGGACGACGTGAAGACCGTTCTCCGCTTGAAGGACGATTGACGCGGCGTCGCCCACGGCCGGGCGCGTATCATGGCGGTACGTCCCGCCTCTCCCGGAGTGCTGCCCGATGACTCTCGCTCGTCTCGCCCTGCTGGCCGCGTTCGCCGCCGCACCCGCGCTCGCCGCCGACCCCGCGCCGGTGAAAGTCAACGACCAATCCGCCGTGCCGCCGGCCGACTGGAAGTCCGAGAAGCCGAGCAACCGGTTGCGGTCCCACCAGTTCAAGTTGCCGTCCGGCGTGAAGGACGTGGCGGACGCTGAACTGGCGATTTACCCGCAGTCGTCGCCGGACCCGAAGCGGAACCACCCGCGCTGGCTGGCGACGTTCATTCCGCCGGACGGCAAGACCATCGAAGAGGCCAGCAAAGTGACGACCGCCGAGCAACCCGGCGCGAAACTCACCACCCTGGTCGTCACCGGCACCTGGAAGTATAAGGAGCGGCCCCAAGACCCCCGATCCAAAGAGGAGTTGCGGGCCGAATGGCGGGTGATCTGGGTGATCGTCGCCGGGAAAGAAGAAGCCGCGCACGTCCGGTTGGCTGGCCCGGTGGCCGTCGTCGAAAGGCACAAAAAAGCCTTGGACGCCTGGTTGAAAGCCTTGAAGTGAGCCGGCAGCCGTTGACCCCTCGCCGCAGTCGGGCGAGGGGCCTTCCGTGTCGCACTCAGTTCTTCTTCACCGGGGTGAGTCGGACGTAATACCCCAGCAACCCCCGGTGCAACGAGAGGTAGGCCGGCTCGCCGCCGGACGCGGCCGGGCCGAACTGCAATTTGAACTTGTCCATCAGGGCGACGAGTTCGCCCACCGTCGCGCCGGTGGTGTTCCACGACGCCGGCAGGGCCGCCGGGGCGGTCGCGGTCCGTGCGAACCTCGCCGCCAGTGCCAACTGCGTGAGGAAGTCGTTCACCTCCTTCGCTTCGGCGAACGGGGCGTCCTTCATCCGCTTGTTGAGCGCGGCGCGGGCGGCGGTAATGTTCGTCTCCATCCGGTCCACGGCGAACTCGTTCGCCCGCTTGCCGGCCCGTAGCGTCTGACCGACGGCGGTGAAATCGGCGTCCAACACTGCGCGGAGCTTGTCCGTTTCCGGCACCACCACGACCGACGGGTACGGCAGCGCGGTCTTGCGGAACAGGTTCACCCCCGCCGCCGCCGCGCCGCCGTCGAACACCACCTTCTCCAGCAGGTCCGGGGGGCACAACCCGGAGTCCGCCCGCCGCCCGCCCTTCTCCTGCTTGCGGCACAGGGCGAGCAACTCGTTCAGCGCCTTCCCGGACAGGATGGCGTCGTCCGGCGGGTCGATCAGCGCCGGGTCGATGGCCGGCACGGCGGCCGGGTCGTTCCCCCGGTCTTGCTGCTGCGCGGCCACCCAGTTTTCGATGTCGTCCTTCCGCCCGCCGGCCGGGTTGTTGTCCGCGTCCATCAACCGTTGGGCGCGGGCGATGGCAGCCCGCTGTTGGTTGGCGATGGGGTTGAACTGGTCGCTGCCGAAGGAGGAGCCGACGCCGCCGGACAGGGACGTGTACGGGTTGCCGTAATACGCCGGCGGGTAGTAGTAGTTCGGCCGGGGCGGGCCGCTGTAGTTGAACTGGTACTGGTACGTCACCGGCCGGCCGTTGAAAATGGCCTGGAACGAGTACTGGTACGACTGGTAGGTGTTGAAGTAGAACCCGCCGTAGGGCGAGTAGCCGTAATTCACGCCGTAGTTCTGGGAGCGGAATCGGGAGAACTGGGCCGGGGCGACGCTGGCGGTCGTTGCCAGCCCGAGCGCCGCCAAGATCAGGATTCGCGCGGACATCGGTTGTCACCTCGTGGGAGTTGTCGGAAGTTGGAGGATCGATGGCGGACATCCGATTCCACGCCGTTCATTATCCGCCGGGGCGCGGGGCAACGCAACGGGATGATCCCCTTTGTTCATTACCCGTTCATTCGCCCGACCTGACGCGACATTTCGACGAACCCGCGACTTCCGGGTCAATTCCCACGACTTTTACCCGGCACCCACAGCTCGTCGTCGGCCCCGTCGGCGTTGGCGGCGCGGGCCAGCACGAACAGGAAATCCGACAACCGGTTCAGGTAAATGACCGCGTGCCGGTTGACCGGTTCGGAGTGGGTGAGCGAGACGACGGCGCGCTCGGCCCGCCGGCAGACCGTCCGCGCCAGGTGCAGCCACGCGGCCGCCGGCGACCCGCCCGGTAGGATGAAGCTCGTCAGCGGTCGCAGCCGTTCGTTGATTCGGTCAATGGCCTGTTCCAAACGCTGGTGCTGCGACTCGACGACGCGCAAACCGGTCTCGGACCCGCCCTCCGGCGGCGCGGGCACGCACAGGTCCGCCCCCACGTCGAACAGGTCGTTCTGAATGCCACGCACGAAGTCCCGTTCCGGCCCGTCCGGGCAGTACGCGGAGAACAGGCCGAGGACGGCGTTCAGTTCGTCCACTTCGCCGTAAGCGGTGACGCGGGGGTGATCCTTCGCCACGCGGGTGCCGTCGCCCAGGCCGGTCTCGCCGCCGTCGCCGGATTTCGTGTAAATGGTCGAGAGGTACACCATCGCGGGGCATCCGTGTGAAGGGGAACGTGGCGAGGAGGTCGCGTCACTTTTTGCCGGGGTTCACCACGGCCGGGGCGGTGCCGAATTCGGTCTCCTTGCCGAGTTTGCCCTTCAACTGCTCGGCGAACTCGAACGGGTTCGGGATGACTTCCTTCAGGTACGGCAGTTCGCCCGTGGGCAGCGGCAGTGGGGTCTCGATGACGCCCCTGGCGGTCGCCGCGACGGTCGGGTCTTCGACGGACGGGCGGTCGGGCAGTTGGCGGGCCATAGCCGGAACGTCGGTCGCGCCGGGGTTCGCGGCCGAGGTGCCTTTTAGCAGCGGGCGGTCCGGCAGCGGGAAGGCGGACACCCCGACGGCGGCCGCGTCACCCAGTGCGTTCGGGGCACCGTCGGGCGGCGGGCTGAGGCGGGGCGGTTTGCCCGTCGGCTTGGGCGACGGCGGCAACACCTTCGCCCCCACCGTCGGCAGCGACGGTTCCCCCCGATCCACCGGCGAGACGCGCGGGCGGGCGGCTTTCCGCGCCGACGGTTCGGGGCTGGCGGGTAAACTCGGCATTATCGCGCGCGTCACCGTGCGGCCGGCCAAATCGCTTAGCAATACGGGCGGCACGAGCGGCTCCGGGGCGACCGGCTTCGGCGCGGCCACGACCTGCGCGGGCGGCCCTTTCGGCAGTTCCGCGACCGGCAACACCGGCGCGGCGGGCACGTCCGATTCCTTCCCGCCACACCCACAAAGGGCGAGGCATCCGGCGACCAACAGGCAGGCGTTGCGAAACGGCATGGGTTACTTCCCGGCGAGTTCGAGGACCAGTTTCACCGGCGTGCCTTCCTTCGGCAGCGCCCCCTGCTTCACGTCCAGTTTCAGGTACTTCTCTTCCTTCATGGTAAACGCCGACTGGAACACCGTCTCGGCGTCCACCGGGAACAGCATGATGAGCGACCCGGTGGTGTCGGCCCCGAACGGCACGTCCGGCTGGCCCGGCACCTTGCTCGGCGCGGACCCGGTGAAGTGGAACTTCACCTTCGGCATCGGCTTGTTCGTCTTCGGGTCCACCAGCACTTTGTCGATGCTCAGCTTCTTGCCGCCGTCGGCCGGGGCCATCTGGATGAAGACGTTCACCACCGGGCCGGCCGCCTTGGCTTCGTCCCCGACGGCCGGCTTGCCCGGCTTCGCGCCCAGGCTTTCGAGCGCCTTCGCCACGTCGCTCGGCCGCACGTCGATGGTGACGATGGTCTCGTGCGCCTTCTTCCCCTTCTTCTCCTTGCCCCAGCAGGCGACGACCTCAATGGGGTAAATCTCGCCGGAGTCCAGCACCTTCCGGGGTGACACCTTGGCATCGACGGTGACGGTCTTCGCGGCCTTGTCGATGGCGATGCCGGGCGTGTCGGCGGCGAGCGCGACGGACGCGACGGCCAGCCCGACGACGGCGGCGAGGGAGAGGCGGTTCAACATGAGGGGCAGCTCCGGCGGGTGGGACGGAAGCGTCATCATACCGCAACCCGCCGAGAAGAAAACCGGACGCCAACACCAACCGGCCGGTGGGGCGGCAGACGGCGTTGGCCGAGCGGGGAGAATCCGTCCCTCGCTGCGCTCGGGCGATGACCGGAATACTTGTCATCGCCCGAGCGCAGCGAGGGACGACCACGACCCCGACCGCCCGCCGGTTCCCCTCGACACCCCGGTTCGCCGTGGGTATCCAGACCTCGCAGGCTACGGGCCTGTTTACCGACATCCGCTGAGGAACTGGCGATGAGTACGACCCGCGACGTGGCGATCATTGGCGGCGGCATCGTCGGCCTGGCGACGGCGATGGCCCTGGTCCAGCGGGGCGTGCGGAACGTGCTGGTGCTGGAAGCCGAAGGCGAACTGGCCCAGCATCAGACCGGGCACAACTCCGGCGTCATCCACTCCGGCATCTACTACAAGCCCGGCTCCGAGAAGGCCCGCAACTGCACCGTCGGCCGCGAACTCCTGTACCGATTCGTGCGGGATCACGGCATCGCCTTCGACCAGTGCGGCAAGGTGATCGTCGCCACCTCCGAGAAGGAGTTGCCGGCCCTCGCCCGGATCGAGCAGCGCGGCCGCGAGAACGGGCTGACGGGGGTGTCGCGGCTGACCGCCGAGCAGGTGAAGGAGCACGAGCCGCACGTCCGGGGCGTCGCCGGGCTACTGGTGAAGGAGACCGGCATCGTCGATTACAAGGCGGTGACGGCCAAGTACGCGGACATCGTGACCGCCGGCGGCGGTGAGGTGCGGACCACGGCGAAGTTGGTCGGCGTGACCCGCGACGGCGGCGAACTGGTGCTGAAGACAACCGCCGGCGAGTTCCGCGCGCGGGGTTTGGTGAACTGCGCCGGCTTGCAGTCGGATCGCGTGGCGTGGATGTGCGGCGTCGATCCAGAAGTGAAGATATGTCCATTTCGCGGCGAGTATTACGAACTCGTCCCGGAGCGTTGCCACCTGGTGAAGAACCTCGTCTACCCGGTGCCGGACCCGGACCTGCCGTTCCTCGGCGTCCACTTCACGCGGATGATCGGCGGGGGCATCGCGTGCGGGCCGAACGCGGTGCTGGCGTTCCGCCGGGAGGGGTACAAGTTCCACCAGTTCCGGATGCGGGACATGCTTGAACTGGCCCAATACAAGGGGTTCTGGCTGATGGCCGGGCAGTGGTGGCGCACGTCGTTGGCCGAGATGCGGCGGTCGCTTTCCAAGTACGCCTTCTGGGACGCGCTGCGGCAACTGATCCCAGAGGTGCGGCAGTCGGACATCGTGCCGTGCGGGGCGGGGGTGCGGGCGCAGGCGCTCGCGCCGAACGGCAAACTGCTGGACGACTTCCACATCCGCGGGGCCGACCGGATGATTCACGTCTTGAACGCCCCGTCGCCGGCCGCCACCGCCAGCATCAGCATCGGCCGCAGTATCGCCGACATGGCCGCGGCGGAGTTCGGCCGCCCCGCCACGACCGCGAGCGCCGCCGCCTGACGGGTGGTAGAATCCCGATGAGGGTTCGTGCATGAGTACCGGCGACTGGCAGGAGAGTAAGGAACCGGAGATCGGCGCGCGGCACCTACTGTTGTGCCGAGACGTGGCGTTCGATCCCGCGTTCCCGGATTCGCCCTACACGGCCCGCGGCTTCCTCTAGGTTTTCCGCCTGAGTGGTGACTTCCCGGCGGTGTGGCACGACCCGGTATACTTGTACGTTGAGTTCTTCGGCGATCCGGGCGTGTACGAAATCTGGTTTGATCTGGTGCGTTTCGTCTTCGACGAGTCGGGCGACATCGCGGACGAAATCGATGAAGGGTGCTATTGGCCGTTCGATTTGCGCCTTCCGCCGGCGATGTTCATTCAGGGGCGGTCATACCCACTTAAGAAACTCCCACTCACCGGACCTGGGGTGTACGAGTTTCAGTTGCGGGTCGCTGGAAAATCCGAGGTACTGCTTTCAACCCGCTTCCTCGTGGAGGTAACGTCGTGAGATTCATCCGTCAACCCAAATACAAACCGGACACGAAGTACGGCTACCAGACGTTTGAGGAGCAAACGTTACCGGATCCGGACTCGTGCCTGACCGAAGAGCAGAAGACGTGGCGGCAGTACACTCCCCCCAAGCCCGACGAGCCGGCCCCGGCGACCCCGCCGGTCGAGCCAGCCGCACAACCGTCGCCACCCGCCGACGCCGCCTGAGCCGCACGGAAGCCCGCCATGAGTACCGGCGACTGGCAGGAGCAGGAAGAACCGAATATCGAAGCCCGCTCACTGACGCTCAGTCGTGAGGTCGGCTTCGATCCGGCATTCCCGTACTCCCCCTACATTCTTCGTGGGCCGCTTTCGCTGTTTCGGACGAGCGGACCGTTCCCAGTGATCTGGCAAGACCCCATGTTCCTGTACGCGGAATATTTCGGCGATGCCGGCGAGTACGAAGTGTGGTTCGACTTGGTCCGATTCGTCGTTGACGAGGATGATGAGATTGCCGACGAGTTCGAGGACACTTGCTATGGTCCATTCTCGATGACGATGCCGCCCGGCGTGTTCATTCAAGGCCGGTCCTACCCGTTGCGGATACTGCCTTTCCAAGCCGCCGGGTTGCACGAATTTCGCCTCCGGATCGCGGGAGTGTACAATGTCCTCGCGTGTGTCCGTTTCATGGTGGAGGGTTAACTCATGGAAAAGAAAGGGCAGCCGACACATAAGCCGGGAACGAAGTACCGGCCGCAGGAGTTCAGCATCCAAGAGATGCCAG
>Ga0105046_10001834_pt1 | contig 33052 bp, 30 predicted proteins | sample MAT03_FD_78385 | JGI IMG/M metagenome (GOLD analysis project Ga0105046, IMG submission 78385) | Freshwater microbial communities from Lake Fryxell liftoff mats and glacier meltwater in Antarctica - MAT-03 (megahit assembly) | ecosystem: Environmental > Aquatic > Freshwater > Ice > Liftoff...
ACTCTGTGACTCTGTGGTAGATTTCTTCCTTCTGCTCGCCTTAGTGCTCAAACCACAGACCGTGCGAACGGGAGATAACTTAACCCGAATCCGGCCAGACTCAACGTTCTACCGATCTCCATATCGCGGCCTCGTCCTTGATCGTGATTTGACCGTACCCGTTTCTTGTACTACATATTCCTTTGAGGCCAAAACTCGCGGCTTCTTCTCGAACTCCGGCTGTTGAGATCGATGCCAGCCCTGCGCGAAAGTCCACGGGAAACAGACTCCGGCGTCCTCGCCCAGCCCCGGGTGTGGCAAGCGCCGGACGTGCGGTCTCACACGCGGATTGTGCTCTCAGAGAACACGCTCAGCCTGACCTCCCTGATTGCCGGGGAGGGCGAAACCGAGATCAATTTCGACACGATTCAGCGGGCTGGGCTTGATCTCCTGACGAATTCGCTGACGCTGGAGATGACAGCGAAGAGTGAGGCCACGGTTGTCGAGTTTGCCAGCCAGTCCGCTGCGGATGCCTGCTTCACAAAGTTGTGGCGGCGGCTCGGTCCGCGTGTTCGACTCGTGCCCTGCAAGCAAGACTTCTGGGCGATCGCGAAGGTTCCCGTGCTGGTGCTCTGTATCGTACTGATATTCACCCTGGCACTGGCGATGACGGCGAACGGGTTGGAGCAAATGGCCGAGGCACGAACCGCCGGGGTGCCCGCGAGCCCTGTGATGGCCACGCTCGAATCGCTGCTGGGAGGCGTCTCCTGGGAAGTGATCTGTGGTGTCGGCGGAGTCGCTGCGGCCCTGGTGCAGGTGTGGTTATACCGGCGAGTCACCGAACCGCCCGCGAGGCTGGAACTCTTCCGCGTGTGACCGACGACACGAAGTTCGTCTCTCTCAAAGGATGGCCATGAGGCAAGAAGACTGCATCGACGTGTTCGAGCGGATTCCGGAGCTGCTGCACGCCTCGACGAATCTCGTGCTCAAGAACTCCGCGATCATCGCGATCGACACGGTCATCCGCTTTGAGTTGAACTACGTCGTGGTTCGGGGCCGCGAAGGTGGGACGACTGACGAAGGTCGATCTTTCTTCGTCCCTTACGAAGATATCGCTTACGTGAAGATTGAGACCGTGCTCAAGGCCGGCGACCTGAAGCGGATGTATGGCGAGGCCTCTTCAACTGCGAAGGAAGCCGAGCTCTCGGGGGAAACTCTCAATGGCCTCAAGGATTCGCAAGCGGGCACGGATGTGATGACGCCCGCACCCATGGCCTCCTCGTCAATGGACCCTGCCGCAATCGCAAAGCAGAATCTGCTCGATCGCATCCGCAACGCTCGCACCAGCACGCTCAGCGGTATCCGCAACTCACCACGATAAACTCAGGCAGACCTTCGCAGAGGGCTCATCCACAACCCGGCGGTGGTCAACTTGAGAACACCGCCCAGGATGACGGCCAAAAGGTTTCAGCCGCTCGCGGCGAAGCGCGGTCGCCCGGTGAGGAACACAAAACCACTTTGCAGCTTCTCCATACGAGATGACCGCGCTTGGCCGCAAGCGGCTTTCCTTCCTTGGCAGTCGTGGGACTCGGCAGGCTGTTGATGGCGGCCGGAAATCGCCAGCGGATTCCTGATGCGAACGTTTGACGGTCCGGGGAACAAGTTGACTTGTTCCGCTTGCAGGTTACACTTAACGCGCCTGCCTCGACCGTTCGTTTTCAGGATCCCAAGAATGACGCTTCGGCTCTCCCCCGGCCGCCCGCTTCGGTGGGCGATCATGCTCTTCGTTGTCGTGGCGATCTCCACCGCCTACACCCTTGCCCAACCCGCCGGCCCCAAGGCCAAGCCGAAGCCCGCGGCCAGGGGGACGCTGCCGCACTTCCTCGACACGCACTGCGTCAATTGCCATGACAGCACGACGAAAGAGGGCGGTCTCGATCTCGAGACGCTCAGCCCTGACATGAAGAACCCGGCCGCGTTCGAGGCCTGGGTGAAAATTCACGACCGCATCGCCTCGGGCGAGATGCCGCCGCGGAATCGCAAGGAACGGCCCACCAAGGACGAAGCCGAGCCGATCCTGAAATCGCTCTCGGGCTCCCTCGCGAATATCGATCGTGCCAGTCGGCAGAAGGGCGATGGCCGTGTGACCTTCCGCCGCCTTAACCGCATCGAGTATGAGAACACGCTTCGAGACCTGCTTCAGGTTCCTTACCTGAAAGTGAAAGACCTGATCCCCGACGACAACCTGGCCCACGGCTTCAACAAGTCCTCGTCGGGTTTGGATCTATCGCATGTGCAACTCGCTCAGTACCTGGAAGCGGCGGATGTGGCCCTCGATGCCGCGACTTCGCCCCATGCAGCGATGCCGACGGTTTATAAGAAGCGCCTCTTTCCCGGCGCGGCAGGCGGCTTCACCACGGTTCTGAGCAACGCCGACGCGATTCCGATCAAGGACTTCAAGTACGATCACTCGATGTTCCCGATCAACACGGACGATTACCGGCCCAACCTCGCGGAGCTTCGAGCGCAGAAGAAGATTCCGTATGAAGGGACTGTGGGTGTCTTCCGCCACGAGGATTGTGCCTTCCGCCCGACCTTCACGCCCTTCACGGCGTCTTATGCCGGGAAGTATCGTCTGCGGATTTCGCTCTGGTCCTTCTGGTGGGACAAGGGTGAAATCAAGCCGAACCCGAGGACGGAGAGTGCCTCGCTGATCGCGAGCAATCGAGCGCTCGGGTACTTCGACGCGCCGTCTCTGAAACCGATGGCGCAGGAGATTGAGGTGTATCTGAACGAAGGTGACGAGATCGGCTTCAACGCGGCCTCGCTGTGGCCGGTTCGCGTGAGCGAACGGAAAGGGAAGACGGCGGGGTATGTCGGCCCTGGCATTGCCATCGACTGGCTGGAAGTGGAAGGGCCGATTGTTGAGCAATGGCCCCCGCTGAGCCATGGACGCCTGTGGGGCGACCTGCCGCTGGCGCCGATGCCCAAGACGAAGCCGCCCGCCCCGGGCGACCCGCGGCTGCCGAAGCGGACGCCCATCAAGCCGATTCGAGGCGAACCGCGGGAGGTGATCACTTACGGCTCCGTGGTCTCCGCGGCCCCCGAGGGGGATGCGACGCGACTGCTCAAGGACTTTCTGAGGCGAGCCTTCCGTCGGCCGCCCACCAACGACGATCTGCAACGCTATGTCGGTCTGTTTCGTTCGCACTTCGAGGCCGGCGCCGGCTTCGAGGAGGCGATGCGAACTGCGTACAAGGCCGTCCTCTGTTCGCCGGACTTCCTTTACCTCAAGGAGCCCCAGAACAAGCTCGATAACTGGTCCCTGGCGTCACGCCTGTCGTACTTCCTGTGGAACTCGATGCCTGACGACGGCCTGCTCGCCCTGGCCGGCCAGAACAAGTCGCTGTCCCAGAAGGACGCGCTTCGCGAGACGGTGGAGCGGATGCTCAAGGACCCAAAGGCCGAGCGTTTCGTCAACGACTTCGCGGACCAGTGGCTCGACCTCCGCGATATCGACAGCACCTGCCCCGACCGCCGCCTCTATCCAGAGTTCCGCCCGATCCTTCGCGACGCAATGCTCGGCGAGACGCGGGCCTACCTGCGTGGGATGCTCGATCACGACCTGAGCGTGTCGCATATCGTCGATTCGGACTTCGCGATGCTGAATCAACGGCTCGCGGAGCACTACCGCCTCCCTGGCATCGAAGGCAGCGCGATCCGCAAGGTGGCGCTGCCCCCGGGCAGTCATCGCGGCGGGTTGTTGACGCAGGCGAGCATCCTGAAGGTGACGGCCAATGGCACCACGACAAGCCCGGTGAAGCGCGGCGCCTGGGTGCAACGGAAGGTGCTTGGCCAGCCGCCTGATCCGCCGCCCGCGGACGTTCCCGCGATCGAGCCGGACGTGCAAGGGGCGAAGACTGTCCGCGAGCTGCTGGACAAGCACCGCGCGATCCCAAGCTGCGCCGGCTGCCATAAAAAGATCGACCCGCCCGGCTTCGCGCTCGAAAGCTATGACGTGATCGGTGGCTGGCAGATGCGGTATCGCTCGCTGGGCGAAGGCGACCCCGTGCCGCCCGACCTGGCTCCGTATGGCCGCAGCGTCGGCTTCAAGCACGCTCAGCCGGTCGATGCCGCCGGGGAGACGAGTGCGGGGCAGCCCTTCAAGAACATCGCGGAGTTCAAGACGCTGTTGCTCGCGGACGTCCGCCCGCTGGCTCGCAATGTCGCCCATCAGATGCTCATCTACGGGACGGGCGCTCCGATGAGCTTCTCGGACCGTCAGCACATGGACAAGGTTCTCGATCTGGCTGCGGCCAGTCGATACGGATTTCGCACGCTGATCCACGAATTGGTGCAGAGCCAGCCGTTCCTGACGAAGTAAGATGAGACGAGGAGGGCCGAGTGATGACCACGCTGACGCTAGCCGCCGACCCGCTTCCCTTGACGGAAGATGAGCACGGCCGAATTCGCATCGCGGGGAAGCGGGTCTTCCTGGAGCATCTGATCATTCGTTTCAACTCAGGGATGACGTTTGAGGGCCTTGTCCAGCATTACGACATGCTCGAACCTGCTGATATTCATGCCGTATTGTCTTACTATCTTCGCAACCGAGCTTCGGTCGATCGATATGTCCAGGAGAAACAGAGAACCGCCGAAGAGGTACGCGAGAAGGTGCTACGCGACTTTCCGCCCCGGGTAAGCCGCGAGGAGTTACTCACCCGCTGGGCCACTCGCGAGGAGACGAAGGATGCTTCGGCTCCTCGCGGATGAGCACATCTCATGGGCTCTTATTGACGGCATGCTCGCGAGATTGCCAGGGCTCGATCTCATACGAGTCATGGATGTCGGCCTGGGAGAAACAGATGACCGCAAGATTCTGGAATGGGCGGCTCACGAAAGAAGAGTTATCGTCACCGAAGATCATGCGACCATGATCGGTTATGTCTATAAGCGCGTCTTCGCAGGAGGAATGATGGCAGGGGCCATTACCATTGAACCCTCGCTTTCCCTTTCGCGAGCGCTCGAAGATCTCCATGTTGTCGCTTACTGCTATTCCATGGCTGATATGGTTGATCGAGTCGAATACATTCCTCTGAACCCGCCGTTGAAACCCCGAGGTTTTTGACATGCCCGCTTTCTACTCCAAATCGCCCCTCTCTCGCCGGACGTTCCTTCGCGGTGCGGGCATCGCCCTGGCGCTGCCGTCGCTGGACGCCATGATTCCCGCACTGGCTCGGGCCAAGGACGCCGAGGCCATCGCGGCGCCGCGGCGGATGATCGCGATTCAGACGAACATGGGCATCCTTCCCATGTACTTCTGGCCCGAAGGCGAAGGGAAGAACTACAAGGCCTCGCCTTACCTCGAACTCTTCAAGGACTATCGCAACGACCTCAGCGTCTTCAGCGGCGTGTCGCATCCGCAGGTGGATGGCGGGCACATGGCGGAACAATCGTTTCTCACGGCGGCCCCGCACCCGGGCAGTGGCGCCTTCAAGAACAGTGTCTCGCTCGATGTTGTCGCGGCCGAACGGCTCGGGGTGGCCACGCGATTCCCGATTCTGCCGACCCGCGTCGGCAACGAACAGGGCAGCCTGTCGTACACCCGAGGCGGCGTCCGCATTCCCGCGGAGCGGAGCGTCAGCCTGCTCTACAAAAAGATGTTCGTGCAGGGCTCGCCCCTGGAAATGCAGGCCCGCGTCACGGATCTCAAGACCGGCCGAAGCATCCTGGACTTTGTCAACGACTCCGCGAAGAAGCTCCAGAAGGATCTCGGCCCGAAGGACCGCGACCGCCTTGAACAGTATTTCACCAGCGTTCGTGACCTGGAATCTCAGCTTCTAAAGACCGAAGAGTGGGAAAAACAACCGAAGCCCGTGGTGAAGGTGCCCGAGCCCAAGGATGCCACCACCGGTCAGGTAGCGGGCGCCCACAAACTGATGTACGACCTGATCCGCCTCGCACTCGAAACGGATTCGACCCGCCTTGTCACGGTCTTCATCAACACCATCGGCAACTCCACGGACATCCCTGGCGTCAGCCACGAGACTCACTCGCTCACTCACCACGGCAACCGCCCCGAGACGCTCACCGAGCTACGCACGATCGAGGAGACGCAGTTCAAGGCCCTCATCGACCTGCTCAACGGCCTGAAGGCCACGAAGGAAGCCGGCAGCAATATGCTCGATCGCACGATGGTGCTTTACGGCACCTGCATGGGCAGTGCGAATGCCCACTCCAACACGAACCTGCCCGTGATGCTGGTCGGCGGCGGCTTCAAGCATGCCGGGCACCTCGCCTTCGACCAGAAGAAGAACTACCCCCTGCCAAACCTCTACCTGTCGATGCTGCAGCGTCTGGGCCTCGAGGTCGACAAGTTCGCCTCCAGCACCGGCACGATGCGAGGACTGGAACTGGCGTAGGCATCTGGACAGTGGCACCGGAAAGTCGCCGTGCCACTGTCCCGTAGCTCACGGACGGCGGGTTGGCCGATGTCGAGCACTCCAGGCTTTTGATAGACTTCGTCTGGAATGCGCTGGTCAAACCGCGACGGCCGCGGGGTTGCGAAGGCGAAACGCTTCGCCGAGGATATGTTGAACGCGACCCCCGCGAAGTAAAAGCTTCTTTTCTCCCAAGGAGTTTCGCATGTCCGAGCCACTCCCGCGCCGCGAGTTCCTGCAATCCACCAGCTTCGCTGGCGCGGCTCTTCTCTCGGGTCTGCTCACCGAGTCCGCCCGGGGATTCGCTGCGAATGACACGCTTCAGGTGGGCCTCATTGGCGTGGGTGGCCGATGCAAGCACCTTCTGAAATCGTTCCCGGGCTTGCCGAACGTTCGCGTCACGGCTGTCTGCGATGTTCGTGAGGATAACCTCGCCGAGGCCAGGAAGCTTGCGGATCCGCAGGCCTTTGCCACCACGCGGTTCGAGGAACTGCTTGCCAGGAAGGATGTCGATGCGGTCCTGATTGCTTCGCCCGATCACTGGCATGTGCCGCTCACGATCGCCGCGTGCGAGGCGGGCAAGGATGTGTACGTCGAGAAGCCGCTCACGCATGATCGCAGCGAGGGGCAGGCGGTCATCGATGCTCAGAACAAGAGCAAGCGAGTGGTGCAGGTCGGCGTCCAGCAACGGAGCATGACTCACATTCTGAAGGCGTACGAGGTGCTGAAGGCAGGCACCATCGGAGACGTTCACAAGGTTCACCTCACCTGGAACCGCAACGCTTCCCGGGCCAATCGTTTCAAGGACAGCTTCGATCCGAAGAACGTCGATTGGAAGCGATTCCTCGGCAACGCCAAGGACCAGCCGTTCGACGCTTACCGCATGAGGCAGTGGCGCTGGTTCTGGGACTTCGGCGGCGGCATCTTCACGGATCTCATGGTCCACTGGCTCGACGTGGTTCACTGGTTCCTTGACCTGGACCACCCGGCCAGCGCGTCCAGCATCGGCGACTCGTTCAGCACCAAGGGCGTGTGGGAAACCCCCGACACCGTTCAGACGCTGCTTCGCTATCCGGACAAGAACGTGCAGGTGTACTTCGAGGGCACCTTCAGCAACAACCGCAATGGCTCGATGGTGGAATTCATGGGCTCGGAAGGGACGCTTTATGTCGACCGTGGGCGGTACGAAGTGATCCCCGATCGCGGCAAGGCGTTGAAGCCCAGTGCGATGATCCTGGGCACCGGTGAGCGCGGCCTGGATTTTTACGACAAGCCCGATGGCGAACTGCTCCACCTCGCGAACTGGATCGAGTGCGTCCGGACTCGCAAGCGGCCGGTGGCCCCCGCGGAGGTTGGAGTCAGCGCTGCGGGCGCGGCCCATCTCGCGAACGAGTCCTTGCGAACCGGACAGGTCGCCGTGTGGAAGTGAACGGAAAACTCCCCTGGAGGCCTCTCATGCGATTCTTGCTCACACTGGTTCCGATGCTCACTTTCGCGGGTCTCACCGAAGCTCAGATCCCGAAGACTCCGCCGAAGCTCACGGACGCGAAGATTCGCACCGCGGACAAGCTGGGTCACGGATTCTTCAACCGCCCGCCCTGGATTGAAGTGACCACCCAGAAAGCGGACGAGTTCCTCACGTCGCTGGGCTATCTCCAGGGGCCGCCGACACTGAAACTGCCCGAGGGTGCAGGCTCGTTGCAGAAGTCCGATGCGAAGGAAAACGCGGCCCCAACGGGGAAGCTCTGAACCGCATGGCATGGTTTGGCCATCAAGGGTTCGCGAACGAATGACATCGACAGAATGGGCGAATCAGGCTCCACCGGAGAGAATGGCCGGTGAGGGGCCAGGCGCTGCGAAATGAAAGCGTCCTGGATACAATGTCGCGATCGCCGGTTGGGGAGAATGATCATGCCGGAACCGACCCTGGAAAGCTTGGCACGCCGGCTCGAAGAAGTCGAACGCCGCCTGGATGAGCGGCCAGCGTCCGTGTTGACGGCAACCAAAGATTGGCGGAGCGTCGTGGGCATCTCGGAACGCACGGAGTTTCCTCGCGTCATGCAAGCCGAGATGGATGCGATACGTGATGCGGATCGCCGTTTGGCGGAATCGGAAAATGGCCCCAGATCATAATGGACACCGACCATCTCACGACTTGCCCGATGTCCGTCACGCTCGTAGCATCGCTCCACTTCGAAAACTCCCGCCGGGACCGCTATGTTCTCCCCTACGACAGCGTCGTCTATTCCCATCGCTGGCTGGCGTTGGAGCATCGTTTGGATGATGTTTCTGGCCACCATGATCAACTACATGGACCGGAACACGCTCTCCACCACCCAGCAGTTCATCCTCAGTGAGTTCGTGCCGTCATCCAGCGTCGACGCGAGTGCGCCGGATGCGAAGGCCCAACTGGAGAGCATGCGGACGCGGGTTTACGGGAACGTGCTGGTCGCGTTCGGCATCTCCTTCGCCTTCTTCCAGATCGTGGCAGGGTACCTCGTCGACCGCTTCAGCCTGCGAAAAGTCTACTTGATGGCGATCATCATCTGGTCGGCGGCCGGGGTTCTCACGGGCTTCATTCCGGCGGGGGCGATCGAGATGCTCATCCTGTGCCGAATTATGCTGGGCATCGGTGAGGCGTTCAACTGGCCGTGTGCTGTCGGTTGCGTCCGCCGGGTCATTCCGCGCGAGAGCCGGGGGTTGGCGAACGGCATCTTCCATAGTGGCGGGTCGATTGGCGCCGTCGCCACGCCGCTGCTCGTGCTGCTCCTCGTGAACACCACCACCGGCGAGGGCTGGCGAACGCTCTTTATCGTTGTCGGTGCCGTCGGCTTCCTTTGGGCCGTTGGGTGGATGTTCATCACTCGTGGCGAAAGAGCGATCGTAATCGACTCGACACCGCAACCCGATCCGGGCTTCGAAACGCAGGGGCCGACGCCTTCGTTCTTCTCGGTCCTGTGGCTGCCGAAGTTCTGGATCTGCCTCACCACAGGCGTCTGCGTGAATCTCTGTTGGCACTTCTATGGGCAGTGGTTCCCTCGCTATCTCTCGCAGGAAATCGAGGCGAGCGGCAGGGGTCAGCAATGGATCATCGCCGGCTTCTTCATCGCTGCGGACCTTGGCAGCATGACCTGCGGCTGGCTGACGCGGCGCTTCGCCCGTGCCGGCAAGTCGGTCGAACGTTCTCGTCAGTGGGTGATGACTCTCGTGGCGATCTCGGTCCTGTCCGCGACGGCGACCGCCGTGAGCCTGCCGATGGAGATGTTGTGGGCAAAGTATCTCGCATTCTTTTTCGTCGGAGCCTCGGCGATCGGTGGCTTCACGATCTTCTTTTCGCTCGCGCAGGACATCGTGCCAAGGCACACGGCTCAGATCCTGGGCGTGTGCGGTTTCGCGTCCTGGATGGTGATCTCCGGCGCCGCGGATGTCGCCGGCAGTTACGCGAAGAAGGGCGTCTACGGAGAACTGTTCCTGGCCGTGAGTGCCTTCCCGATGTTGGCGGCACTCGTGGGATGGTGCTGGCCTTCCCCGGTCCAACGCGAGTCTCCGGCGACGCCGAAGGCCGTGGTCTGAAAAGAACCATGACGAGAACGACTATCGGTTCACGGGTGCGTAAACCACCCGGAAGCCGACGTCATTTAGCTTGCTCACCGGGTTCTCCGCTCGGCGAGCGGCTGAGCGGCAGGCGATTGCGGGTTCCTTCCACGAGCCGCCACGGATGACGCGCTTGCCGCCGCTCACCGGGCCCTGGGGGTTCTCCATCGAGCCCGTCGTCTCGTATTCCCGGCTATACCAGTCGCTGACCCACTCGCCGACGTTGCCGTGCATGTCGTAAAGGCCCCAGGCGTTGGCCCGCTCTTTCCGCCTCGCGACCAGATCAGGCAGCGTCGGCATCTTCAACTCGGCGTTCTCGTCGAGAGTGGCGAGCAGATCGATGTCATCAGGCCCTTTTGTGAACTGAGCCTGAAGCGGAAAGTGAAGCCTCTCTCCGAACGCGAAGTGTGTTCGCGATCCCGCCCGGCAGGCGTATTCCCACTCCGCTTCCGTCGGCAGGCGGTAAGCCCAGCCCTCGCGAATCACGAACTTCTTCGACTTCGTCATTCGCTTGCAGAACTCGACCGCGTCCTCCCAGGCGACCTTTTCCACCGGCGATTCCGCCCGCCCTGATACCGTGGGGCTGGTGCCCATCACCTCGACATACTGCGACTGCGTCACCTCGGTCGTGGCGATGTAAAACTTCTCCCGCAGCGTGATCTCGCGCACGGGGCCTTCGTCCGGTAGGCGGCCCGGCTCGTTCTCGGCCGAGCCCATGGCAAAGGTGCCGCCATCGAGCAGGACGAACTTCATGCCGAGGTCGTTGGTGAACTCACGACGAAGCGGCGGAGGCGGTTCGGGACGCAGGACGCGGAAGACAGCAAAGCCCGCAATGCCAGCGAGGATCAACCCCCCGAACAGAAAGAGCAGGGGAGTGACCAGAGACTTCCTCGACTCCGCTCGCTGACGAATGGGGTCGTCGACCGGATCTGTGGTGAGCTTGAAAATCTGGCTGCTCGGCTCGGGATCGACCGCGGGCATCGGCGACGCCGAAGTCGTGAAGGGGTTTTCGGCATACGCCTGCACCGCTTGGGGAAAAGCGTACGCCTCCAAAGGCTGAACAGCGATCGGTTGAGCCGCCGGATACTGCGGCGGCATCTGCGGCGCGGGCTGCGGGACGTAAGCCCCTGACGTTCCCGGGGAGTGCGGCAGGCCGTAAGGCAGCAGGGAGTGGGCCATGTCCGCCGGAGTCTGGGGGCGATCCTCCGGTCGCTTGGCCAGATACCACTGGATCAGCGCCGCCAGGTGCGGCGGCACTTCCCGGCGAAGCCAACGCACATCAGGCGGTGGTTCACTGCAATGCTTCACCAGCTTTTCTTGAGGGGACTTCGCCTCGAAGGGCGGCTTCCCTGTCAACAGGTAATACAGTGTGCCGCCCAGCGCATAGATGTCCGCGCGAATGTCCACACCGCTCGGGTTGCGAGCCTGCTCGGGAGCGAGGAAGTCCGGCGTGCCCAGCACGAACCCTTCCCGAGTGATCCGGTTCATCTCGGGCGTCAGCACCGGCTCGCCCAGCAAGGCCAGACCGAAGTCGAGGATCTTGACCTGCCGGCCATCGCGGGTGACGAGCAGATTACTCGGCTTGATGTCACGATGCACGAGCCCCATCTCGAACGCATGCTGCAATCCCTGGGCCGCCTGGCGAACGTACTCGCACGCTTCGTTCATCGGCAGGGGGCCCCGTGCTTTCACGATCTGCGCGAGGTCGGTGCCGTCGATGAATTCCATCACGTAGAAGTGCGTGTCGCCGACTTGATCCGCGTCGTACGCCAACACCACGTGGGGATGGGACATCTGAGCGACAGCCTGGATCTCGGAACGAAAGCGAGCTTCCGCCGCGGGGTTCGTCAACTTCTCTTTGCGAATGATCTTGAGTGCGACATCCCGCCCGAGTCGGAGGTGATGAGCCTTGAACACCTTGCCCATGCCCCCCTCGCCGAGCAGGTCCAGCAGGGCATAAGGCCCCAGGACCAGTGACTGGCCGCGCCCCTTGAAGATCTCCTTGATTTGATACTGTGTGAGCCAACGTCGACGGAAAACTTCCTTGGCGACTCCCTGCACATCCGCCTGCGACTCCGTGGCCCAGCGGCCGAGCTCGGTGTACTGCTCGTATTCGAGCAAACCGCTCCGCTGGATCGCACGAAGAAACGAGGCTGTCGGATCGGACGCACTCATCAAGGGATCTCGAACGTGATCTCGGATTCAATAGGGAACGTACTGGACCGTATCGAGAAACTCATCCGGTTCGCTTGCGTGAGCGGCCATCGCAAGAGCGAAAAACGATCGAAGGAATAGCCGTTTCGGGTCGGACGCAGAAAACCCCCAAGCAGTGTTTGCCCGCCGCGAGATGCTCCCGCAGGTGGGCCGGCATCGTGGAATCATCCAGAGTCACGATTGCTCGCCCAGCTTGCTCAGCCCACGCGATGATTGCATCATCTGGCGTACCTTTCGGCAGGACATTTCCATCGCCAACGGCCACCACATCAAGAAACTCGTGTGGCTTCTCCCGATTCCGGATCTCCACCGCTCTCAAGACATGTTCTGGCATGCACTCGTCGAAGACGAAGCGAATCATCCGGTCACTCCTTCAACATCGAGTTGATGGCCTGAGGCACGCTGTCGGTCAAGAACCGCTTTGTATTCCGTCATATTCGTCAACCTCTTTCCGGTTCGCATGGTAGAAATCGAAGACTTGCTTGATCTCGTGAAGCGACAGCGTCGGATAGTAGAACACCATCGCATGGGGGCCGATCCCGTGCTGGTTGTACGCTGAGATGATGTGGTACAGCGTGATCCGGTGTCCCTTCACGCGGATCTCGCCGTCCTGTTCGTGCAGAATGTCTGGTAGCTTCACGGCATCGCCTCGTGAGAGTTCCTTTACTTTAACAGATCGATCGCTTGTGAACCATTCCGGCTCGCATTTGCTACGCTGAGAATGCCGCCCCGCGCGGGCGTATCGGGCGGCTCATTCGTGTTCGCGGGGCCGCAGTCATGCCGAGCTACATCATTAATGGTGAACGCCGATCGTTTCCCGCACCGCTCACGGTGGGCGAGCTTGTTCGCGTGCTCGGGAAGGATCCGAAGGCTCTCGCCGTCGAGGTGAATCGCGATGTGGTGCCACGGGCGGAGCACGAATTGCGATGGCTTCTCGAAGGGGATGAAGTCGAGATCGTGACTCTGGTCGGCGGCGGATGACCCTGCTGCTATGATGATCTCTCCCAGCAGGAGGTTCATCATGGAATCCGATCACGGCCCTCTCTCGGCTTTTCTTCCTCGACCTGTGCCGAAACCTCTCGAGGAGGAACCCTTACGGATCGGGAAGTTCCACTTCAAATCTCGGCTCTTCACCGGCACCGGGAAGTACTCCTCGCACTCCCTCATGCAGCAGTGCATGGCCGCGAGCGGTTGCGAGGTGACGACCGTTGCCGTCCGCCGTGAAAGGCTGATCGACAAGGATGGGAAGAGCCTGCTTGATTTCCTGGACCTTAAAACACTCACGATCCTGCCGAACACCGCGGGGTGCTTCTCCGCGGAGGACGCAATTCGGCACGCACGCCTGGCCCGTGAGCTTCTGAAAAACCTTGAGAACCCCGGGGCGGACTGGGTGAAGCTGGAATGCCTGGCGGACAAGCGAACGCTGCTGCCGGACCCTGTGGACACGTTGAAGGCGACCGAGCACTTGGTGAAGGAAGGCTTCACGGTGCTGGTTTACACGTCCGACGATCCGGTGCTGGCCAAGCGTCTCAAGGACGCCGGTGCCGCCAGTGTAATGCCCGCGGGCAGCCCGATCGGCAGTGGGCAGGGCATCCTCAACCCCAACAACATTCGCATCTGCCTGGAGTATTTGAAGGAGAACGATCCGGATTATCCCGTGATCGTGGATGCGGGCGTGGGCACCGCGAGCGATGTCGCCTTCGCCATGGAACTGGGCTGCGATGGCGTGCTCCTGAACACCGCGATCGCCAGCGCGAAGGACCCGCTCAAGATGGCTTATGCCATGCGTTATGCCTGCGAAGCCGGGCGACTGGCATCGAAGGCAGGCCGGATCCCAAAGAAACTCTACGCCAATGCCAGCAGTCCCACGGAGGGGATGATCACCAGCACGAAGTGATGCGGTCAGGCGAACCCGAAGCGTCAGCGCCGGGGTGGCATGAGAAGTGACCTGGCGAACCCGAGGCGTAAGCGCCGGGGTGGCATGAGAAGTGACCTGGCGAACCCGAGGCGTAAGCGCCGGGGTGGCCCGCCCGGTGACTGTCGCGTCCGGAATCCAGGCGAACCCGAAGCGTCAGCGGCGTACGCCAAACCGACCGGATCAAAGGATAACGAGAACCGGATTCTCACTCCGGGTAGAGCGCTTTGCCGCAGTTGGAACAGGTCATGTAATGGCCGCCCTGAAGTTCGATCTCTTTCTGGGCCGTGAGCGTGGATCGGCACGACAGGCAGACCTTGTTGCGAACCCCCGCGAGGCCTTCTGGGCCGTGAGACTTGATCAAGCTGGCATAGGTGGCCTTCACGTTCGCGGGAAGCGATGCGTCCGCTTTCTCCAGGGCCTCGTTCGCGGCCTTCAGTTCACTCTGCAAGCGAGCGAGGCGTTCTTTCCCCTCGGCCTGTTGATTCGCGAATTCGGCCTGGGCGTCCTTCCATCGCTGTTCCACGTTGGGTAGGTCTTTCGTTCGCTCCTCGTTCTCGTTGAGCGTCACCAGGATCGCGTCTTCCAGGGTGCTCTTCTTCGCGTTGGCCTGGGCGATCTCGGAGCGAGTCGCTTCCATCTCGCGCATCGTCGTGACTTCGAGGGAACGGCCCTGTAGCTTATCGAGTTGAGTCTCCAACTGCTTCAGCGTGCCCTCGTCGGCCTTCTGCTTGAGCTTCAGTTGCGTGATGGTGTCGTGTGCGGTCTTGTGGAGTTGCTGCTGCTTTTCGAGAGCCGTCTGCTGAATTTTCTGGACCCGCGGCCCCAGGTCGATTTCGGATTGCAGATCGCGGCGAAGACGGCGAAGGCGGTGACATTCGCGAAAGATCGACGTGATCGGTGTGGACATGCGTGACTCCGGGAGCGGTGCGATGGACCACTATTCTAGTTGAAGCGCATGAGAAAAGCCCACCCGTTGGAACGGATGGGCTTCGAGAGATTCCGGGATGGCCTCTTTTACCCTCGTCGCAGCACGCCGTCCAGGAAGCCTTCCAGCTGCCGACTGCGGACCGGATGTTGAAGCTTGCGGACGGCTTTCGCTTCGATCTGGCGGACTCGTTCACGAGTCACCTTGAAGATTCGGCCGACCTCTTCAAGCGTGTAAGTGTACCCATCCCCCAGGCCGTACCGAAGCTTGATGATCTCGCGTTCGCGATAGGTCAGCGTCTTGAGCACGCCTTCGATCTTGTCCTTGAGCATTTCGTTGGTGGCGGCACTCACCGGCGAATCGACCGAGTGATCCTCGATGAAGTCCCCGAAGTAGCTGTCTTCACTTTCACCGACGGGGCGGTCAAGGCTGATCGGCTGCCGGCTGATCTTGAGGACACGCTTGCACTCCTCGTACGTAATGCCCGCGGCCTTGGCCGTTTCCTCGATCGTCGGTTCGCGGCCCATGTCCTGGAGCAGCTTCTTCGACACGTTGCGAAGCTTCGACATCGTCTCGATCATGTGCACCGGGATGCGGATCGTGCGAGCCTGGTCCGCAATCGCTCGCGTGATCGCCTGGCGGATCCACCATGTGGCGTAGGTGCTGAACTTGAAGCCCCGGCGATACTCGTATTTGTCCACCGCACGCATCAGGCCGGTGTTGCCTTCCTGGATGAGGTCCAGGAACGAGAGGCCGCGGTTGCGGTACTTCTTCGCGATGCTGACCACGAGGCGAAGGTTGCCCCCGGAGAGTTCACGCTTGGCCTGTTCGTACTCGCCGAAGCGCTGCTTCATGATCTCGACGCGACGGCGAAGGCCCGAGGGCTCTTCGAGCGTGATCAGCATCAGGTCCTGAAGTTCCTTCTCCAGGTTGGCCCGTTCTTCCTTGGCGGTGCGGTCGCCGCGAAGGCCGAAGATGTTCGACTCGAGTTCGTTCATCCGGTCGCTGATCTGCTCCAGCTTCTTCATCAGCGGCTGAACCTTCTGCGTGCGGATCGAGAGTTCCTCGACCAGCGTCACTGTCTTGCGGCGGCGAAGACGCAGGCGTTCCCGAAGGATCTCGCGGTCCGCTTCCTCCGTCTGATCGTCCATGAGCCGATTGAAGTCCTCGACGTTCATTTCCATCAGGGGCTCGAGCGTCCGCAGGTTGTGCGGCATTCGCGCCAGGATCTGGTCCTTCTCGAGTTCTTCCGTCTGGCTCACCTTGATGGTGCGGTCAAACGGCAGATCACCGCCCATCACGCGCTTGAGGGTGTCGACCACCTGACGCAGAGCATAATCGCATTCGAGAACCTTGCGGCGGAAGCGGCGGCGGGTGACTTCGATCTTCTTCGCCAGCGAGATTTCCTGGTTGCGAGCCAGCAGCGGGATCTCGCCCATCTGCGTAAGGTACATGCGAACGGGGTCGTCGATGTGTCGGCCATCGCCATCGGAGTCCTCGTAGGAAGGGGCCTCCGCTTCGCTGACGAGCACTTCCTCGGCAACATTCGCAACGGCGTCGTCCACCTCCTCGCCATCGGCTTCGTCGATGACGCTGATGCCTTCCTTCTCAAGAAGTTCAAGGACATCCTGAAGGCGGTCCGAGTCCGAGACGCCTTCCGGCAAGGCCTGGTTGACCTCGTCGTACGTCAGCGACCCGCTCGCTTTGCCGCGCTCGATGAGGGTCTTCAAGGTTTCGTCGTTCTTCCAGTCCATCGAGCTCTCCCTCACGGGTTTCGTGGCGGTCAGCCGCGAGGCAAAGCCTTCCAAGTCAAGCTCGGTGTGTTACCACCTCGCCAAGCTTTGAAGACTGCGCCTCGAGGCTACAATCTAAACCTTCGCCGGTCGGCCGGCCTTCTGCATCCGTCGCAACAGATCCATCGCGGCGTCGCCGTCTCCCGCGGTAGCCAGTTGTTCCTTCATCGCTCGCTGCTCATCGTCGAGCTGCAGCCGGGCGAATCCCTTCACGATCCGCCCGAGCCACTCCTCGCGATCCTGCATGAACTGGCCGACATCCTGCAAACGCAGGGCGACGTCCGCGAGATCGGGGCGATCGCGAAGGCACTCTCGCACGGCATCGACGTCGGCCACCTGGCCTGCGGAGTCAAGAGCGTACATCTCTTTCAGGATCCGACGCAAGCCGGTGTGGGAAATCTGCTCGATGTCCACCACCTTCGCCGCGCTGGAAACCAGCGTCGGCTCGGCGAGCAGCAATTCCACCAGTTGCCGTTCCATCGTGGCCGCCTGGCCGGCTCGCGGCTTCTGCGTCGGCTCGCCACGGGGCTCTTCAGCTGGTTCATCCGGGTCGTAGCCGCTCTCGTTCGCGGCGTTGCGGGCCGCCTGTTTGCGTTCTTGCTCTTGCTGCTCCTTGCGAAGCTCACCCAACCGGGCCCATACGGTTTCCTGGCGAAGCCCAAGCCGATGAGCCAGTCGGGTCACCGTCAGTTCCACCTTCACCTGGAAAGCCGTGCTGCGAGCCATAGGAGCCAGGGCGATTCGGCTCAGGATCTTGTCGACGATTCGGCGAGTCGCCTCGACGCTCGGATTCGGGTTCTCCGCGAAAAGCCGATCGAGCGAGAAGTCGAGCGCGTCCACCGCGGTTGCCAGGGCCCTGGTGAAGATCTCGACGCCACCCGGGCTCACAAGCAAGTCACAAGGATCGAGCCCCGGGGGGAGGGTCGCAATCGCTACTTCAATTTCGTTGTAAGGAAGGAATTGTTCAAGGCCTTTATCGCTGGCAATCTGGCCGGCTTTATCAGCGTCGTAAACCAGAACCACCTTGTGCACGTATCGGCAGACCTGCCGGACGTGTCGAGCGTTGAGGGCCGTGCCCATTGCGGCCACGACCTGGGGCACGCCGCACTGGTGGGCCATCATCACGTCGGTGTAGCCTTCCACCAGCGCGAGATACCCTGCGTTGGCGGCGGCCTGGCGGGCGTGATCGAGGCCGTAAAGCACGTCGCTCTTCGAGAACAGAGGCGTCTCGGCGGAGTTGTAATACTTCGGCGCCCGAGGCAGCAACGGCGACTCGGGGAGAATCCGGCCGCCGAACCCGATGGGGCGACGCTGCACGTCCCGGATCGGGAACATCACGCGGTCGCGGAAGCGGTCGTAGAAGCCGCGGCCCTCCGCACGCGGAGCGACGAGGCCGACTTCCTGCAACAGTTCCAGCGGCACCCCTTCGGCCGTCGCCAGGTGGGTCAGCCAGTCCCCTTCAAGCGGCGCAAAGCCGAGGCCGAAGTCGCGAACGGTCTTGCCAGAGAGTTTCCGCGCGCCGAGATACCGCCGGGCCGACTCCGCGGCAGGGCTTTCGAGCAGGCATTCCTGATACTTCTGCTCCGCCCAGCGAACGACATCGAGCAGCCGTGAACGGGCCTGGTCCTGCGGCGTCGTCACTTCGTCGAGCGAGATTCCCGCCTTGGCTGCGAGAAGGTTGCGGGCTTCCTTGAAGCCGACCTTCTCCATGTGCTGGACGAACGTGAACACGTCGCCATGGGCCGAGCAGGACCAGCAGCGATAACGCTGGCGGCGGGGATCGATGTCGAGGGAAGGGCGGGAGTCGTTGTGAAAGGGGCAAAGAGCTTTGAAGGTGGGGCCGGCCGGTTTTAGCGACAGGTACGCGCCGACGACAGCGACGATATCGCTGGCGGCTTTGATCTGTCGGGTCTGCTCCACCGGGTCCAGCGGCACAGGCGTACCCTTGCAGCCAAAGGATTCCAGTTCCCGGCCGGAAGGTCGGCCGTCCGGCGTGAGCCGGTGAAGAGGGCACTGGGGGATCGCTCGGCGTCGGTTGGGGGCTCAGCAAACGGCCTTGGCGGTGGTCGAAAAATCCCGGAACTTCCCCGTCGGCTTGGTGGAGCAAGGCAAACGCAAGCGAGTGGCCGGTCGAAACGGGCCGTGTGCGGTGCCTGCAATAAGCGGGGGTGGGAATCCTCGGACAGTGCCGCGGCTCTCCTCCAGAGCCTTAAGGTCGGTGCATCAATCCGTTGATGCTCGGTGAATTATAACAGACAAGGAACAACCGTCAAGTTAGGCGCCGGGCGACTCCTGCGATCGCGACGCTCGGAACCACAAGTCTCTTCGCGCGGCCGGGGAGATGGGATAGGCTGTGTAAAGGGCAAAATCGGCCCAGGCAGTACGCTCGGTAAAGGCGGAGAACGCGAATGCAGATCGAGCGAATCACTCTGAATCCGACCGTGATGGGCGGCAAGCCTTGCATCCGAGGACTTCGCGTCACGGTCGGGACCATTCTGGGAATGCTCGCCAGCGGAAAGCCACGAGAGCGAATTCTGCAAGCGTATCCCTACCTGGAGTCTGAAGATCTGGAAGCAGTCCTCGCTTGCGCCGCCTGGCGACTCGAAGAGCGGGAAGAGCCGTTGGTTGTCGGATGAGCTTGAAACTCGTGATCGACATGAACCTATCTGTGGAGTGGGTCGATGTATTGGCCCGCCATGGCTGGGTCGCCGATCATTGGTCCACACGGGGTGATCCGGGAGCCAAGGATGCGGAAATCATGGAATGGGCTCAGGCGAATGATCATGCTGTATTCACACACGATCTGGATTTCGGAACGATCCTGGCGTTCACCCACACCAGCGGCCCCAGCGTACTTCAAGTCCGATGCCAAAGTCCATTGCCGGAAGATGTTGGTTCTCACGCAATCGCTGCTCTCCAGCAGCATGAGGCCGCCCAAAATTGCGGGGTCGCTTGTAGTTGTCGATGTCAAGAAGTCCAGGGTACGGATTTTACCTCTCTGAGGATGAACTCGACTCCTGGCACGGCAGGTCTGTACGGCACGCCCGGAACCTGCTCTAATTTGCTCAGGTGAGTCGCGCCGGCTCGCCTCGAGGCGGCGCGGCGGATACCCGGGGATCGACACCATGGCTCTCTTTGCGACGGCTTCACCGTTGCTTCGACCGGATATCCTGATCGCAGCGGGGCTCCTGGCTGTCCTGCTCATCGCGGGGGCGGCAGTGATCCTCGTGGCGGAGCGATGGAAGCGGAAAGCCATCGCCTCCGAGACCAAAGCCCAGGCGGCAGACGATCTGGCCGAGTTCCGCACCATGTTCGACCAAGGAGAACTCACCGAGGAGGAATACGACAAGATCAGGCAACGAACTGCCCAGCGGATGAAGGAAGAGCTGCGTATTGCCCCTACACCGCCGCCCCCCCCTTCTACGGGACCGGTACCGCCGCCGTCACTTAACTGATCACTCTGACCGCTCTGGTGCGTAGAATCGGCAGGGCTGGGCACTCGGGTGACGCGGAGTGCGCGAGTTCTTCATAAGAGGTGTTTGGCCGACACTCGGCACCGTTATAGTTACCCTCAAGACTGACTGCCACGCACGGCGAGCCAGTCGCTTCTAAGCCGCTCACACTTTCACCCTACTCGGGGATTTTCGAATGCCTTCCGACCGCACCACCGGCGATTCCGGCGGCCGCAAACCTCCTAGCACCGCCGGCCGGAACCGAAACGCGTACTGCTCCTTCTGCCGTCGCAGCCATCGCGACGTCGGGCCCCTCGTCGAGGGCCCCGGCGACGTGTACATCTGCGGCGAATGTATCGAGCTTTGCCAGTCGATCATCGACCAGGAAAAGAAACGCCGTGGGTCCGGCAAATCCGCCAACTCCAACATTCCGACCCCGCGGACCATCAAGGAAAAGCTTGATGCCTACGTGATCGGCCAGACCCGCGCGAAGAAGGTTCTCTCCGTCGCTGTTCACAACCACTACAAGCGACTTTCGCTCGGCGAAGCCGAACGCAAGGACGTCGATGTCGAGAAGAGCAACATCCTCTTCATCGGCCCGACCGGCAGCGGCAAGACGCTGCTCGCCAAGACGCTCGCCAAGATCCTGGATGTTCCCTTCGCCATCGGCGACGCCACCACGCTGACCGAAGCGGGTTACGTCGGCGAGGATGTCGAGAACCTGCTGCTGAAGTTGCTCCACGCCGCGGACTTCGATGTCGAGGCGGCTCAGCGAGGCATCATCTACATCGACGAGATCGACAAGATCGCCAAGACGAGCCAGAACGTCAGCATCACCCGTGACGTGTCCGGCGAAGGCGTTCAGCAGGCCCTGCTGAAGATGCTCGAAGGCACCGTGAGCAACGTTCCCCCGCAGGGCGGACGCAAGCACCCGGAGCAGCAGTACATCCAGGTGGATACGTCGAACATCCTCTTCATCTGCGGCGGGACGTTCGTCGGTCTCGAAGAAACGATCGCTCGTCGGCTCGGTCGCCGTTCGATCGGCTTCGGCGCTGTCGGCGAGAACCAGACCGAGCGTTCGCTGGGGGAATTGCTCAACCAGGTGACCGCGGACGACCTGATCGAGTTCGGCATGATCCCGGAGTTCGTCGGCCGCCTGCCGATGCTGGCCCCGCTCGATCCGCTCGACGAGGAGGCGATGATGCGCATCCTGACGGAGCCGAAGAACGCACTGACGAAGCAGTATGCCAAGCTCTTCGAGATGGAAGGCGCCGAGGTCGAGTTCGAGCCCGCGGCGTTGAAGGAGATCGCAAAGCTGGCAAAGGCCCGCGACACGGGTGCCCGAGGCCTGCGTGCGATCGTCGAAGAGATCATGCTGGACGTGATGTACGAGCTTCCCGAAATGGAAAACAAGGGCAAGCACATAATCACGCAAGACATTGTGAAGGGCCGCAAGAAGCTCTTCGAGACGAAGAAGCCCGTGAAGGTGGACAAGAAGAGCGCTTGAGACTCTGATCGACGAAGGCTTCAGGAATCACGAAAGGAAGAGGGCGAAGGCTCTCTTCCTTTCGGCGTTGATAAGGCGCTGGTGCGCCAGGGACGTGTAACCGTGAGGCGAAGCAATTCTCGTCGGTCACTTCGCCCAGACGCGAGCGAGGCCCTTGGACGTGAAGCCCACGGCAGCGGAATCGAGCGTGAGCGTCGCCTTCTGCGTCTTGCCGGCCGTCTTGAGCTCGATCAGGGTCGCCGTGATGGGCGGAGAGGTCGGCCTGCGGTCCACGCCGGCGGGGGCCAGGCGGACGATTTTTTTCACCTTCAGGGCCTTGGCAGCGTCGCTCGTTTCGCCAAACAGCGTGAGCTGGATAGTGCTGCCTTCCACGGAGTCCACATATCCTGGAAGGCCTTCCTCGGCCATTCGCCTGGCGTGGACGGCCGTCTGCTCCTCGCGGAACTTCAACAGGCTCTCATCGTCCAGGAACACTTCCCAGCCGACGCGATCCTTGCCCTTGCCCAGGCCGTGAGTCTTGGCCCTGAGCTTGTCCCCGATCTTGATGTCCGCGAAGGTCACGGGTTGCCCTGCCTTCCAGAATCGCGTCGCCTTGTCCGTCTTCATCACGAGGCCTTTATCGCGAATGAAGGTCTTGTCGAAGTTCGCCTGAGTGAACGTGATCGTGCCCGAAGCCGGGTCAATGGCGTCGACGTAGTAGTATTCCTTGTGGCCATTGAGCATGTTCATCTCGTCCTGGATGTAAGTCAGCCAGACCCACTTGCCTTCTTCGTTCTCGTGGAGTCGAAAGATCGCTCGTTCGCCAACCCGGAAGTCCTGAACATCACCGTTGGAGGCGTGGTGGAGAAGCTCCGCATAAGGCATGATCGTGAAGGTTAAAACATCATCGTTGCTCTCGTTGCGGAACGAGCCGGTGCGTGTCTTGGGATCGATGGCAATCAATTCGCCCCAGATGCGTCGCATGCGATCGGTCGGCACGATGACCTGACCAGGTGTGATCTTCAAGGGCGGCTTCGCAGGCGGCTGAGCCGGAAGTGGCAGCGCAACAAGTGTGAACAGAACAAGCAGTGAGATTCGACGCATGAAACCTCTCCGGGGGTAGTAAGGCGATAACCAGGAAGAGATTTACCACAGAGTCACGGAGGTCACGGAGATCGGAGGGAGGAAGACAAAAAACGGTTGGTGCGTTCGACAAGGATAACGCTATCGAATGGCGCCAGAACGCTGACAGATCCCTTCTCGGAATCCCTTCGTTCCCTCACTCTGAACTCTGTGTCCTCCGTGACTCTGTGATAAATTTCGTTCTTCCGCTCGCCTAATCATTTATCGAGTGAGGTGAGCCGCAGCTTTCTTATCGTGGAAGAGAACCTCCGCGGGTACCAGTTCCTCGGAGGGAAGGCCGGGCGACCGCCAGAAGAGTGTTACGCTGTGGGCGGCGGTGTTCGCGCCCTTATACTCAAGGTTCAGCATGATCGGCCGATCATGGTAGAAGACTGTGGCGGTTTTTTTCCCACTCTTGGTGTCGATGACTACTTTGCCGTCAACTTTCAAGAAGGCGGCGTCGACCGTTTTCAATTCCAGAACGTATAGGCCCGCGGTGGCAGGCGCCAGGGCACCCTTCCAGTTGAAAGTGAACTCGGTCGACTTGCCTTTCCCGTCGGAGAACTCCTTACCATTGAAATCGATCGTGGCATCGATGCGGCCTTTCTTGCCGTTGAAAATCGACGCCTTCACAGGGGAGAAGTCAACGACAAGGCCTGGCTCGTATTCAATCCCGGCGGCGCTGAAACCCAGGTGAGCTTCGGCGGTTTTCTGGCTGAGACCGGTGAGAGAGGGCAAGGCTCCGCGATACCAGTATCGTGCCCGGGCTTCGATGGAACGGCGATCAGATTCGGGTACGGATGGAGCCAGAGCCGCGGCCCACCACAGGTCGGCGATCTTGAGGTTGTTGGGCGTCTCGCCTGGCGGTTCGAGTTCGGCAAGCGCTGCTGCCCTGTAAGTGAGATTGTTGCCGCGTGCGAGATAAGGAAGCCCGGCCTCCCAGCGACCCTGAGCGAAGCAGCGAAATTGACCGACGGCGACGTTCGCCTCGGGGTGGCTTGGGTTATTCGCCAACAAGTCGAGCGTGCCCTTCACAACCTTGTAAGCTTTCGACAGGCGCCCGATCAGCGTGAGACGCAGCTTGGCCTCGTCGAGCCCACTTGAAAGATTGGCTTTGGTCGCAGTTTTGACCGCGATCTCCGCCATCTTCTTTGCGGCCTCGTAAGCCTCAAGATCCACAGCAGCATCCGAGGCCGCGCACGCTCGCTCGAATACCGTCTGGTAGACACCGGAAGTGTAGGCCGCGGTGGACATCTTCTCCAGGGCTTGAAGGCGAGCTGCATTCGGATCAAGCTCGTACTCTTTGACAAGCCCCTCGACGGCCTGCATTGCCAAGGAGGGATCGTGACCCTCGATGCTGAACTCTCGCGCATCCTGATAGGCGGCAAAGCGTCCTTCGGGGTCGTCCTTGGTGTCCTCGGCCAGCTTCAGCAGTTTCGTGGCCAGGGCCTTTCGATCGGCTGGCAGCTTGCGTACATAATCGCTTTTGAATAAGTCGCGGACTCGTTCGAGGGCTTTCGCCTGCGAAGCCTTGTCAGGCACGGGCAGTCGCCTGGGCGGCGTTGGAGGGGGCGGCGGATCCGACGGACGCACCACCACCACGGCTTCAACGAGACGTGGCTCAGGCGCCAGCGGCGCGACAGCGCGAGGCTGCGGCGCAACCGCCAGGACTGGATCAGGCGACGGCACTATCGGAACAGGGACGCGGAACTCGATAGCCGGAACAGCCGGGGCGGGGCCAGGAGACACGATCGCGTCGCCGGAAGCCTCCGAACTCCGCGAAGCGACGTCAGTGGTCTCCTTCACGGGTGAACGCGGGGGCGCCAGCCGATACACAATGCCGCCTGTGACAAGGATTAGCAGCATCACCAGCACGCCGATGGCGTACTTCAGCTTGCTCTCGGGATTGAACGGAGCGTCTGGTGAAAGGAACTCATCATTCAGCCTCTCAACCTCGACGGCAACCGGCGAAGCCGCGGGGCTGGGCTGGGGAAACGCAACCGCTGGCCCACCCAGGCGAGCCGTCGCGGCGGCATCGCTCCAGTCGCCGAGGTCGATGCCCTGGGGGGCGATTCGGGTTCCTGCGTAACGTGTGTGGGAGGGTGGTGTGAGCGGCGGCGGCGCGGGCTTCGCGAGACCGAGATCGAACGCGATCATCGCTTCCCGGCTTTCCGCTACTGTCGGCGGCGTGACCACGCCGTCAGGCGCGATGAGATCCAGCCAGGGCGTTTGCGGGATCGGCCGTTGGCACGCGACGGCGAGCCGACTCACGAGCGAAACGACAGCGGAGTCCCTGGATCGCAGCAGTTCTTGCATCAGGGGCGAGTGCGATGGGGCGAGGAAGTCCGACTCCATGAATAGGAGGTTTTCCCCCGTGTCGTAACGCTCCCAGAGGGCGGGTCCGCTGCTCACGAGGGCTTTCAGGGCTGTCGCGATCACGAGGTGGGGGAAGCGATCCACGTCAGGCGAGAAGGTCTGTTTCGCGGCACGCTCGGGATGCTGAAAGTTCGCGTGGCCCAGTTCGCCCGAGGGTTGGTTGGCCAGGGCGGGAAGATAGAGGCCGACGTAGTCGATGAGCTTGAGGCCAAGCGAGCCGGCCTTGGTTCCGGGCACAAGGACCACGTTGCCATGCTGAAGGTCGGCGTGGGCGATGCCGGCTTCGCGAAGCCGGCGGCAAAGGCGGACCCACATCTGGAAAAGGGCCTCGAGCAAGTGAGGCTTGCCCGCGTTCTCACGAACGAACTGGTTGATGAGCAGGCCTTCCACCCATTCCATCTTCACCGCGGGGTGCCACTTCCCACGAACGCGGATGCCCTCGGCGAGGTACTGAAAATCGACCATCACAGGGAGCTTGAGAGCGCCAAGCTGATCGCCGATTTGCTTGTAGCGTTGATCGAGGCCGACGACGGGGCGGGTGAAACATTTGACGGCCCAGTTGCGGCCATCGGCTCCCCGAAGCTGGTACACATCCGCGAAGTTTCCCGAACGGGGCAGGGGCATGCCATGAGCCCCGACCACGGTCTGCCCGGCCTTCAGATCCGGGTCGGAGAACGCCAGCCCCGGTTCCTGCACCGCTTCGTTAAAGTCCTGGGGCACCGGCCAGTTCATTCGGACTCCTGGAGAGGCAGGATCGCCACGGCGAGAAGTGTGACATCGTCATTCCGTCGCGCCTGGCATTCCCGAATCAATTCTAACAGGCCCGCGGTGCGTTCGGTAGCGCCATCCCGAGACAGGGCTGTTCGCACCGATCGCCAGAGATTCCTTGTCGCCATCTGCATCAGCCCGGCCGCGACCGCATCCGTGGCGAGGAGAAAGAGATCCCCCTCGTAGCACCGGCCCGCCAGCCACTCGGGTTCCGGCACCTGGGTGGCCATTGAACTTGGCAAGAGGCTTGGGGAATTGTGAAAGCCCGCCAGGGTTTCGACGGGCCAGCACGACTGAAGTTCCCCATTCCGAACCAGAAGCAGGCAGCTATCTCCCACGGCCAGCGCCTTCCACGCGAGCCCGTCCCCGCTTTTCGCCTGTGAGAAAGCCAGCCCCAGCAGCGTGGCGAACGAGCCCTGCTCACGCTTCGCCTCCGCGTACCATGCTGTCGGTCCGGTCGCGTCGGGTGGGGCCCAGTACTTCTGATGATGGGCGATCCAGCGATCGAAGTCCGCCGGCGAAGGGACGTGCTTGAGATAGGCCTTGACGAGCGAACGCGACCACGGGCCCGACTGCCAGCCCTCGGAAGCGCCATCGGCAATCGCGAAGCGGCCGAGCTTCGCGCTGGTGCCAAGTGCGTCCTCGTTCTCCGCCGGGGCGCTATTCGCCTTCGGCAGCGTTGCGAAGCTCCACAACAGCGAGGATTGCAGATCGGTCACTTCAGCACCGGGGAGACACGAGTGCCAATGTCGAGGAAACGAACGACGGCGGCCGGGTCCGCGTTGAAGACGACCCCGCGGGATTTCTCCTCCACGGCGATGCCGTCGGCACGGGCCGCATCCAGCAGGCGAGGTGGCAGCACACTCGACATGCGGAACAGGAGCTTCGCATATGCGTCGATCAGCAAGCCGTCATCGGAGAGGAAGTAAATCGGGAGAGTCTGGTTCGTGCTCAGTAGCAGATTGAAGAGCAGCGTCTCGCCATCCGAGGTCGCGAGTTTTCTCAACGCCCTGGCTTGCTGCAAGGGAATCCCATCGCTTGGTCGACCGTCCGTGAGATTCAGCACGATGGGAGGATACGAGTTTGGGTACTTCTGCAAGAAGCCCATCACGACCAGCGTGGCGGCGGAGAGCGCCTCGCAGATGGGCGTTCGCCCGTTGGCCTCCGCCTCCAGCCAGATCGGGAACTTCACTCGCTGCTCGATCACGCCGCCGGCGCCGTCCGGGATAAGCTTCTCACGAGTCTCGATCCGTAGCGGATGATCGCTGAGCTTGCTGATGGGCTGGAGCACCTCGAAGGGAATCTTGCCGCCGAGGCAAGATTTCACCGTCTTTCCGTAGCCGATGGCGCCGACGTGGAAGTAGTCTCGCACGCCGTCGGCTTTCGCACAGCGAAGCACGAGGTTCTGGATCAGGCGATTGACGGCATCCGCGACCATGGTCGACTTCTTCAGCTCCGGCTGGGAACCGAACGGCTCGGCCATCGACCCCGATTGATCGAGCAGGAACAGAATGCACGCGGGGCTGGTGCGGCTGATCTGAGCGGAGTAAAGCATGAAACCACCGTGAGCGAGGGAGCAGGTTTTGCAGGCGAGGTCCCGCCTTCGTTCGCGACTTCAATAGAGGCTTCAATTCTGGAACGATGACAGGAATCCCCGAGGGCCGAGTTGCATTACTCCCCTTCGGCAGGCATGTCCGCGAGTGCGGCAAGGTCGGACCGCGTGCGTCCCTCGAGCACGTAAGCGAGACCGATGCCGAGGAGGCCCACGACGCAAAGCACCGAGACAGCGCGGAAGAGCGTCTGCGAGTGTTCGTTCAGTGCCAGCAGTGCGAGGCCGACACCCACGAACGGAATCGCCGTCGCTCCGGCGCGGTAAAGCCCCAGCTTTCGATCGACCGAAACGAGAGCGAGTTTATCCTGCGGCGACGGCCCTCTGCGGGCAAGCAGGGCCGGGTAGTAGACGCGAACGGCGATGAATGTCACCAGGAAGTAAGGATACGTTCCCGCAATCAGTCCGCAGACCACCAGCGACATCAGGAAGTGCAAGTAAACGACACTTCCCTGCGGCGGCGGCCCGGCCAGCACTCGCAGTGTGATCGGGAAGATCAAGCCCGCGATCACCCAGCAGATGACGCAAGACCCCGCGGCACAGCGGCCCAATTGCAGCGTCCACAGCCGGCGGCTTGAGAGATCGACCGGATCGATCGGCGCGGCTTCACGCAGCGACCGCAGGCCACGGAGGGTGGGGCGGATCGCCAGGAAAAAAAGGAACATCCCCACGGGGAAGAACAGCGCGTTGATGATGTAGATCGCCGGATCGAAAAGTGCCTCGGCTTCCACGTTCCAGCGTTCCACGATCTCGCGGCGGTTGTAATAGACGTTGAAGTATGAGGCGACCATGTTCGGTGCGAGGCCGAGCATATAAAGCGGAACGAGCGGCCTCCGCAGCAACCATCCCCGCCAGCCGCCCGGCTTCGGACGCACCAGTTCGCGGGTTCGGGGCCGCAAGCACAGGTCGAGTTCACGAGCCATCTCACCAGCATCGGCCGGGCGATTCGCCGGATCCGATTCCAGGCAGCGAAGAAGCACCTCGCGAAAACCGGGAACGTCCCCTTCCGGGAACGCCAGGATCGCTTCGGGCTTCACCCCCGCGCGACGCTGAACAACGAGGGCCTTGAGCGTTTCACCCCAGCTGCCACGCAGTTCCTCAGCACCGTAGGGACGCGAACCGGTGAGCAGTTCCCAAAGTGTGACGGCGAGGCCGAAGACATCAGCCCGGCCGTCGAGGCTGTCCGCGGCGCGTTCGTGTTCGGGATCGAACGCCTCGAGGTGCTCGGGAGCCATATACGCCAGGCTGCCGCCGAAGAACGCGGTGGGGCTGGCCCCTTCCACCTTCGAGCAGCAACCAACGTTGAAATCCACGAGCATCGGCTCGCCTTCGGACGTCAGCAGCACGTTCGCCGGCTTCACATCGCGATGCAGCACCTGATGACGATGGGCATAATCGAGGGCCGACGCCAGTTTGACACCCAGAGCGCACACGGTCGCCGGCCAGGATCGCCCCGCCCAGACCTGGCGACCACTGGAACTCACCGGGGGCACTTCGCCACGGCGATGGAGAGATTCATCCACCGCGGCGAGAAGCGTGCGACCGCTGCGTTGCTCCACGGGTGTGGCCCTCGCGCGATCGAGCACATCGTGCAGCGTGCCGCCAGCGAGATAGGTCATGTACACGAGCAGCAGACTTCGCTCGGGAACGTAACGCTGGTCGTAAACCCGGACGATGTGCGGATGATCCAGTTGAGCGAGCGTCTCGGCCTCCGCTCCCCGGCGAGCCGAAATCTTCAGAGCCACGAGCCGCTGCATCGTTCGCTGGCGAGCGAGGAAGACCTTCGCGAACTGCCCTTTTCCCAGCATCGAGAGCAGGTCGAAGTCGTCAATGGTGTCGCCAGGGTTCACGTTCTCCGGTGCACGGGCCGAGAAGGCGGATGAGGACTTCGACGGGGTCCCCGTGCCAAGAAGCAGACCAAGCTCGGCGGCCTGTTCGGGGAAGCGGCGGAAGTACGTTGCCGGCGTCACCTCCTGCCCCGCCTGACGACGCAGGTGGAAATCTTCGTACAGCAGGTCGCAGGGCGGGCCATTTTTCAGCAGTTCCGGGAACTGTTTGAAATACTCCTCGAGTGTTCGTTCAAGGCCGCGTTGCAGTCGGCAGTCGATGTCGTACTTGAGGATCTCGATGAGCACCAGGCGACGAACCGAAGCGGGCGAGTCCGGCACGAACTGGGTCGCGTCGGGCGGATCGCCCTGAGATTCCCAGCTCACAGCGAACGCTTCGAGATGTTCCGCGACGGCATCCCAGGCTTGGGAAGCGGCGTCCGTCGTGTAATCCATGGTCTGGGGTAGCATCGGTTTTTCGCAGGAAACTGGCGCTCGGGTTTGAAGGCTGATGCGCTTAGAATAGTCGCTGGTGCCGCCGTGGGGAGAAAACCCTTGATCCCCGGCGCTCGTTACTGCCCTCCGAGGATGTTCCGTGGCCGACGCCATTCCCGATCCCCTGGTTGCCCGGATTCACGCTCACGACAGCGCCGCACTGGCGGAATACATGAACGCACGGCGCCCGATGCTCATGACGTTCATCGAACATCGGCTCGGGGCCGCCTTGCGCGGGAAACTCGAACCGCAGGATGTTTACCAGGATCTTGCGATCAAGGCTCTCCGCGAGCTCCCGCAGACGCAGTTCGGTGATCGCGAACCGTACGGCTGGCTCTGCCACCTCGCGGAGCAGTGCATCGTCGACGGGCACCGCCACTTCGCCGCGGGGAAGCGGGCCACCAGCAAGGAGAAGCCCGGCAACGTCATGATCGGCGAGGGAAGCCAGGACTTTATCGCGCTCCTGGCCGCGAGCGTGACATCCCCGACGCAGGCGGTGGTTCGCAACGAGCGACAGAATCGCTTGATCGAGGTGATGGCCACGCTGCCGGAGGAGCAACGCGAGGCCCTGAAGCTTCGATACGGCGAAGGACTCTCGACGAAGGAGGTCGCCAAGCGACTCAAGAAGACCGACGTGGCCACGCGCGTCCTCCTCTCGCGCCTGGTCCAGAAGCTCCAGGAACTGCTCGGCCCCGCGGAGGAAGGTTGAGAGGTGGTTTCAAAATACCTTGGCTTGTGGCACCGGCGTCTCGCCCGATGCCATTGACTTTACCTTTGGTTGATGGGAAATCCCGGGTCGCAAAGGCAGAATTGATCTCCAGACGTACCTCTCCCAAGTGACTCCGGAAGCTGTTTGGAACCCAATCAACGTTCGCCTCGAACTCAAGGTCACTGCCATTGGGCGTCTCGTAGGCGCATTGCCAGTTTGCCAGTGATTGGAATCGGGAACAGCTACAAAGTGATGGGAGAAATCTGAGCATCAAGACGCCTCAGCCGCGGAGCGGCGACCGATGGTAGCCAGGGGCGCAAGCCCCTGGTAGGGGTGCTCGGTTGCACGCGCTCGCAGTGCCTACTGACGGCGGGAAGCCCGAAGGGGTGAAACTGACTGCCGGCGGGGAGAAGCCGAACCCGACTGACTCTGCCCCCCCAAGCGAAGGGAAGAAGCCGTCTGCCGCTCCGAAGCCCCGTATCATGCTCGATCAAGCCATCAAACTTGTCGAGGAGTACATCACGAAAAACGACCCGTCCGAGACGGCCGAGAAGGGTCTCGTTGTCCGCAGGATCAGCCAGGCAACAGGGGTGTCTACAGGGCAATTCCCAAAAATCCCCGCGTGGCAGAAGTACAAAGAACGCAAGCGGACCCGATCCGGCGGCCCGCGTGCCATACCCCTCACCGACGAAATGATGGCCGAAGTCCCCAACCAAATTGCGGACGCGACCGACCCAGAAGAACTGGTTTCGGATCGATCCTGTACGCAGCGTCCATCTTCCGCGGATCGACCTCGATCGTGGTCTCGTGCGGCTGGGTCGACGGATGCGGAACGTAGTTGATGCGGGCGGGAATCGCTGGGGATGATGACACGCTAGATCCCTTTCCTTTCGCTGTCGGCACGTTCGGCGGCACGGGCGGCGGCACGTTCGGCCCAGACGGCGTCGAGGTCGTCCTGTTCGTCGTCGGAGAGGTCGATTTCTTCGTAGCCTCGTTTTTCGCCAACCTTTTTTCCAGATACGCCTTCAGGACTGCTGCGGACCGGCTCTCCGGCTCCAGGATGAACTTCGCGTCCATCATGTCCGTGCCGTTGGCCTTCGTGAATGTCCCGTCCGGTTTCTTCTTTCCGCTCCACCATTCTGCACCTTCTGGGGTTTCCATGAAATCGAGTACAGTTTTTGCCTCGGGGTATTTCTTCCGAGCTTCAGCGTAGGTTTTTTGTGTTTGGGGTCGCGGATGCTCGGGTCGGTCAGGCTCTGATCGTAGCCGAATTTCGGCCACGTAGCGAAGCCATTCACTGTACCATCTCCGCTCGCAGCATGGGTAACAATATACTCGAATCCATGCTCCGCAGCAGATTCGACAAAAAGAGTCCCGTAGGGCCGAAAGCACTTTCGCCCCCACGGGGCTTGAGGGGTTGGGGCGTGAGTTCCAGGGCTTTCGCCCCTGGCTAACAACCGTCGCCGCTCCGCGGCTGAAAACCAATGAAGCCGATGTGAAGCGATTTCCCTGACGCTGCAATATCACCCGGCGAGACGCCCGATGGCTGTGATGGGATCCAAGCGTACCGATTGGATGATTCGGGAAGTTTTTGGAGCCCAATAGACTTTCGCCTCGAGGGAAAAGGCATTGCCACTGGGCGTCTCTCCGTTGCATGATTCCACACATCGGCGAGACGCCGGTGCTGCAGTCCCGAGAAGAATCTCCAGTTTTTAAAAGTACCTCGAAGCCAAGAGGCGGATTTCCTCCACAGTTCCACTCTCCACGGAATCGCTTTCCATGAAGCGTCACACAATTCAACTCGTTCGTGGTCTCTCGTTGGCGATGGCCTTCACGACCCTGGCGGCCCCGCCGACTCTTTCGGCCCCGCCCGCCCGGGCGGAGAAACCCGCGGATGCCAAGATCATTCCGGTGGCCATGTACGTGGATCAGGGCGTCTCGGGCAAGGGGCCGGAGATGCTTGACGACAAGTTTTACAAGGACACGGAGTTTCGCATTATCGGCCTGCGAGCCAGCGACATTCGCGAGGGAAAGCTGAAGGGTTTCCGCGTGCTGATCGTGCCGGGTGGGTCCGGAAAGGGTGTGGCGACCGCGCTCGGCGAGGAAGGGCGAACCGCCATCAAGGAGTTCGTCGAGAACGGCGGAACCTACGTGGGCATCTGTGCCGGGTGCTATCTCGCCAGTTGCTAGTACGACTGGTCGCTGCACATCCTGCCAGCCAAGTTGAAGGACACTGCGAACTGGGAACGGGGCCGGGCGATCCTGGCGATCACGCTCACGAAGGACGGCAAGCAGTGGTTCGGTCGCACGCAGGACGAGGTGAAGACGATGTATCACAACGGCCCC
>Ga0105046_10001835_pt1 | contig 33052 bp, 20 predicted proteins | sample MAT03_FD_78385 | JGI IMG/M metagenome (GOLD analysis project Ga0105046, IMG submission 78385) | Freshwater microbial communities from Lake Fryxell liftoff mats and glacier meltwater in Antarctica - MAT-03 (megahit assembly) | ecosystem: Environmental > Aquatic > Freshwater > Ice > Liftoff...
ACCAAAATCAAGAGTTACGCCGATATTAAAAACATAATACAAGCTATCTGAATCCGGATAAGGAATAATAGTTAATTCATGATACCATCCTCCTCCTTTTATAGAATCTCCATTTGCAATTGTTACATTGTTTTGACCATAAACCTTTACCGGGTCAGTTCCTCCGATCGTAGTGGTTGGATCATAAGCTGTGTAAAATAATAAATCACCAAATTTATCACTAATTGACGAACAGCTACCTCTGGATTTCACAGCACTTGTTCCTGTTGTTATATTTGAGGTATCGCCAAAATCTACAAGTGCACTATCGCCAAAGCACCACACAGCACCTCGCTTTTGACCGAATGTGCATGCTGAGAAAAACATATAAAATGAAATGATTAAAAGTGATTTCATTGTTTTAAATTTTTACAAGTTTAAACCATTTCGTTTCACCAGTTTCCAGATATAGTTTAATACCATATATACCGGGTTTGTAGTTTATAAGAATTGCAACTCCAACAATATTGTGTTCAATAGTTTTTAAAAGTTTGATTTGCGCATCATAAATTTCCAATTTTTTGACCACTAAACCCTCGCTCTTTAGATTAAAAAAATCTCCGGCTGGATTCGGATAAATTGCTGTTGATTGTATTAAAGTGGGAGTTTCAATAACAGGCAGAACTTCATTGGCCATTCTTAATTCGGGAATCGAGGGGGTATGTTCCAGGCCCAACATTCCAATTGCATAATAAGATGCTTCTCCTCCAACAAAATAGGGTAAATAGGCTATTTCTAATATAGCAGTCGAATCCGCATCATCAAGAGTATCACCAAGAGCAAATTTGGTAAAATAATATGAATTAGCAGATTTAAGATTTGATTCTAATGCAATTTCATCAATAACCAATTCATTTAACACTGCCGCATCACCAAAGGTTGCAGAGTCAGCACACAATAATCGAACGGTAGCTAACTTACCGGTATTGGCTGAAACTTCCCTCCAAAAAAATGCTTGATAGGCTGCATTCGTTAGTGTGTCACCATAGAGTAAAGTTGTGTCTGTTTTCATAGATACATTTCCATACGTTTTTGCCATCCAATATTCCATTTACTTTCACACCACACACTTAGCCATTTCTCAATTGCCTTCATCAATCAAAAAACAAAATCTTTTCCGAAATTGCTATTCTATTAAAAACTTCTTCACCAACTTCTCAGTACCACACTCCAATCTCACCACATACATCCCTTTGGCCCAACCTGTACAATTTAAATTTTTTGTATAATAAGGTGATGTAATTTTTCCGCTTTCGCTGAAGACTTCCTTGCCCATTAAATCATATACGCTTAGGCGGTAGGTTGTCCCGCTCAGTTTATCTGCATTAATAAAAGTAGTTTGCCACTGGGGTGAATAATAAACATAAAGCCCCGCTACGTTCACCGGTGCTATTTCATTTAGTGATGTTAATGTGTCACACGGACTGCCAACCAGTGAACTCAAATCGTAATCGGGGTTATTGGGGAGTCCAGCATAACTACGCTTGCCACCTAAGTAAAAACTGAAGGGTTGCAAATCACATGCAAAACCTAAACTATCCGGTGAATTGATTACGCTTAAATTCATGTTGATATTATTGTACATAGTGTCTTGGTAAGGATAAATTTGATAGTAATTGGTAGTTAAATACATTTTATCATCAGGTGCCATTTTTAATTGATCAATGGTAATCATCCAAGGTGTTGACCACAGTATTAATTTGCTTGATGAGATATTCGTGGCCATCAAATCGTATTGAAATAATCTGGATGAGTCCGTTACAACTGCAGGAATTCCTGTTACATACAATATATTTCCTGAAGGAGAAAATTCTGCACTCCAAAACCCCGACCATGGCGGCTGTGTATTCTCCGGCTCAATTGTTACCGGATTATTGATCAACCCTGTACACCTATCAAAGTCATATAATTCAATTAAACCTTTGTAATTTATGTAGGACATTCTGGTACCAGTTGAATTGAATGAAATTCGTCCTGAATTGGTGGCATTTTGAGAGCCTATGCTTTGTATATTTTGAACTACTACACCTCCTGAAGTAACTAAATATAAATAGAAGTCATTGTTTGGAGATGAAGGACCATCTATGCGTCGAAATAATACCCACCAATCTCTTCCATTTCCATGCTTAATGGCAGTTAAACAATCAACCGTTTTAAAATTTTCCAGTTGCACGTTCTTTTGGATTACTTCTCCTAACCCCCCGTTCAGACTCATGTCAACTATTGAATAATAAAAGCCTTGTTGACTGGATCCTGTAACGCCGATAGAAAACAAAATGTGTAATGAACTATCAGGATATGGCATTATAATCAGTTCTCTGTACCATCCTTCACCAACGATACTGTCACCAAATTCAATAAGTGAATCCTGATTATTTATTAAACGTGTTGTATTTCCATTTACTCCTGCTCTTGTATAGGCATACATAATTAAATTACCGATAGAATCAGAAATTGAAACACTGGTTCCCCTAGATTTGACGATACTTTGTCCGGTTAAAATATTTGAAGTATCTCTAAAGTCCACCAAGGCGCTATCACCAAAGCACCACACAGCTCCACGTTTTTGTGAAAATGAGTTGAATGAAACGCCTATTAAAAGTGAAATAATAATAAAAAATTTCATAAGCTATTACATTTTTACTAGTTTGAACCATTTTGTATCACCAGTTTCCAGATATAGTTTAATACCATAAATGCCCGGCTTGTAATTCACAGGAATTGCGGTTCCCACAATGTTGGTTTCGATGGTTTTTAGAAGCTTGATTTGTGTGTCATAAATCTCAAGTTTTTCAATATGGAAACCCTCGCTCCTCACATAAAAATATTCAACGGCAGGATTTGGATATATAGCTGTTAATTCTATTGCAGAGGAAGGAATATTAACCGGAGGTTTTTCAAGCCCCATTCTTAATTCAGGAATGGATGGGGTATGTTCCAAACCCATCATTCCTATAGTTATATAAGTTCCTTCACCTCCAGTAAAATAAGGCAAAATGGCAATTTCCAGAATTGCTGTTGAATCTGCATTATCCAAACTATCACCAATGGCATATTTGGTAAAGTAATATGAGTTAGCAGATTTAAGATTTGATTCTAATGCAATTTCATCAATCACCAATTCATTCAAAACAGTGGCATCACCAAAGGTTGCTGAGTCAGCTCCCAATAATCGTATAGTTGCAAACTTTCCGGTATTGGCTGAATCTTCCCTCCAAAAAAATGCTTGATAGGCAGCATCGGTTAAGGTGTCACCATAGAGTAAGGTTGTGTCCGCTTTCAGGGATTCATATGCATATTTCCTGGCCATCCAGGTGTTTTCTTCCTCATAAATGTAATAAGATAGCGATTCTCCTACTGTAGCTCCGAAACGGGCATGCCTGCTTTGGCGTGTTGATTCATCGTCGCAAAGTACAGCGCTTGCTGGTTCATCCAATGAATTTACAATCTGACTTGTCATCCCACCATCCAGCGGATCAAATGGATTAGGTGTACTAGGTGCTAATGGTCGATAAAGCCAGTTAAATTGAAATCCATTAAATGGTCCGGTTACCCGATCTGTTGGGTTTCCGGATCCCAAGTCAGGATCATTCCAGATATTATCTGTTGGTTCTTGATCTAATGGATCGCTGTCGTTAATTTGAAACTGATTGGCAATTGTTGCATATTCTAAACGAATAGCTTCATCATAATGCGTCATTTCGTTGGCACGAAGTAAAGTTCCATCACAATTTCCAAAGAAATGAAAGCTGTAAGGGATATTTAAAATTTCGTTACAATTGATGTGACAGTCAGTGCTGTGTTCCACATCAATGCCTCTGAAATTGGTGGTTAAGGAAGTAATTTCTTCATCATTATCGATCAAATTTTCCTGAACTAAAGCTTGCGGACAATTTTGCAGCCATATTCCTCTATACTTTTCAGATGGGCTAAAAGAGGAACTGTGATTAAACATAGGTTGTAAAGAAGATGACACAAGTGGACCGGTGTTCCCATAAATATAGGATCGCAATATATTAATTGAATGAATTCCGATTCGATAATCTTTAATTTGATTATTTTGGACAATAACATCTCCAGTAATTAACCCCTGTCCTCGTATGGTAATTGCCGTATTGTGAAAACTAGTTGTTGATGTCTCCACAAAATTGGTGTTTGTAAACTTGTTGTTGGAAACAATTACGGTCTTTAACTTGCTACCTGATGCAAGCACTCCAATATTGACCCTCAAAAATTCTTCCACTTGATCAATTAAAATATCGTTATCGTAATTAAAATGAAAAAGTGCGATAGCAACATCATCGATATCACGGAAATACTCAACACCAATTATGTCTACATTAAAGTTACCTCTTGAAAAAATTCCTCTGGATAAATTATTGAATCTGCTGTCTATATCTAAATCATAAGCTGTATTTGTGTTATTTAATGCAATAATCCCAAAACCTTTGGCAGGTGTAGCAGCATTGTGGTTGACAAGGTTAATGAATTCGCCTTTTTCCATTTTTAAATCGCTGCTGATCACTTTTACTCCGGAATAAATATCCTTAAAAACATTATTTTGGTTGCCTATATCACCAATTTGAACATTCAGCGCATTTTCTATTAATATATGATTTTGTGGATAGTCACCAATATGAGGCGCTTTGGATAACAATTCGCCTTCACATTCGAATAAGCATTGCATGATGTCTGTGTCTACAAAATCATCATTTGTAAGCTCTACTGAAATCATATTGGAATTAAAAGACACCTGATTCACATAAATTTCTGGTGCACCTGACGTGGCGGCACCATTTCCATCTCCTTTGATTGCAACAAGAGCGTTTTCAATTTTGCAATATCTTGTATCATCCGAGGTTGTCTCTCCTTCAATAGTCAATGTACCTCCCGGTTTCACAGTAATTCCCTGCCACATTTCATCACATGAAAACAAATGAGCAGGGGTGATTACTGAATTAGTATTATCATAAGTTATAGTTAAAGTACCACCATCATTGACAACAATTTCAAATCCAGGAGAAATGGCCAATTCACAGCCTTCAAAGGTGAGTGTTTCTCCGTTATCAATTACAATATTGTTTCCAATCCAAAACTTTTTCTTTGAATAAGGGACATTTAAAGTTCCTGGGAAAGGTTCAAAACCTACGTTAGAAAAACCTCCGTTGGGTTGGGATTCCGACACTTCAGATGTCCAATAATCATAACAACTCAGCAAATCTGTAAAATCAATATAAGTTCCAATAGAGGCAACGATTTCTCCAGTGCCAACATCGTCATAATCGCAGTCTTCGTCAAATGGCAAAGTCAAATAAATTGACTGGTTTCCTGATCTCTTTTCATTTCCGTTTATTCCAACAGCTGTGTTCCCACAGCCTGTACTAATTGAAGTTGTAAATGCGTTTATAAACCAATCACAAGTTTCGCACGGTTTTTCAGTCAATTCGCAAGTACCATCTTTAACCAAACTTTCTCCTGTTGCACTTCCGGTAACCGGAATATAAATATCATCCACCCGAACAGAAACCCCCGCAACTTCATTGGTTGAAATACCAACATTCATAAAAATGCTGAATGATAAAACATTTGGAGTGCCATCAGTGTGGAGTGCAGACAATATTGTTGTTGTGCTAAGATCCACCTCCACATACTCCCATCCAGCACCCCCTTCTGAAATATCTTCTGACCAAATCAATACATCATTTAAATAGGCTTGCTTTTTCACCCCAGTGGTTGCACCATCCTGCTCATAACTGTCTTTTATATTAAAATAAAGCGTTTGTTCTGCGGCACCTTTAACAATAACGGGAATATGATTCCATGCTGAGGACTTGAAATAATATTCCTCCGGTGTTCCGCTGTCATAATCCTCAACATCAAAGGCCAAAACATCAATCCCATAAAGTCCAGGCTTATCATAACCACTAAATGTTGTGGAAGCAGCCGAAGTATAAATTTCTTGATCATAAAAATAGTTTTCATTAGAAATTACATCAGTTCCTGTTGTTCCTGTTAATGGGTTCGCGTTAGGGTTTGGTCTGATGATGAAATTAGGGGATGTAGCATTTGAAGAAGTGTTTATTTTAAATGCAGTATTTAAATCCACATATTGTATTAATGGTTGAGCTACATTTGCCGATTTGGTATGTGTTTGGGGCAAAGTTACATTTCCGGTAGTGGTTAACTCTAACTCATTGCTGCAAGGAATCGGCGAGTTGGAAAATATCATTCCCGGAACATAACTGAAGTTGTTGTTATTATGCACAATGTGATCAATGTCACCAGACCAAACATCCGCATTTATAGAATTATCTGAGATACGTGCGAAACCACCGCGATTTTTATAATTAGGATTTAGATTGAGTACATCTAATTTTGCTTGAGACATTTCTTCCATGGTAAAGGTGTTGCCCACAATATGCACATAGCTGGCATCACTTCCTCCTTTGTTTGAATCCCGATTTGGGTAATTTAAATTAATGTTGCTTTGCCCATCATCTAATTTCCATTTTTTATGAAAAATAGAATTTGCAATGGTAGTCTGAATACCCCCCACATCGTAAAATGGAATTCCTTGTGGAACCGGATTAGAAGAACCATAGGCAGAATTCAGTGAATTCTCCTTCAATTCCCCAAAGGCAGGACCGGGGTTTGTTGTTACCTGGGTGCCGGAACAATTTTGTTCACAAAGTGCACCCGAAGCCCAATAAGCACCAAAGAATTTTTGAGGATAAGTACTCTCCTTATAATCATAAAAGTAGTGTGATGATGGAATTTGATTATTGGGATTAGTACATGGGCATACACCTAAAGTAAATTTATTATTATTGTGCATATTAATATCCTCACTGGAAAAAAACTGTGTCAGTGAACAATTTAAAATATTCCAATTGATTATTTTTGCCTGCCCGTCAATGGCGGTTTTACAATCGTCAAATATGTTATTGATAAAATCGACTTTATGTGGGTCAACTTGTGATAGTGGGAGGGTATAAAGTGATTGTGTCCAAACGCCATAGCCAATTCCAGTGGCTGATTTACCTTTGATTTTATGCACATAACAGTTTTCGATATTTAAATTTTCAGTTTCATCATCTTTCCAAACACCTGCCTGACTGAAACATGAGATCTCACAATTAAGGATGTTAGCAGAAGTGGCCCCGTTGGAATCATAAACATAAATTCCTCCACACAACATATCCGATTCATTAAAGTCTTTCCCATTCAAATTTGCACCTCTGAGCCGAAGATTTTGTATTGTTGCTCCAGGTTGCATGGCAAACAAATATAGACTTTCTACGGGTGTAGTTCCTGAAATGAATTGCTCTAAATGATTTGTTGATATTAGAAGACAGCCAGGTTCCCACCACTTGGGTGAAGTAGTTCCTACACTACTTTGCAAGGTGATACCTGAAAATACCGGCAAGGGAAATAAACCACTCCAGGTTGATTGACCTGTCAAAAAAATAGGTCCAGTTACTTCTACCAAATCATTGGTGGGTGGATGATACAAACATAATTCCAAGCAACCAGGATCCGATACATCACCGCAATCACAAGGCCCTGAATATACTGCTCCACTGAAATAACCAAACGTAAATTCGTTATATGCAGTTGCAACATTAGACGATTTCAAAGTGCCGGAAACTGTACTTCCTGTTAGGGTTCCTTTGCCTAAATCACTCCATTGAGTTCCATTCCAGGATGCTATGGTAACAAAAGTATCAACTAGCGCATTTTGTGCATTCCAACTAAGTGTCACATATACTTGGGAAGTGCCTGAAGTGCGGTTTAATTTCCAATATTTGCTTCTGTTCAAATATCCTAAGGTAGATGCACGTGTAACAGAATGAATAAGTAATGAATCTTCCACAAACTCTCCTACAAACTCGCTCGTGGTTGTGGATGGGGCACTTATTTCAATAGGCCTGTAAGAATTATTATCTCCTGTCGGAAAAACAAATCCCGTATTTCCCATTTTTTTAACGGGACCTTCCACATAACTACTATCAGAAGCTCCAACCACTTTAGATGCCAATTTCAATGTTAGTTCATTAGTGCTTTTTGTAATAAAAGATCCTTTGATAAAAAAGAGGGTATCATCCACGCTAAAAGTTGCATTTGAAGTTACATAACCATTGCTTTTATTAATGGCCAATTTTTTAAACGAATAATTATAACTTCCATTTAAGCTTTGCGAATTTCCGCCTGCAAATGTTACTTTTCCATTTGATGTATTAAACACTACTTTGTTGGAGTTTATAGTGATATTTCCTTCAAAAATATTGTTACCAGTATAAGCTATTTGTACATCTTGTCCGTTGGTTGAATTAAAAGTAACATTTCCACGGTAGGTGTCGGGAGTGGTATTGGCCATCCTCAATCTACCCGAAGTTCCGGAGTTGGTTAAGGTGAGTGGTCCCGTAAAGGTGTTCCCTCCATCGCAATGGAAACTACCCGATGTGCCGTTTCGGGTGATTGATGTGATTCCATTAAAGGTGCTGTTTTTTAGCAAAATTCCGGGTGTTGTTACTGTGAGGTTTCCTTCAAAGTTAGCATTTATTAAGTTCAAAATGGCGGTTCCGGTTAAAGTTAAGGTTTGTGAAGTAGAACCTTGCTGGTAAAAGTTTTTGAGAGTGAGGTCATTTTTGGTAAATCCACCGCTACCTATAGATATTGTTTTGCCTGAGGCTAAAAATGACACTCCTCCTGTATTTCCAAAAACAATTCCTCCTGTACTGGTGTTAGAAAGTACAATATCACTAAAATATGAGGTATCAGCGGATGACAAATATACTTCGTGGGTGGAATTATTTATAATAGTCAGTGGTCCATCATATTGATTCCCTGCTGAAGAGCTCATGTAAAAATAATAAGTGCCATTATTTGTGATCGAGAGACTGTCTTCAAAAACACAATTTCCTGATCCTGAAGTTGAGGCAGCTCCGGTTGAAACTAAAATAACAGGTTTCAAAAAAGACCCACCATTCATGTGGTAATACCCACAAGTTGCTTCAATTCTAGCATCAATAACAGCTCCTCCAAAATGACACAAGGAACCTGAAATGTTCAGGATTCCGTTGAGTACTTTCCCTCCATTAAAATAGGTCACTCCGGTGGTGGTGAGAGAATAGGTTCCTAAATCCAAAGTATCGCCGTTGATGGTGAAGTTGGTAACCGTTCGGTTTTGATCCAATACCAAATTATTGGGTGCGTTGCTGTTGATAGTTATATTGTCTCCTGATCCCGGAGTTCCTCCTCCCCCGCCCGACCAGTTCCCAGGTATAGACCAATTGCTAGATGAATTTCCAGTCCATATATAGTTGGCCGTAAATGCCGGTGTGCCAATTGCAATTATAAAAAATACTGTAATTATATATTTTGCTTTCATGATATTGAGATTTTTAAAAATGATTTTTAGATGGTTATGATGGTTATGATCATTTATGATAGATAAAAAATGATTACTTGGTCGCTATCAACTTTCTCGACTAGTTCGATGATTCATTGATTCGTAAATTCCCGCCTATTCAGTCGGGCAGGCGTAATTCGTTACGTTCGTAAATTCGTAGATTCGTAGATTCGGACGGCGAAGCCGATTCGTAATTCGTTACGTTAGTTAGTTTCCTATGAACTCATACCAATCACTCCAACTATTCGATCCATTTTTCAATCGCACTTTTGCAGTGTAGGCACTTAATAAAGTTACTGTACCCATTTCTATTTTTATTTCATTCCCAGTTCGGGTGTAGGATACTCCGGTGGGTAAACCCGATGATGGATCATAGGCACATGTGAGTGAGAAGATTTCATTGGCATTATCGTCAGTTCCCACTAACATTTCAATTGCATTCACATTATTTGTGTCGGGGACTACCACTTTAAAAGTTCCTTCGTTTACTGAAAAAGTAACTGCAGCATCAAGTGGAGATTGAGCAACAGAATTAAAGTAGCAACAACAAAATAAAATCAAGCAACTGATTTTTATTTTTAAAAATAAATTAAATCGATAAATGAGTTGGTTCTCTTTCGGTGAAAGATGGTTCTGAGTTGTTTTCATGATAAAAATATTTAAAGGTTAGTATTAAAAATTATACTCATTCCTGAAAATCTTATCACCAATATCACATCACTTCTCGCAAGAAATTCAGTATATCATTCAATAAATCAACAAAACTTAGTTGTAAATTACAAGCTTACAACAAAGTCGCCAAAATGACATCCAAATGTATACAAGTTTTTATTGCAAAAAAAAAATCAAAAATGTTATGAACAGAGTTGTTAACAATGGAGCGGGTTTGTTTTTGCAATTTAAATGGTATTTATTATTAATAGAAAATCAAACTAATTAGAATTCTCCACTTTCTGAAAATAATCATACACCAAAGCTGCTTTAGAGTTTTCAACAATTTCAGTAAGCCCTTCTAAAGTGGAGTGCGCCATCAGGACCTGCAGGAAATTATTTTTTAATTGAACGCTCTAAAAACGGAACTCAGTATGAATTTGCAGGGTATGTAAAGGACAACAGAAAAGCCGGAGCCAATTCCAATTATTCTTTTATTGACGGAGGCTACATCAAACCCGAAACCTGGTACCGCATAACTCAAGTTGATTTGGCAGGCAACAGAACTGTTTTTGGACTTCCTGTTGCGGTTAAGTAGTGGAATGTTTTAATTACTCCACTTTACTTTGTGAAATTTAGATTTTTTTGTGGGGGGGGTATGTAAATGAAAATAACATTTCATTTCTTCACCAATTTTCTCGAAAGTCTTTCCTATATAGTTTAATTTATTATTACGACATTTTTATGATAAACATCTGTTTCATTTTCATAAACTTTCAATACATAAATTCCATTTTCTACCCCATTAATATCCAATTCATATGATAATGTACTAGTCAGTATTAGTCTACCTGAGGCATCTAACAATTTCACAATAGCTGTTGAGGGTAAAATTCGATTAAAGTATATTTTGCCTTTCGATGGATTTGGATAAATTGCAAATCTGGGTTCATCTTCGATTATTTGATCGTTCACAGGCAGAGTTAATTTCATAATTCTACTTATTTGAACACCATTCACCTGAGTAAAGGCCCCGCCAATATATAGTTCATTATTCATAACTGCCAAACTTGAAACAGCATTATTGAATATCAAATTCAAATCAATCCATTGTGAACCATCCCATTTAAGGAGATTTGTCCCATATTGCCCTCCAGGACTTGTAATAGAACCGCCAACATACAATTCGTTGTTGTATACAATCATAGCCCAGACATCACCATTTATTCCTGAACCAGGTTGAGTCAAACTTGTTCCGTCCCACATCAATATACTATTTCCAGGGTCACCCCATGTGATTTGAAATGTTCCACCAATTACAAGTTTATTCTGAAAAATGGTAAAGCAGTTGACATTTCCAAAACTACTTTGAATACCATTCACAATAGGAAGCCATGACGAATTTTGTAAATAGGCCATATCAGATATTAAAGGATTTTGAGTATTTTCAAAGTTGCCCGCAATGTATAAATCATTATTATAGATAATTGAATTATTTGCACCCCAACCTGGGTCGGCGAAAGATTGATAGCTTGTTATACTGTTACCGTCATACCTTGCTATATATCTAGAATTAACTCCGCCAATTGTATCGAACCAACCAGAAATATACAAATTAGAATCAGTTGCAAAAAGCCCATATGCTGCAACATTTAATGTATTTCCAATATCTTTCCAAATTGTGCCATCCCATTTTTGAACCCCTCCCGGGTAATCAGATACCGCATAAATTGTATCTTTATATTTTTCAATATCCTTAACATTCCAAAATACACTTCCACTTAGGCTATCCCAATTTAATCCATTCCATTTTGCAATATGTTGAACCGAAATTCCACCTGCATCAAGAAAATCTCCACCAACATATAAAATTCCCGTCGAAGTGTCCGAAAACATGGTTCTTGGATAATTGCTTAATCCGGAACCTAAATTTGAAAATGTTTGAGCTATTGTATTAAAATCATTAAATAAAATTAGCATACCAAAAAATACAAAAAATTTAACTGATTTCATCCAATTTTATAATGATACTGATTACTTCTTCATGAATTTATGTAAATATACATTTTTTTCGTTAATAATACGAACCAAATAAATACCCATCTTAAGTTTGGATATATTAATTTCATACAAATTAGTTGAAAAATCCACATTTTTCTGTTCATAAAGCACATTACCAATCATATCAATGACTTCAACATTGGATCTTTCCTCAACTTGTGAAAGTGATATGTTTATGATTGCTGAACTGGGATTTGGATAGATCACAAGTTCTTGTGATTTATCAACCACAATTTCTTCAGGCTCTGAATTCACTTCGGTTTCTTCGACAATTGATGCTTCCCTTAGGCATCCAAAACACACTTTATTCATATTAATTATGAATGCGTCTGTTGTATTTTGAGATAAATTTAAATTAGCATCGTTGTATGCGCCAGTTAAGGGATAAGTTCCAAAATTTACGCTATTAGTTGAACCCACCGCTAAAAATTCAATATCTGAAGTATTTATAACAGCAGAAGCATAAACTATATCATTTTGTTTTCCTCCATAGTAAGTAGACCAATTATGGTTACCTATATTTGAAAATTTTGCAAAGAAAGCGTCCTTATTTCCAGCAATATTATTTTTATTTATTTTTCCTTGAAAATAGGAAGATGCTGCTTGTACAAGTGGAAATGCTGGTGAATTCTTATTACTTGTTGTTACGCCTGAGAAATAAACGTCATCATTCTTATCGACACAAACTCCAACTCCATAATCAATTCCTTGCCCTCCATATAATGTTGACCATACTAATGTATAGCTTTTAAAATATGCAATAAAAGCATCAAACCCTCCTCCACCATATGTTGTTTGATTATATGTACCGTAATTTTCAAAATCAAAACCAAAAGCTGAATTTGTACTGCCAAAAATGTATGGGTCACCAGTCGAAGTTAAAGCAATACCTTTAGAGTTATGATTTTCTTGTAATAATATCTCAGTACCCTGTCCACCAAATTCTGTGCTCCAAATCAAAGCATTTGAACCATTAAATTTTGCAATAAATGCATCTGAGGAATTATTCACCGCACCATTTGCATTATCTGCAACGTATGCTCCAACGCCCGGAGATACTAATGGAAAATAATTTGGGTCAGTCGATGAAGTTAAAGGAGTGGTTGCTATCGTCGGATAACCAGAACCACATGTAGTTCCAGTAATGAATAAATTTTTTTTCGCATCTATAACCATCGCATTAATTTCTTCGCATAGTGAAGGTTGTGATAGCCCAGAACCAAATTGGGTGCACCAAATTAAATTATTGCTGGAGTTAATTTTTGCAATATAACAATCATCATTATTATTTCCAGAAAGCCCCATGTTATATGCTCCTATTAATGTTGTAATTGGAAACGAAGGGTTAACATCTGCAGTAACACCTCCAAAATAAACATTTCCTGAACCATCACCTACCATAGCATGTAATCCTTCGGTTGAACTTCCTCCAAAATAAGTTGAAAAGCCTCCAGTTCCCACTGCCAAAGTTCCATTTACAGTTAATTTAACTATAAAGTCTTGTCCAGTACTACCAGGGTTTCCAGTTGAAAATGCAACTCCGCATGGCGCACATATAGGAAATCCTGAAAACGAAAACGTATTTCCACCAACATATACAGAATTATTTTCAAGGGCAATTGCGCTTCCTAAATCTATATAACTACCTCCTATATAGGTTGCCCATTGTTTTGCCCTCCCAGAAGTAAACTTAACTACAAATGCATCTTTAAGTCCACCTGCGTAAAACTGTTGAAACACTCCCCCAGTTGCTATAAATTGATAACTGGAAGTGGAACCTACAACATAAATTTCATTTGTAGCGGGGTTAGTTGTTATATTAGTAAAGGCATCACTACCATTATTCCCTAAAAATGTAGCCCAATAAACGTTTCCAGGAATAAGTGGATTAATATTGACAGGTGCTAATTTGTAGGCACTTATTGTTAAAGTTTTAGTTGTATCATAAGTTCCTAAAGAATATGTTACTTGACCATTGGATATATTATAACTAATACTGACCTGAGTTTTTATGCCTCCTACAATCTGGTATGCATCCAAGACATTAAAATATACACTACCAAGCCTACAACTTGCTGTTAGATCATTATGATATTTATAAACCGTATCTGCACCAATGAAACTATATTTAATTTTAGATGAGACGGCCCCGGGTCTTACAATAAAATCAAATCCTTTTACGTCACTTCGAAATTTTATATCAATACTATCATAAACATCTTTATACGTTACCGAATACCACGTATAAACACTATCATACCAATTTGTAATTGTGTCAGTATAAAAGTGATTATATCCTCCGCTTGAATCTCTTAATGTCTTAATTGTATTTGCATGAGCGCCATGTAGTCGCATATCCATTCTGTATAAAGTATCATTCAATCCTCCTGAGTCATACTTATAAAACTGATAACTAAACAGAGTATCTTGTAACATTAAGACTTTATCATCAAATTTAGTATAAAATTTCACTTCGCTATGTCTCAATGAATCGGTACCTTTCAGTTGTCCTGCATTCTCTATTAATCCGAATCCTTTAATATACTTCGCAGGGTCATCACTTGGTATGGGTAATTTTGTATAAGCTAATGCATAATTACCAAACTGAGATAAACTATCAGTTGGAAGAATATTTCCAATAGTATAATTTCCATGAAAAAACGATACACCTAAATCTTCCCAATTGCTGCCATTCCAATTCGCTAAACGTAAATTTGCAGAGTCAACTATTCCACATGACCCATAATCCCAATAAAACTTTCCTTTAACTTTTGAACTACCTGTTGTCCTTGTTAAATTCCAATAAAAGCATTCACTGACATACTCTAAAGTAGGATCTTTTGTTTCACCCAAGGTATGACGAGAATTAAAACATTGCGCGGTAAATGCGTCAGTTGAAATAAATGGTGCAGATATTTCGATAGGAAGATATGCTTCATTATCACCAATTGGAAAGACAAAAGCTGTATTCCCAACTTTCTTTATTGACCCAGCTACAAAACTATTTTCGCTTGTTTCATAAGCTGTTGAGCCCGCTTTCAATGTCAATAAATTTAAAGAAGTGGTAACTATGTTCCCATTCACAAAAAACAACGTATCATCCACACTCAAAGTAGTATTCGCAGTCACATGATTCGAACTTTTATTAATTGCAAGCTTCTTAAACGGAAAATTATAACTTCCATTCAAGCTTTGTGCGTTTCCGCCTACAAAGGTTACTTTTCCGTTTGACGTGTTAAACACTACTTTGTTGGAGTTAATAGTGATGTTTCCTTCAAAAATATTGTTACCGGTATAAGCGATTTGTACATCTTGTCCGCCGGTGGAATTAAAAGTAACATTGCCAAGGTACGTGTCGGGAGTAGTATTGGCCATACGCACCCTGCCTGATGAACCTGCATTGTCAAGCACAAGTGCTCCGGCAAAGGTATTTCCACCATCACAATGGAAACTCCCCGAACTGCCGTTTCGGGTAATGGAAGTGGTGCCGTTGAAGGTGCTATTTTTTAGCAAAATGCCGGGTGTTGTTACGGTGAGGTTTCCTTCAAAGTTAGCATTTATTAAGTTCAAAATGGCGGTTCCGGTTAAAGTTAAGGTTTGTGAAGTGGATCCTTGTTGGTAAAAGTTTTTTAATGTGAGGTAATTGTTGGTAAATCCACCGCTTCCAATTGTTATAGTTTTGCCTGAGGTTAAAAATGAAACTCCTCCTGTATTTCCAAAAACGATTCCTCCAGTATTGGTGTTTGAAAGTACAATGTCACTAAAATACGAGGTATCAGTTGATGACAAATATACTTCGTGGGTAGCATTATTTACAATGGTCAGTGGTCCATCATACTGATTTCCTGCTGAAGAGCTCATGTAGAAATAGTAAGTGCCATTATTTGTTATTGAGAGACTATCTTCAAAAACACAATTTCCTGTCCCGCTCGTACTCGCAGTTCCTGTTGAAACAAGAATAACCGGTTTTCAGAAAAGCAAAGAAAAGGCAATCAAATGAAAAAGGATAAATCAAAAACCCCTATTCTCCACTTTCTGAAAATAATCATAAACCAAAATCGCTTTAGAAACCCCAACAATTTCGGTGAGCTCATCTAAGGTTGCTTCCTTAATCCGCTTTAAAGATTTAAATTGTCGAAGCAAAACAGTTGCTGTATTCTCACCTATCCCTTTAATATTTGACAAAGCCGAAGAAGTAAAATCTTTACTGCGTCGGTTGCGATGGTGTGTGATGCCGAAGCGGTGAACTTCATCTCGTATTTGTTGAAGTATGCGAAGAGTTTCTCCTTTTTTATCAAGATAAAGTGGGACAGAATCGTATGGAAAATAAATTTCTTCTAACTTTTTTGCAATACCTATCACGGTAACTTTTCCGTAAAGATTTAGTTTTCGCAAACTCTCCACGGTTGAGCTCAATTGACCTTTGCCTCCATCTACAACTATAAGATTGGGCAAAGGCTGATTTTCATTGATGAGTCGGGAATAACGGCGCGTAATCACCTCTTCCATACTTGCAAAATCGTTAGGGCCTTCAACGGTTTTAATATTGTAATGACGGTAATCGGCTTTTGATGGTTTTCCATTTTTAAAAACACTCATTGCTGCAACAGGAAAAGCTCCCTGGATATTCGAGTTATCAAAACATTCGATATAACGGGGTTGTTCTTTCATCCTTAAATCGGTCATCATTTGAGCCATTACGCGATCGGTTTTATTTTCGGGGTCAAGTTTGTCTAACCGCGATTCTTGCTCACGAATATAATAAAACAAATTTTTCATCGACAAACTAACCAGGTGTTTCTTGTCGCCGATTTTTGGAATTACAAAAGAGACTCCTGCAATTTCCGAATCAGGCTCTAAATTCACCAGCACTTCTTTTGAATCGCTATGATATCTTAAACGCAGTTCAGTAATAGCAATAGAGAGTAACTCTCCCGGTGTTTCATCCAATTTTTTCTTTAACTCCACAGTATGTGCCTGAATTATGGCCCCGTTAATTATTTTCAAAAAGTTCACATAGCCGGAATTGCCCTTATCAATAATAGTAAACACATCAATGTTGTGAATAGATGGATTTACCACCATTGATTTACTCTTGTATTGCTCCAATGATTCAATCTGTACTTTAACCTGATGCGCTGCTTCATAATTAAATTCGGTAGCGTGTTCCTGCATTAATTTTTCAAGATACGTAATTACAGAATTAATATTTCCTTTGAGAATTTCCTTAACTTGTTTAATGGAATGATCGTAATCTTGTTCAGTTTGAAATCCTTCGCATGGCCCCAAACAGTTACCAACATGATACTCCAGACAAACTCTAAATTTTTTTTGTTGAATATTTTCAGGAGTAAGAGCCAGATTGCAATTCCGCAATTTAAAAAGACCGGTAACCAGCTCAATTAGTGAATGAATCATTCTTACATTGGTGTATGGACCAAAATAGGAGGAACCATCACGAATATATTGTCTAGTGACAAATACTTTAGGGAATCTATCTTTTGTAACACATATCCAGGGAAAAGTTTTATCATCTTTTAAAAGCACATTATATCGCGGTTGATGCTTTTTAATGAGGCTGTTTTCAAGGAGCAAGGCATCCTGTTCCGTTTCAACAACCATATATTTGATATCGGAAATATTCTTAACCAGAATTGCAGTCTTTCCATTTTCATGGATGTCTTTGAAAAAATAACTATAAACTCTTTTTTTAAGATTCTTGGCTTTGCCGATATAAATTATTTGTCCGACCTTATTAAAATACTGATAAATTCCCGGTGTATCCGGAATGGTTTCAAGAATAGAATCAATATGTTCACCAAATTTACTCATAATGCACTTCCTGTAACGGCCAGATATTCGGTAAGTGTTTTCATAGCCGTAGTTTCTTTAGTAAATTCCTTCAAATGCAATTGCGCACCTGCAACCAGCCTATTTCTCAATTCCTGATCGTTCATCATTTTCAAAACATTTTCAGCAAGTCCGGCAACATCACGCACCTCCGCAAGCAGGCCTGTTTGGTTATGAATTACAATTTCAGGAATACCACCTGCTGCTGTAGCAACAACGGGCACATTGCATGCAAATGCATCGAGAATGGCAGTGCCGAGGCCTTCTGTTTCAGAGGTGATAAGTAATATATCTATTTCAGGCAACAACTCAGGAACATCATCTCTGAAACCTGTTAAGATAATATCATTTTGCAATGATTTTTCCTCAATGAGTTTCTCAATATTTTCTTTTTCAGATCCCTCACCTATGATGAAATAAACCACGTTTAATAATTTTCCTTTCAGCACCTCAACCGTATTGATAAAAGTCGTATAATCTTTGTGTGGTGCAAGAGCAGCAACATTAGCAATGATCTTAGTATCGGGGCTCAATTTAAATTCTTTATGCATTTTGCCGGTGTTCGTTTTGCCGGCAAATTTTGAAATATCGATTCCTGAATGGACCGTCACCAATTTCAAGGGATCCTCAACTGATTCGGATGTTATCTGTTTAATTTTTTCGGAAACACATAAAATTTTCCCTATCAGGGGATGGTTGTATTTATATTTTGAGATTGGTGTACTACTAACTTTAAAGTCCACTCTTCGGCTCACCATAATTTTAGCTTTATTGCCGAATAATGCGGCCACCACTGCAAAGGTATGCGCATGTGAATCGTGGGTGTGTACAAGACTAATGGAGTTACTCACACAAAGCTCTTTTATTCTGTTTGCATATGATAAATCGAATGAAGACCGTTTATTGCTGGCAAAAAAAGGAATACTATTTTTAACACAATGTTCTTCCATTGCTGAGCCAGAACTGCATAACACATATTGACGCACATTATGTTTATTCAACTCTTCGATCAAATAAGCCACCTGTTGCTCACCACCTCTCCATGAAAGAGCTGTGGCCACATGTAATACCGAAAATGATGGATGATGCATAATTTATATTTTTATTTTCCGAGATAATAAAGTTTGAGATATCTAAGGTACGATGCTTTCGCCGTCATACAAGCTATTATAAAGCCTTCTTTCCCATCAAGGAATCCGGCTTTCATAAAATAAGTTCTGATAAAACGTGCAATAGGTTTATAAATTATTTTTAAAATGTTGGAGCGTATGCCTTTTTGATGCAGGGCCCGCGAAGCTATATCAGCAAATTTCTCCACTTGGGCTTTGTGCTCTGCAAAAGTATAATAGCTGTAGTGCAGGATATCGCCTTTAATAAATTTTTTGGTTGCTCCGGCAGCCGGGAGAAACTTATCGTGCGGATTCATTCCGGCCCACTCACCTTTACGCCGGTCGAGCAAACGCATTTTTCTATCGGGATACCAGCCTGAATGGTGAATCCAAGTTCCGCAATAGTTGGTGAGCCGGTTCATAGTGTAACCGTCGTTTGTCCAGTTTTGTTTAATCTGCTTGACAGATTCAATAAGTTCAGAAGAGAGCGCTTCATCGGCATCGAGTGACAACACATAATCATAGGTTGCAAGCGAAAGTCCTCTGTTTTTTTGTTCGATGTAGCCTTCAAAAGCATATTGCACAAACCGAACACCATAAGATTTGCATATTTCCTCTGTATTATCTGTTGAAAACGAATCAACCACTACAATTTCATCCACCACCGATTGAATACTCTCAATACACCTGGCTATATTGCGCTCTTCATTAAAAGTGAGTATGACACCCGAAATTTTTACCATAGAATTATGGTTACAAAGTAAATAAAATGGATGGACAATGGCATAGTTTTATCTCAAACATTCATATTTTGCTTCGCAGGGCTACAAATCCCCTCATAATCATCAAATAATTAATAAAAGAAACTATTTTTGTTCACTCAAACAAACCAAAATGATGCTTGATGACATAAAAACCGTTCTTTTGAGGGATCTTGACCGATTGCAACAGGAACTTCATCTATATACCAAACCGGCAACTATGTGGGAGATTACTCCAGGCACAGCGAATAGTGCAGGTAACCTTGCACTTCACTTAATGGGCAATTTGCGGCATTTCATAGGTAATGAGCTAGGAAAATCGGGTTATGTGAGACAACGTGAATTGGAATTTTCGTTAAAAAATGTAGAACTCTCTGAGTTAGACGAACTCATCGCCACTTGTTCATCTGAAATATCTACAGCATTGGATTTCATGGATCCCTCCGATTTGCAAAAGGAATTTCCTAAAGATTTTGGTGGAGTCAAAAAGAAGACATCATTTGTTCTGTTGCATTTACAAGGGCATTTTAGTTACCATTTAGGGCAAATCAATTACCATAGAAGAATTACAGAATCAAATATAATCGGTGGTTAAGAAGTGTAAAAAAATAAATGGACACTAAACTACTTTTAGAAAAATTACTCCATGGTGATCGGCGGGCATTGGCACGTATTATTTCTATTGTTGAAAATGATGCTGATGGGACTTTGGAAATTCTTTCACAGTTAAAAATCGATTCTCAGGTTCCTGTAATTGGAATAACAGGCCCACCCGGAGCAGGTAAAAGTACACTTGTGAGTTCGCTTGCTTCCTTTTTTTCTCAACAAAAACCCGGTTGTAAAATTGCTATTCTTGCCATCGACCCCACCTCGCCGTTTACTATGGGCTCATTGCTGGGCGACAGACTGCGAATGACTGATCATTTCAACAATCCGGATGTATTTATTCGTTCGCTTGCAACACGTGGGGCATTAGGTGGTTTGTCGGCCAAAACAATTGAAATAACTGATGTTTTAAAGGCATCAGGGTTTGATTACATAATTATTGAAACGGTTGGTGTTGGGCAGAGCGAAGTGGAAATTGCTTCGCTGGCTGAAACAACAGTAGTGGCTTTTGTACCTGAATCGGGTGATGAAATTCAAACCATCAAATCCGGTATCATGGAAATTGCCGATATTTTTGTGGTGAATAAATCCGATCGCGAAGGCTCCGACAGAATGGTGAAGAGTATAAAAACTACGCTGCATGAAAGGAAGCCCGGGGGATGGGAGGTGCCTGTGATTAAAACCATTGCTACTGCCAATCAGGGAATGGAAGAACTGGCGCTGGCTATCAATGCCCACCATGGATTTTCAAAAACGGAACAACAACAGCAGGATCTTCTTTTAAACAAGGCCACCCGCTTAGCACAGAATTTTTTACTGAAAAAATATCAACAGGATAAATTTAAGGAAGCCTTGCTGGATGCCTCCCGACAACAGGGATTTAACATTTACAATTTCATTTCCACCTGGTTTTCATAGAGTTACAAATCAACTTTTAGATAACTGTAACATTTTCAATCCGTTTACTCGTATGAGTGAAATCAATTTGTGTGCTTGCTCTCACTAGAGTAATTTATGAACCATCCAATTAAGTATAAACTTCTGCTGATTGAAGATAATCCGATAGATATCAATGTTTTTCAGCAACTGCTGAAGTATTCGGGTATCGAAGTTTCTAAATTTGAAATCGCAGAAAGTCTGGAGGCAGGTATAAAATACTGTTTAGATTTTAATCCGGATCTAATTTTTCTGGATTTGACTTTAAGTGATAGCATAGGCATAAACACTTTTCATAGAGTCAAACAAATAGCAGGCTCCACTCCTATTGTAATTATCACCGGCAACGAAGATGAACGAATGGCTTTGGAGGCCTTGCGGGATGGTGCTCAGGATTATTTGCTAAAGAGTGAGATTTCTCCGGTACTTATTTCGAGATCGATTTTGTATTCTATTGAACGCAAGAGAATAGAAGCTGAACTGGTTCGGTCGAAAGCCAACAACGAAGCGTTAATTGAAAATACAAAAGACAGTATTTGGGCAGTTGACCTCGAAATGCGTTTTATCACCATCAACACCCGATTTAGTGATAGCATGGAGTTGCTTTCAGGAAGAAAACCTCAGTTAGGTGAATTCATGCACGATACACTTCCTGAACACAACAGAATCTGGTTCCGTGAAATTTTTGAAAGGGCTATTCAGGGAGAACAATTTCGTACTGAAACCAAACTTAAATTTACCGATAGCAATCACGACATCGAACTATCGGTTAACCCTATACGTTCGGTAGATGGCTCCATTGTGGGTGTATCCTTTTTTGTAAGAAATATTGATGCAAGAAAACTTGCTGAAAAAAGAATTCGCAAATCAGAAGATGCCTATCGATTATTACTTGAAAGAATCAATGAAGGCGTTATGTTTATTGATAATGATAACCTCGTTAGATTTGCGAACAGGAAATTTATTGAATCAACAGGTTTCGATGAAGAAGAGCTGATAGGTTGCAATTTTAGTAGTTTGCTTTCAGAAGATGATGCCTTTTATGGAAGGAATATTGTTGGTGAACTATTGAAAGATGAAAATCCTATTGAAATACATTTTAAAACTAAATCAGGGAAGATTGTCTGGTTCAAAGTAAAAGGTACTCCTCTCCTGGAAGAAAACGGAGAAGTTGGCGGCTCACTGCTTACCCATACCGAAATTACCGCACAGAAACAAGCTGAGGAGACTATAAGAAAACAGGAAGAAGATTACAAGCACCTGTTGGAAACAATGAATGAGGGACTTGTATATTTGAAAAAATCGGGTGTATTAAAGTTTGCCAATCAACGCTTTCAGGATCTTACCGGATTTAAACTTGGTGACCTATCCAACAAAAGATTACCTGTTCAAATTTTGCCTGAAACACTTTTTGATCTGATCATTGAAGAAAGTTCTTCAATGAAATCAGAACCCGAACAGGCATACCAGTATGAAATTCAAATCACCACCCGCAATGAAGAGCGAAAATGGTGTATGATTAATTGTTCGGTAATACGAAATGAAAAAAATGAATTCACAGGACTATTAGTTACTTATTCAGATATCACCGACCGAAAAACCACTGAAGATAAACTTCAGATGGCACAACGTGAGCTTAATACGTTCATTTATAAATCATCGCACGATCTCAAAGGGCCGCTCTCTTCCATTTTAGGTTTAATAAATTTGCTTGAAGGTGAAGAAAATCTTACAAAAGAGAGCCCTTGTGTTAAGATGATTCGTCATTCGGCCGAAAAACTTGACAGGATGTTGAATGAAATGTTGAATGTGGTTCGCATTAAGAGGGAGAAAATATATCCTGAATTAATTGACTTCAATAAAGAAATCACTTTCATCATGAAGGCATTGTCGGTCAATGAAGGATATGATTTTATTCGCAAGGATATTAGAATTGAAAATTCCAAAGATCTTCGCACCGATCAAAAATTGCTCAACTCCGTTCTTCAGAATCTTGTTGATAATGCAATCAGATATCAAAAGCAACAAACCGATTCATATGTTTCCATTTACGTGCACGACTACATGCATGGTGTTAAAATAGAAATTGAGGATAACGGTTGTGGATTTGACGACAAGACCAGAGGTAATATATTCACCATGTTCAATCGTGGTCATAACTCGCCAAAAGGTAACGGGCTAGGACTATATGTAGTAAAAAATGCCATCGACCGCCTGGGAGGATACATAGAGTTTACAGGAGGTCCGGGGGCAATAACACATTTCACCATTTTTCTACCTGACTTATTTTCCACGGAACAGTGGCAGGAACCAAATGCTGTTTTCAGTTAAATTAACGGCATCTCTCAAAACCTGTTTTACTATCTGCCCTAATATTTAAAGAAGGTGTTTCTTTTTTAAATTACACCTATTAATACCTTTTTCACACTTCAATATTTCATCTTCCGAAAAAGATTTCAGCAGAGCTTTACGATAAGTTGTAATTGCTTCATCAAAACGTTCCTGGCTCTCCATCAACAATGCACTTTTGAACAAGGCAATATCTTTTCGCACGCCTTTAATTTCCATGGCCTGATTGATGATTGCATTTGATTCTGCGTATTTTTCAAGCACAAACAACACATCTGCGTAAGCTAGATAAGCAGGAGCATAAGCCGGAAGGGCATTCATACATTTCAAATAACATTCACCGGCAGATTCAAAATCTTCTAATTGAATGCGATGAATATTTCCAAGTTCAAACCACGCTTTACCGTGATCAGGAAACCGTTCGGTTATTTCTGAAAACAAGTTAGCGGCTCCGGAAATTTCTCCCCGGTTCAGTAATGCCATAGCTTCACTAAAGAGCTTATCGGCCTCTGAAAACCTATTTAAACTGGTTGCCATACTAAGGATGAATATCGGATTACAAAACTACCTCTTCCTGTTTGTTAAGTCATTCAGAAAAAAGGGAGTTTATCAACATCCGGTAAATTAATCCTCAACCCTTGCGATAAGGTTCGAATTTCCGCCAATAGAACTATTTAATGGGTTAATGAACAGAAAAAGACTGGTAAATAAAGCAAAAAACGTGACGCCGGCCTGTGTTTCCAGCGTGTCTTCAGTAAACATGGATATAATAGAAACCAGAGCGAAAGCACTATATAAAAGGTCTTTTTTTCGAACTTGAATCAGCAAAGGCATCAGCAAACTAAAACTAAACCAAATTAATCCGGGAATACCAAAAGCCACCGCCATCGATAAATACTGATTATGTGACCGAAGCCGCCATTCTTTGGCCAGTGAACTGTTCATAATTTCATACTGATGTTTAAAAGCATCAGGCACATCACCGGTGCCGACTCCTACAAATGGATGTTGTTTAATGATGCCCATTGCCGTATCCCAATACTCAAAACGTTGTGATACCGAATGACCGCTAGGATTTTTCAGGGTCTTTCGTTGATGAATTTCCCAGAGCGACTGATGAATGCGTGCTTTGATACTACTCCGCTGTTGATAATTAACATTCGCAATTCCATTTTCAACCGATTTGATTTCGGAATCGGAAAGCGCCCACACCGCGGCTGAATCCTTACGCAAACCTTTTGAGGAGAGAAAACGCATCAACGTAAATCGCAGTTCCTGATCCCTAAGATCTCGACCGGAATAATCTAATTTGCTACGCTTATTCCATTCCGCCTCCATTTCAGTTTCACACTGATAAGTCCAGATCGAAAAACCATTTTCAAAATCCTCCAAATTGCGAAAATGATAATATTCATTTCCTGAAGCAGTATATTTTTCCAACTTTGAATAATCGATCTTCTCAGTTTTCTTAAGTGAACGATTAATAGAATCAATGTAACGATACAATCCATAAGGTACACCTATGAGAACAAGCACAACCAGCAACCGAATCGGTAAAGACCCTTTGGAAAGGGCGAACCATATCGAAAAAATTAATAGTCCCGAAAAAAGTATTGCAGCTCCTGTCAATGATTCAACCAAAACAATAAATACTATTAACCAGACTGAAACACAGCAAAGCAACATTGTGTACCAAAGTGGTTTTTTCTTTTTGTTGGAGTAAATGAGCCAGGCTGAAATAAAAATCGACAAACAACATAGTAAAACCAGCCTAATGTGGGAAATGAAAATAGAAATGTCACGTATGTCGATTACAGTTCTTTTCACTATTCCCAAAAAAATCAGCAGACTAATCAAAGTGGAAATAGTAACACCACTAATTGCAGCTAACAACACATTTTCGAACTGTTGTTTGGTGAGTTTAGGTGCAGTTGAGAAAATAAGCGGCAATAAAAGCAAAGGCAACTTAACTCTAAGATCTTTAAATGCATAATCAAAATCGGTTGTGATCATCAAACCCAACACATGCATCAGGTAAACTGAAGAAAGCAGAAGAGCAATTTTATTATTCAGAAAACTTTTTACTTTTTCCTTCAAATTGCCATCCAAAAGCCATCCCCCTATCAGCATGAACTGGGATATGCTCATTGTAAATTTCGACAATGGCAACGACACCACCAATAACAAGAGCCCTGAATAAAAAAGGTAGAAGGCTATCTGTTGTTTTCTATCGCCAAGCATTTATTAAGGATGTGCCTTCCTGTGACAGACAGGATGATGAATGATGTCATTGTGATGTGTAAAACAATTGGTGTTTCGAGCCAGTTGCCGCTGATCACTTGTAACTTTCAACTTGTAACTTAAAACTTAAAGAACTCAGGAACCCATGAGCCTTTTTTTGTGATGATGCGTTCAGTGTCCAGCCGGTCACTTTTTCACCGCATCAGGTTTTCTGTTCATAATGGAAGTGAACACGCCCGTATTTTTCAAAGCTTCCTGGGCTTTAAGTATTTCGGGATCGTAATCGAACGATGCTTCTACACGACCTTTCTGAAAATAGTATCTTGAGGCAATTTCATCCTGCAGCAATTGCATAATTTCATTTTTATTTTTAACAAGGTCTTCATTTTTATCGTGCATCATCGATTTCTTAAAAGAATCAAACTGATCTTTTAATCCATCATAATACTTTTCCTTAATCGCCACCTCTTTAAGTTCTTCAAGCGATTTTTCACTTCTGGTAACATAATCGTATTCTTTGTCACTCAGCCAGGAAACAAAATCATTAAATTCGGTTTCGGTAATTCTGAAACTTTTTGCCGGAGCTATTGACGGGTGTTTAATGCGGTACAACGTTGCATAGTCAAAAATAAGTTGTTTGGTAAGAAGGCTTTGAGCGATATTGCTGAGATATTCGGGCTCGGTAGCAAAATCAGGAGCCACACCACCACCATCATAAACTAGTCGTCCGCTTTTAGTCTTAAATTCTGTTACCAGTGAATCCGGTATTTTTCCTACACTTCCATCTTCGTTGCGATGAGTATAATCAAGTGCCTGAATGCAACGTCCACTGGGAATATAGTATTTTGCAGTGGTAACTTTGAGCTGAGAGTTATAGCTGAGTGGTCGGGTAGTTTGCACTAATCCTTTTCCAAATGTACGCTGACCAATTACAATTCCGCGGTCGAGATCCTGGATACTCCCTGAAACAATTTCAGAAGCTGATGCCGAACCACTGTTGACCAACACCACTAAAGGGATCTCGGTATCAACAGGAGTATTTAATGCTTTGTAGGCTTTATCCCATTCTTTAACTTTACCTTTTGTTGTTACAACTTCAACACCTTTATCAACAAAAATATTGGTAATATTAACTGCTTCGTTAAGCAATCCACCCGGATTACCACGCAAATCAAGGACGAGAGATTTTAAATTATGTTTCGTTTTCAATTCCATCAAGGCATCTTTAACTTCATTGCCTGCATTATCTGTAAAGCCGGTTAAACGGATATAACCAATTTCTGAATCGAGCATACCGAAATAAGGAACGCTATTGATTTTAATTTCATCGCGCATAATAGTTTTTTCAATATTCGCATTTTCACCGGTTCGTTTTATAAGCAATTTAACAGGAGTTTTAGGCTGACCTTTCAGAATCTTACTGATTTCATCATACTTTTTACCTTTAATAGATTTTCCATCTATTTCAAGTATCACATCACCTGCTCTCAGATCAGCTTTCTGGGCAGGGAATCCCTCATAAGGATCGGTAATTACTACATTGTCGCCTTTTTGTCCGATGAGAGCTCCAATACCACCATACTGACCGGTAGTCATAAATCGGTAATCTTCCACCTCTGATTCAGGAATGTAATTAGTGTAAGGATCGAGAGACTCGAGCATCGAATCAATTCCCTTTTTTATGAGGTCACCGGGTTTGGTTTCATCAACATAATAGATGTTCAATTCTCTGAAAAGAGTAGCGAAAATATCCATGTTTCTGGAAATTTCGAAATAATCATCTGTTAAACTCACCGTGAAAAATCCTGTTAAAGAAATCACACCTGCGATAACCCAGATTTTTGTCTTTTTAAAATAATTTCCCATTTTGTGGATATTTAAATATTCTGTTTGAACACAATTGGAGGAACAAGGTTTAATGCTCCGGCAATCCTTACGTTACTTTTACTTTTTCATCAGGGTACAGGATCATGTCCATGACCACCCCAGGGATTACAACTCAGTATTCTCTTTAAAGTTAACCAACCGCCTTTGAAAGGCCCATGTTTTTTAATGGCTTCAATACCATATTCGGAGCAGGTTGGATAATATCTGCAGGAAGGCATCAACAGTGGTGAAATAGCCTTTTTATAAAAGGTTATCAATGCCAGCATCAGTTTAGACAGCACCCAACTCATTCTTTTCCTGTAAACGTTGTAAAATTAAGATTATTTTAGATTCCAGTACCGCATAATCGAGTGATTCGCGATTGGCATAGATGAACATAATTTGTGCCCTTTTTCCTTTTCCTGCGAAATATTCTCTCGTTGGATGACTTTTAAGCCTGAATATTTCCCGAATTTGCCTTTTTATACGGTTCCTGTTGACAGCAAGTTTTACATGCTTTTTGGGCACCGATACTGCCATTTGCAAGGGAATTCCCGGTCCTGTACATATTTTATACTTTGCCCTAACTGGGAAAGCATTGATGGTGTTACCTGAATTAAAAAGATCGCTGATTTCTTTGCGAAGATGCAGACGGACTGATTTTGGAAAACGAAAGATCCGGTCGGCCATAGTAGTGAAAATGATGGTACAAACATAAAGAAAAACAAAGGAAGCAGTACTACCTTTACATCCTTATTTATTGACCTTTTTGACATACTGTTCAATCGCCATGGTCATGGATGGTGCTTCAGGAACAGGTGCCATAACATCCACTTTCAGACTTGCATCATTCACTGCCTGATTGGTGGTTGCACCGAAAGCAGCGATTCGGGTGTTGTTTTGTTTGAACTCCGGAAAATTCTTTAAAAGAGAAGTAATTCCGGAAGGACTGAAGAAAACGAGCATATCATAATTGACATTTGCGAGGTCCGATAAATCACTGCAAACAGTTCGGTAAAGAATTGCTTTTACATGATCAATTCCGTTGCCGGAAAGAGTATCTGAAATTTCCTGTTTGTGGATATCGGAACAAGGCAATAAAAACTTCTCTTTTTTATGTTTTTTCAACACATCGATGAGGTCGATAATGGTAGATTTACCATAGAAAATCTTCCTTTTACGGTAAACCACATACTTTTGTAAATAAAATGCTGTTGACTCAGAAATACAGAAATATCTGAACTGATCGAGATTGTTAATTCTCATTTCAGTACAAATTCTGAAGAAGTGGTCGGCCGCATGCCGACTGGTAAGAATAACCGCTGTAAATTCAGAGATATTGATCTTGTCTTTCCTGAAATCCTTTGCAGGGATCCCTTCCACATGAATGAATTCTCTGAAATCAATTTTTAAATTGAACTTCTTTGCGAGATCGTGGTAAGGAGACTTGTCGGATTCCGGTTTCGGCTGTGTGACCAGAATAGTCTTAACTTTCAATGTGTTCAATACTGTTTATGGCCCTTGTGAAACAATTTTAAAATCCATCAGCCCCTTGCCAATTTAACAATAATGATAAGGGGGGCTATTTCAAGGGTGCAAAAGTACAACATTAAATAGAAAAATGAAACCCCTTTAAGTGGAATCCAGATGATAAAAGCACGCACCATCCTGTAAATGAAGGAAATAATTACAATGGCCACTCCGGTATACATGGCATACCAGGTTGAATCGGTGACAACATAAGCTGTTGTGATTACTACCGGCAAGAGCATTAACCCCAACATATTGTTGATTAAAAAAATGTTGAAAATATATGTTGCAACAGGTTTGTCGATATTAAAAATCTCTCCTAACCCTTTCAATAACACCATCTTAAAAGAATAAGTGAATGCTACAATCAAGCAAATAACAAGAAATCGCAATATTCCTTCGGCAAGAAAAGGATAATCCCATTTGAAAAAGATACTTATCTGATAGATAAACAAGGAGGCTGTCAGATAAAAAATGAAAGACATGATAATGGAAGCCCGCTGCACGAGAATGTTTTCATCACGCACAATTTGGTTGGCTATTGAATTACTGAAAAAAGCGGAAACTAACTGGCGGAATATTTTAAAGTAAAAGGCTTTGATCCAGGTAAAACCAATCACCACCACCACCAATGCAAGTGTGAACCAATCGGCATTTCTTTTGGTGACCGATACAGGAGCAGAGTTAACAGGTTGCAAGGTATGTCCATTGAATAACTGACCACTTTCAGGAATCAGTATCCGATCGAAAATCGACTCACCATAAATTGTATCCGTATCTGAAAATCTGAAAATCGGCACTTCCTCACTTTTAGATTCCACAAAAGTAGTAGCGGTATCCTTGCGCTGTACAGAAGGTCGAACCACCTGTGAAGGAGTAGCAGACTTCAAGGACGAATCGACCTGATATCTGATTATGGAATCCTGTTGTGGAGGCAATGGCGTTATTGACTTTGCACAAAGATACTGATGTTCACAACCTTTAATTGAGGTTTATTAACCGGGTTTTGCACGATGACTGGTTGATTAAATAATTCTATCTTCGCAACTAAATTAAACAAAATTGAACCGAATACTTCCCTTTCTTGCCTTTCCATTACTGATGGCAGCCTGTTCCGGTGATAAAGAAAAAACCATTGAAAAACCAATTGTCATGAACAATAAAGACATCCATTCATTTGCAGAACCTGAAAACGCAGTCATCCATCACATAGATCTGGATTTGACTGTTAATTTCGAAAACAAAACTATTTCAGGAACAGCAATTCTTTCTATAGAAAATAAAACAGGCACCTCGCAACTATATCTCGACACAAGAGATCTTACAATTAACGGGATCACATTAGATGATGGAGAAAAAACAGCCTATTCAATACTTGATCCTGTGGAATATTTAGGTAGCAAATTAACGGTGGCTATCAAACCCGAAACAAAAAAAGTCAACATCACCTACTCCACTTCACCATCAGCGGCAGCTCTTCAATGGCTTGATCCTTCCCAGACTGCCGACGGTAAACATCCATTCTTATTCACACAATCGCAAGCTATTTTAGCAAGAACATGGATACCGTTACAAGATAGTCCGGGGATTAAGTTTACTTATAACGCCACCATAAAATGTCCACCTGCGTTGATGGCATTAATGAGTGCCGAAAACGATACAACTTTACATTCCGATGGCATTTATAAATTTAAAATGCCGCAACGCATTTCTTCTTATTTAATGGCTTTGTCGGTTGGTGACCTGCGGTTTAAATCGCTTGGGGATAATTGTGGTGTATTTGCTGAACCCTCAATGATTGAAAAATCGGCGTGGGAGTTTGCTGATCTAAAAAAAATGATCACCAGTGCCGAAGAACTATACGGCCCATATGCGTGGGGACGTTATGATGTTTTGGTACTGCCTCCCTCCTTCCCTTTCGGGGGGATGGAAAACCCAAGGATCACCTTTGCAACACCCACTATTATTGCAGGCGATCGTTCATTGGTAGCATTGGTTGCTCATGAACTTGCACATTCGTGGTCGGGGAACCTGGTTACTAATGCCACCTGGAACGACTTCTGGCTCAACGAAGGATTTACTGTTTACTTCGAAACCCGTATTATGGAAAAAATTTACGGAAAAGATTATGCCGACATGCTCACACTATTGAGTCTTGGAGAATTAAAAGAAACTGTTCATGCCATGGGTGATACCAGTCGTGATACACACCTCTACCTCGATCTGGCAGGGCGCGATCCCGACGAAGGTGTGAGTGATATTGCCTATGAAAAAGGTCGATTTTTCCTTACCGGAATTGAAATTGCAATTGGAAGAGAAAAGTGGGATGCTTTTGTAAATAAATATTTCAGCACATTTGCATTTCAAAGTATGAATACCAAAAACTTTTTGGAATATCTCGAAAAAGAACTTATTAAAGGCGATGAAAAATTACGCAAGCAAATAAATGCTAACGCATGGGTATATGGGCCGGGATTACCTCCCAATTGTCCCGAAATTAAATCTACCGAACTCGAAAAAGCCGGAAAGGCTGCTGCAGATTTTAAAACGGGTACACCGGCAAAATCATTAGTCACCACAGGCTGGACAACGCATCACTGGGTTTACTTTTTGAGAAACTTAAATGATAGTTTGGATAATAAAAAGATGCAGGAATTGGATACTGCTTTTGGCTTCACCAACTCCGGCAACAGCGAAATACAATGTGAGTGGTATCAACATGCAATTGCATCAAGATATGAAGTAGCATACCCTGCAATGGAAAAATTTTTAATACAAGTTGGAAGACGAAAATTTCTGAAACCACTTTATTCTGAACTAGCCAAAACACCCGAAGGACTGGAAATGGCAAGAGCTATTTACAAAAAAGCCAGACCCGGTTATCATGCGGTGGCTACGCAGACTATTGATGGGATTTTGGGGAAATAAGAATGTTATTCCCATGACCAAGTCGCGACGGAAAGGGAACACTAAGACACTAAGGACACGGAGGAATTATTTTCATCATGAAATATTATTTTCTGCCGTAAATTTCTCCGTGCTTCTCCGTGTCTTAGTGCCTCTGTGTTAAATAGACGCTCCACCAAACCCTTCACTGAACAGACCAAGTCGCGGCGGAAAGGTAACACTAAGTCAATAAGACACTTAGGGTCACGCAGGAATAATTTTCACAGTGAAGTCTATTTCCTGCCGTATATTTCTTGCTGCTACTTTATCTTTGTGCCCATGTGGCTCATTGCCTGCGTGTAATTTTTTAAAATTTATATTCAAGGAAAAATCTGAAATAACATAAAAAAATTCACTGACTAATAACTTACTTTCATTCCACGAATACCCATATCAACCACCACATCACCCAAAGCAGGTTCGTAGTAACCGGGGGTGCTATTTTCGAGCCACTCGAATGATTTATTAGTGGAGAGTGAAACTGTTACCACCACATTTTGTGTTTCATTGCCGGTTATAACAAGGGCGTTTTGAAATGCTCCTGTAACAACGCAAGAACCTTGTGGTATGGGTGATGAATTAAAGAGCGGATTTGGAACTGTTGTTGCACCTGCAGGCGCTTGTCCTTGTGTAATGCTGTATGCAGTTTCAAAAGCCCAATATCCTTGCAACTTATTTTCATTGAGTACAACAGT